>Ga0315295_10004398_pt1 | contig 12031 bp, 10 predicted proteins | sample YL17G14_0_MG_FD_204453 | JGI IMG/M metagenome (GOLD analysis project Ga0315295, IMG submission 204453) | Sediment microbial communities from Yellowstone Lake, YNP, Wyoming, USA - YL17G14_0 | ecosystem: Environmental > Aquatic > Freshwater > Lake > Sediment | place: USA: Wyoming | collected... | reverse complement strand
ATCTGCGCCAAAAAGCCGGAAATGGTTTTGCTTGAGTTGACCAGCAAATGTAATTTAAATTGCGATTACTGTTTCAAAGCCAGGGCAAAAATCCCCTCCGTCGAGATGGAAATGGACATATTCCTTAAAATACAAAAAAATATCTCCGGGATCAAAAACGTGTTATTGTGCGGAATGGGTGAACAATTCCTCCATAAAGATATTTACAACTTTATCCGGTTATTGGAAGATAAACGGCTTTACATTTTAACCAATGGTACTATCCCCATCGATTTCCCAGGATTATTAAAACATGGTAACCTCCACACGTTGATTTTCTCCATCGATGGGCCCAATGAAGAAATAATGAAAAAAAGCTGCGTGAGATACAATTATGATGCCTTAATAAATAATCTCGATAACAGCAAACAATACAAAAATTTCATCAAAGGAGCCAATTATGTAATGGGCCCCGATAACCTGGAGTACGTCCCGGATATGTTCGATTTTCTTCAAACCTTTGGCTTTCATTCCATCACGCTGCTGCTTCCCACTTATAACTTGAAATGGATCAACAGGAACCTGGAGAAAATCAGGACCCAGGTGGCAAAAGCCGGGGAAAAAAGCCTGGAAACCGGCATCGAGTTATACGGTCCCTTTTCTCCCCAATGTACCTTTAACGGGGCCCCTGTCGTGTCCATCAATACCCAGGGCATATTCAGGGCCTGCTGTGACCCCACGTTGAGAAGCAATTTCATGGCGGATGCCTGTACCGAATCACTGGATACAATCTGGGAGCATCCGGATTATGAAAAATTCAGGAGCGGTATTTATTGTAAAAAATGCATATACAATTCTCCTGTATTTAAAAACCAGGAACACTTGACGGCGGAGGTGTGAATTGAAGCATCGCGAAAGGGTAAAAAAACGAATACTGGAAAAGATCGCCGCTAAAACGAGAACCCTGGGAGTCGAACTGACCACTTACTGTCCCTTGCAGTGTAAATATTGTACCAGGAACATGCTGGACCGAAAAGACAGAACCTTAAGCCAGGAAAAATTACTAGAACTCAAAGAGAAACTGGCAGATTTCCAACGATTGGTGATTTGTGGAATGGGAGAACCCATGACTTACCCCTATCTTTACGATACTACCTCCATGCTGGAACAAAAAATAATCCTAATCACCAGCGGTACGATGCTCATCGACTATGAAAAACTAAACCGTAGGAAAAACATCGAAGTGATTGTATTTTCCATCGATGCCCCCACCAGGGAAGAAATGGTGGAGATAACCGGGAACTATAAATGGGAGAACCTGATGCAAAATCTAAAACGCAGCCGTTACAATTCCCGGGTTTCAAAGGTTATCAATTGTACGGTTACCAAATACAATTACCGACGCATACCTGATTTGACCCGCTTTGCCATTCTTCATCGACTGCAAGGCGTCAGTTTTACCATGGAAATCCGCAGAACCGACGATACCGGGGTAGGCAAAGAAATCCATAAATACCTGGAGGAAGCGGTGAATATTGCCAACCGTGGGGGAATCGCCTTTACCAGCTCTTACGAACATATCAAATGCATGAGCTGGGGAGACGTTGTTCCTTATGCCGATATTAACGGCGATTTTTTCCCCTGCTGCCAGGGAGTGAACAGGAAATATAAAGTCGGCAATATCTTCACTTCGACCTTCGCCGAAATATGGGACAGTCCCGCTTACAAAAAATTTAAAAAAGGAAATATGTGTATCCATGATTGTCCCCTCTATTCCGATATTACCCAGGAGGATAAGAAATGAAAAATCTAAGCATACACCTGACCGACACGTGCAATAATTCGTGCCGTTTTTGTGTCGTGGATTCTCACCAGGAAGCCCCTGAAAAAGTAGAGCAAAAAATAATCAGGAAATTCTTGACCGCCAACGCGGGAAAAGGATACGATTCCGTCAATATCCACGGCGGCGAACCCACCCTGCTGCCGGAGATCCATGATGTCCTGGACATGATCCGGGAATTGGTCTATCCCTTTGTTTCCCTGCAAACAAACGGGCGTCTGCTCAAAGATCCGGATTTCGCCGCATCCCTTGCCCAAAGGGGAGTACAATTGTTTGTGGTTTCACTGCATGGAAAAGATGCGCAGATGCACGACTTTTTCACCCAGGTGCCAGGTAGTTTCGATGAGGCTGTTGCCGGGATTAAAAACGTTATAAAACTTGGAAAAAAGATCCGCACCAACACCGTCGTCTGCAAACAAAACTACCAAACCCTATCGGATATCGTCAAATTATCTCTCGGTTTAGGTACCCACCATATTAATATATCCAACATTCACACCACCGGTCGTGCATATAAGAATTTTTTCGAAATTGTCCCCAAAGTCAGCACTATTGTACCGGTGGTTCAACAGGTGATCGACGAGGTATTGGAAACCGGGAAAGTGGTCACTGTGGAAGGGTTCCCCCCCTGTTCCCTGGATAGTTACCGGAAGTACATGGTCAATTGGGACGATAATGAATTCAAAGTACTGTTCCGTAAAACCACCCTGAATAATTACGAAAAGTTCATGGAAACCACCACCCGCAAGCATGGGAAAATGTGTGAAACCTGCGTAAGAAAAAACCGGTGTGGCGGTATTTACAAAGAGTACCTGGAGCTTTACGGGGCCGATGAGTTTCAACCCATCCACTGAATCCGCAGCGTAACCAACCAGGAAAAAGAGTAAGGACCTTGTACATCGCGTTTATCGTTACCAGTTATTGGGCCTTGGGCGAGTTATTGATCGCCCAATATTTTGCCAGGCAAATTTCCGCCTGCGGCTTTAAACCCTATTTCATCATCCCCCCCACCCATGAAAAAGTGTTGAAAGAGTCTGGGTTCCAGTACACCATCTTGTTCCCGAAAATGCCAAAGATCAACCGGGTACTCCTCCAGGACTTCCAGCATAAATACCGGCCGGTGCTGGTCATCCTATCGGATTTTATCAATTTTCATTTCTGTGAGAAGCACTATGGCCTCACCTGCGATGACTTAAAAATATTCCGGGGTAGAATCGGTACCTTTGACAATTTCCATTGGAAACTGGAAAAAAGAGAAATGGATACCTATGGTTTCAAGGCCAAAGATGTGAATGACGTGGATATCGATAGGTATGGATTTCGACTGCTACCCTCCCCCATCGTCAACCCGGGGGCGGATTGCCTCGGAGAGGAAGCCTATTGTTACCCCCTGGTGGATGATTACCTCGATTATGATGATAAAGCCAAAAAGAAGCTGCGGCAGAAACTCTCTCTCCCCCAGGATCAACCCATCGGGCTGGTCACCTCGGCAGCATGGCAAAATACCCATAAACAGTATCCCCATGTAGAAAAATTTGTCCGGTACTCCAGCGATACATTCACAAAAATATTAAAGGGCGCTTTTGAAAAAGGGGTCATACTGTGGGTGGGGAAAAAGCCTGATTTTAACCCGGGAAACGAAGTCAAGATTATCCATTTCGATGGATTGACTCCGAAAGAATTTGAAACCTATGCCATGGCTGCGGACGTCTATATCTCGAAGAATATTTCCTCCACCACCCTGGCAAGATTCTCCCTGTCCGGGCTCCCCACGGCCGTTTTAATCAATTCCGGTTCGGCTGTCGCCGGCCTGGAAGAAAGTGTCAACTATCCCTTCAGGATGTTCCCCGTGGGCTGGTACAAATTCTTAAACCCCGTTCTTAAAGACAATCCCTACACCCGGTTGGTGAAGGAAATGGAAATTTTCGATGTCCCGCAAACCGTTGAAGGATTGAAAAACCTTGCCCTTAATGAAGAAGCCAGGGAAAACTGTAAAAGCGAAGCATCCAGGTTCAGGGAACGCCTGGAAAGGTTAATGAAACCCGGGGAAATAGTAGAAACAATACTGGGGAGTAGGCGATGAAGTACAGCTTTGTTATTCCCACTTATAACAAAAAGGATTATTTGCGGCGCACCCTGGAGGCGCTCAATCACCAGGAGGGTTTCACTAAAAGCGATTATGAAACCATCGTAATAGACGACGGCTCCGATGATGATGCATTTAGCTTCATCAAGAAGGATAATTTCAACTATCGCCTCAATTATATTTACCTGGAACGCGGTGTTTACTCCTGCCGGGCCAGGACCAGGAATTATGGGATAAATGCCGCCAGGGGGGATTATATTAATTTTATCGACGATGACATCGTAGTCAATAAAGATTATTTAAAACAACTGGATCGCTATTATAAATATTCCGATAACCTGCTGATTGTCGGGACCAGGATCAACTGTCCCGTCAAATTACTTGAAGAACTGGAACCGGGAGAAATAAAAAAAATGGCATTTCAGCCTGGAAATGCAGCGGATATGTTAGAAGAGAGGCATCTTACCTTTCACAGTTTATCTTACAACCTTTCCACGCAACAATACCCATGGATGATGACCGTCACCTGCAACCTCTCCATTCCCAGGAAGAAATTGACGGACATCGGTGGATTCGATGAAAAGTTTACCAAATGGGGGTTCGAAGACCTGGAATTGGGATACCGGTTGTATAAAAACGGGATAAAATTTGTCGTCAACAACAATTTGTTGGCCTTTCATCAAGAGCATCCCCGGGCGCCGGAGGGAGAAAATAATTTTGCCCATTTTGTTAAAAAATGTCAAGAGGTCTTCGACGAGATTGACCCCACCAGGATGTTGACGATATACGGGTTAAATACCGGCGACGCCGATAAACTGAAGATTTTCAGGAATTATAAGGGCGAAATCGCCCAACGAAAGACCATCATATTCCGTGAGAAACAAGACCTGGAAGAAGTAAAAAAGAAAATCCTGGAATTCTCAGGGGAAAAAAGAATGGAAATCACGGTAAAAGATTACGTCGAAACCACTGACCTGGATATCTGGATCCAGATGATGGAAGTCGACAAAGCAGTCGTTAATTACATCCCCGCATCGGCAGTCCTGGATAAGGCCTCGGCCGTCGCCCTGTTTGATCGGGCAGTGCTAAAAAGGCCCAGGGGGAAATTAAAAAAGGCTAAAGGAGAAAGAAGAAAATGATACACCCCAGAGAGCTTATTGCCAAAAAACCAAAAGCCGTGTCTATCGAGGTTTCGACAAAGTGTACATTAAATTGCATCTATTGCGATCGCCGCAGTGAAAACAGCAGGGATATGAGTTTTGAAGAGTTCCTGGATTTAAAGGCAGAGCTAAAAAAAATCCCGGGGCTCAAAAGAGTCAATATTTGCGGCATCGGTGAATCCTTCCTGAATAAAGAAATATACCGGATACTGGAGGAATTAAAGGAGTATGAAATATCCATGGTCACCAGCGGTACGATTTTGATCGATTTCCCCCGGCTGGATCGATTCGGAAATGTCGATATGTTGATATTTTCCATCGATGCCACCGACGAAGAATCCATCAAAAACATCTGTGGGAAAAATTACGATTTTACCCATTTGCTGACCAACCTGGAGAATTACCTCCAGTATAAAAAGAAAAATAATAGTAAATTGGCAACGCTCCTTAACACCACCGTTAATCCTTCCAATATCGATGAAATCGCCAATATAATGGAGTTCGCCAGGAAGTACAAATTTAAAGGCGTTAACTATTCCCTGGAATGGGGAAGTGAAGCCTTTATCATACAGAACCTGGAAAAGTTGCGGGGGGCCTTTTCCGATGCCCGTAAAAAAGCGCAAAAATATGGAATTTATTGCCATAATCCCTTCAGGTCCTTCTGTTGTTTAAACCTGGACAGCATCGTATGCCTTACGGGGATCGACGGCGACTTTTATCCCTGCAGCTACGCACTGAACCAGCAGTACAAGGTAGGGAATATCTTCAGGGAGGGTTTCGACAACATCTGGGAAAACAGCCTATACGATAAGTTTAAACAGGGTAAACTATGCAATTCCTGTTACATGTTAAGGATGTTCGACATCAACGCCGGACGAATCACCCTGGATAATTCCAGGACACGCCAGGCCCAGCACAACGTTGATTCAATTAAAGTAGGGGCAAACATCGATTAAAAGGAGAAAGGCAACATGCATCCGAGGGACTTTATAAATAAAAAACCAAAAGCCGTTTCTGTTGAAGTATCGACAAGATGTACGTTAAACTGCGTCTACTGCGACCGCAAAAATAAAAATTATAGGGACATGAGTTTCGAAGAATTTTTGAATTTAAAAAAAGAACTCAAAAAAATCCCGGAGATCAAGAAGGTGGTTTTTTGCGGTATTGGCGAATCCTTATTAAATAAACACATATACGACATCGTGGCAGATCTGGGGGATTACGAGATATCGCTGGTCACCAGCGGTACGATTTTGATCGATTTTCCCCGGTTGAATCGATTTAAGAATGTCGATATGGTGGTATTCTCCATCGATGCCACCAGCGAAGAATCGGTAAAAAATATTTGCGGGAAAAGTTACAATTATACCAATTTGTTAACCAACCTGGACAACTGCCGCCGGTACCAAAAGAGCCTTAAAAAACCCTTCCGCTCACTCCTTAACACCACCGTTAACTCAGCCAATACCGATGAGATCATTAATATAATGGATTTTGCCAGGAAGCACCGGTTTAAATTCGTTCACTATTCGCTGCAATGGGGAAGTGAAGAGTTTATCATAAAAAATCTGGAAATCTTGAGAAAAACCTTTAGCCAGGCCCTGGAAAAAGCAAAACAATACCGCATATACTGTGAAAATCCCTTTCGGTCATACTGTTGTTTAGACGTTAATTCCATTCTCTGTTTTGTCGATATCGAAGGTAAGGTCTTTCCCTGCGGATACGGTCTAAACCAGGAGTATGACGTGGGAAACATCTACAGCGATAGTTTCGACAATATCTGGAAGAGCAGCGCTTACAATGATTTTAAAAAAGGTAAACTTTGCGATTCCTGTTATATGCTGCGGATGACCGATATCAACGTTGGCAAAATTACCCTGGATGATATAAAAGGGGTGAACCCGGCAAAAAAGATGAGTAGAAATTTAGCAGCAATTGGAGGATAGAGTTAGATGGAAAAATTAAACGATGCAAATGGTTCAACGGTTATAGAAGTTGAAGATTTACGGAAAAATTTTGGAGATTTGCAGGCAGTTGACGGGATAACCTTTAACATTGAAAAAGGTGAAATTTTTGGTATATTGGGACCCAATGGGGCGGGAAAAACAACAACGATGGAAATCATCGTCGGTTTACAGCAGAAAAGCAGTGGAAACGTCCGCGTTTTGGGCAGGGACCCGGGGAAAGACAACGGTTGGTTAAAACAAAAAATAGGTGTACAACTGCAAACCGTCAACCTGTTTGCCAGGCTCACCGTAAAGGAGACCCTGGCGCTGTTTGCCGGTTTTTACCACCATCCCCTGGAGGTGAAAACCGTCATCGATATGCTGGAATTGGATAAAAAGAAAAACGATTGGATATCGAATCTTTCCGGTGGACAATTAAAACGGGTAGCCGTTGGCAATGCCATCATCGGGAATGGCGATATCCTCTTCCTGGATGAACCCACCGCCGGCCTGGATCCCCAGAGTAAACAAAGAGTATGGTCCATTATCAACGATCTGAAGGCAAAAGGGAAAACCATCTTCCTGGCCACCCACTTCATGGAAGAAGCCCAGGAGTTATGCGACCGGGTGTGCATCATCGATTACGGTAAAATCATCGAAATGGATAAACCCTACCATTTGATCAAAAAATACTTTAAAGAGACCGCCATCGAATTTAACGTCCCTCTCGAAGAACTTAAAGAGAAAATCGAACACTTCGCCCAGGTCAGCAGGGTGAATATTGTTAAGGATTCCACCACCATCTATACCACCGATATCCTTTCCACCATTTCCCAACTGTTGGACCTTTGCCAGCAGGATGAAAAAGCATTAAAAAATTTCAGGATAAGGGAATCCAACCTGGAAGATGTATTTTTAAAAATAACCGGCAGGAGTATAAGAGAATGAAAATGTTTATCAAACTTACAATCGCAAATTTTAAAGAGATGTTCAGGGATAAAATGCAGATTTTCTGGTTCCTTCTATTTCCTATCGTATTTGTCCTGATATTTGGGGTTTTGTTTTCAAATATTGGAAAGAAATCGCCTTCCGGTGTACCCGAAAATGTGTCCTTTGACATCGGGGTGGCGTCGAAGGAAGAAGGCCCTTTAACCGGACCGGTGAAAGAAAGCTTCTGCAGCATACTAAAAATGGCCGGGATATTTAAGGTCCACAGCAGCAGTAAAGCCGAAGAAACAGAAGCCTTCAAAAAAGGTAAACGGCATGCCCTACTCCTTATCCCCCCTGATTTTATTGAAAAGGTACAGCAAAAGGCACCGATGACGATCGACTTGCTGTATGATGCCACCCATCTCGAAGTACTTTTTGCTGTCAGCGAAGTGGTTAACGCCATTGAGAAGACCCTCCGGGGGGAGATGAAATTGGTGCAGTACAATCTTATTTCATCTCTAGAATTCAAACAAAAATTGGCTAATCCCACCAGTGATGGAGGGAAGAAAAAAAACGACGCTGCTTTAAACCAGATCGATTTTGTTTTGCCCGGGATCCTGGCCCTTACCCTTATGCAGCTTGGGCTGTTCAGTTCTCTAAGAGTCGTGAACCTTAGAACCCAAAAAACACTGAAATCCCTGAGCACCACCCCGATGCCCAGGACAACCTTCCTGGCAGGTGAAATAACCATCCGCTTAATACTATCGCTGGTACAAGGAATTATCATCGTCCTGGTGGGTCATTACGTTTTCAACTTAACCGTATCCAGCAGTTGGATTGCCATAATCGGTTGGATAATCCTGGGAATATCCTGTTTTATTGCCCTGGGATACATGCTTACTACATTCGTGAAAACCCCGGAAAGTGGGAATGCTTTGATGCAAGTGGTGCAATTTCCCATGATGTTCCTGGCGGGAATATTTGTACCCCAGGAAATGATGCCTGAATTTATGAGGCCGGTGGTCCATTTTATGCCCCTTGCCTACCTGGCCGATGCTTTGAGAAGCTCCCTGACTGGAATTACCTCCATATATGGTACCTTTGTAAATGTGCTTGTCTTAACCGGGATATTGATCGTTTCCCTGGCGGTGACATCCATAAGATTCTCATGGGAATAAAGGGTGAATATTTTTGTTCCAAACCCTTCGAGTGGTTGGAATTAAGTATTAACAAGAATTTTTACCTGTGCTGCCCCAACTGGCTTCCCAGGAATATCCCGGTCCAGGGACGGGCAAGAGATGCCTGGAACAGTAAAACCGCACAGGAAATCAGGGAATCCATCCTGGAAGGCTCATTTAAATATTGCATCGGCTGTCCCTACCTGGAGGAAAAAACCGGCCCGGTTCTTCCCCTGGACAGCATTACGGATGCAAGGTTAATGGATATCGTAAAAAACCGGCGGACGGCTCTCGATAGGGGGCCCCTGTGGTTAAATTTATCCCACGATCCCTCCTGTAACCTGAAGTGCCCTTCCTGCCGCAGGGGGATTATCAACATAAAAGGAGAGAGATTCCTGGCCAATAAACAAATCCAGGAAGCCGTACTGGAAGATTTAAAACCGGACCTGGAGTGGTTGTACATTAGTGGGAGCGGGGACCCCTTCGGTTCCAAACTTTTTCACGGTCTGCTGATGGGGCTAAAGGCGAAAGATTATCCTCGCTTAAACCTATATTTGCACAGCAATGGTCAACTTTTTGATCCCGGGAGATGGGAAACCATTGCCGGCATCAATTCCCGGGTCAAATGGGTTCATATATCCATCGATGCCGCCACTGAAGCGACCTACCTATCGAATCGCGGAAGCAGTTGGAAACGGCTGAAAAAAAACCTGGAATTTATATCCGGGCTGCGCCGCACCGGCCCCGTAGAAACCTTTGAGATCAGTATGGTGGTCCAGCAGAACAATTGGCGGGAAATGCCGGCCTTTATCGACCTGGGAAGGGAATTCAAGGTGGATAGAGTTTTATTCACCCATCTTCTTAATTGGGGCACTTTTTCGAAAAAAGAGTATATGAAGCGTGCCGTACATATGGAATCCCACAGCGAACACCGCGAATTGACGAATTTCTTGAAAAATGAAGTACCGCCATCATTTCCGCCAACGGGTATCACCGTTCGTTGGGGGCCGTTTGCCAGATACCTGGCCCCGGGGCCCCTGAATAACCGGGATTCCGAATGCTGTCGTTTAAAGTAGAAGGACGGTTATGATAAAAAATATATGCCTCATACTCTTAGCGGCTGATTCTTCGATTTTCGGCAGAATGGGAATAAAATTGCCGCCTTTGTCCATCGGTATTATTTCATCCTACCTACGCCAGCATGGGTTTACCGTGGACCCCTTCGATTTGAATAAAAGAATGTCGGAATGTTACAGCGACAAGGATATAGATGGGCTGGAACAGTTATTTGAAAAGGATAAAATTTTCGATTACGTCAACGGGAATAATGGCAATTTTTTCGACACTTACGCCGAAGCAATGTTCAGGGATGTAGATATAGACAAATATGATTTAATCGCCTATTCTATCGGACCGAATTTGTCCTGGTTACAGACCCACTCCGCTTTAATCCTGGGACAGTTCGTTAAGAAACGATATCGAAAAATACAGGTTTTCGGCGGGATGAATATCGGCAATATTGTCTCCTTCTCCCCGGTTTACGACGAGCTCCTGGAACTTTATCTCAAAAATTTTCCCTATGTAATAAACGGACCGGGGGAAGGAGTATTGGTAAAACTTATCGATGCTTTGAATCGAGGAAAAGATCTGAACCATATAAAAAAAATTAATGGGGTCGTATTTATTACAGGAGATGGGAAGATTTGTTCTAACCCGGAGGAGAAGAAACGAATCGTTTGTCCCGATTTCGACGGGCTGGAACTGGATTATTATTATAATTATCTGAATAAAGACAATCTTGATGAGACGATAAACGCACTATATTGTCAACCGTTCTTGTTTACACCGAAATTACAGTTCCCTCCGCGAAAAAACATCGGCCGCTATGAACAAAGACTGGTCCTCCCTTATGTATTCAATTTTGGCTGTCCTTACCATTGCGCATTCTGCGCCGAAAGCGCCGCCTCCTCTTCCACCCCCGTGATAGGGAAAGTAGATGAGGTGATCGATCACCTGCAAACACTGACCGAGAAGTATAATACCCCGTACTTTATTTTTATTAATAATGCCGTCAATTACAGTAAAAAGTACATTATTGATTTGTGCGATGGAATATTGGCGCGGAAATTGAATATTTACTGGTCTGATTGTGCCCGATTTAATAATATCGATGCAGATATTCTAAAAAAGATGAAACTTGCCGGCTGTAAAAAACTGGTTTTCGGATTGGAAATAGCCAGCCCCGGTATGATCGATAGGATAAACAAACAGATCGACCTGGATTTTACCCGGCAGGTACTTCGATGGTGCAGTGAAATCGGTATCTGGGCAGAACTGGAAATAATCGTGGGAATTCCAACGGAAACGGAAGAGGATTTTGAATATTCTGTTGATTACCTGGAAAAGAATATGAAATATATCGATTATTTAACCATAAACAAGTACAGACCCATGCCCGGGAGTCTGATGTTTCAATATTCGGGAAGGTATGGGATCGAGCTTGTCCAGGGGCATACTTACGAGGAAAACCTGCAAAAGGACAGGGAAATATTAAAGAAGAAGCAGAATACCGGTACTTATGCGCATCTAATAAAAGCATTTCAATTCAGGGAAACAAATGGGCGATCATTGCAGCAGGTACAGGATGATACGGAAAAAAGATATTCACACATGATGAAATTTAATAACAATCTCCTGTTACAAAAGGTCAAGTATTATATGCGAAAAGGTTACCTGTCGATGAAAGACATATCATTTCTTTCCCGGGAAGGTATGGTCCCCTAAAAAAGGATAAGCAGTCATGAAATACAGTTTTGTCATCCCCACTTACAATATGAAAGAAGGTTTAAAAAAAACACTGGAGGCCTTAAATCATTTCCCCGGGTATGGCCGGGATGATTATGAAGCGGTAC
>Ga0315295_10004396_pt1 | contig 12035 bp, 15 predicted proteins | sample YL17G14_0_MG_FD_204453 | JGI IMG/M metagenome (GOLD analysis project Ga0315295, IMG submission 204453) | Sediment microbial communities from Yellowstone Lake, YNP, Wyoming, USA - YL17G14_0 | ecosystem: Environmental > Aquatic > Freshwater > Lake > Sediment | place: USA: Wyoming | collected... | reverse complement strand
AACCCCGGTAGTCTTAACCAAAAGATGCTTTTGGAGAAAAAGGACCAGAATTTCAGAAATGTCAAAAAGAACGGCGGATTGTCGGCAATGCCATAACCTTGGCAGAGAAGCCCAAAAAAGGAGGAGGTATTGGCCGTGTCAAAATAGAGAACCTCATCGCCCCAAAGTGTTTTCGTAACTGCTCCCTTAAGCCGCAGGTAAAATCCCAATAAAACCACAGAGCAGACAAGGATCGCAGGAAGAATGTCCACAAATTTTTTCAACAAAGAAACCAGGATTATTCTTATGGTTTTGGCCGCTATCGATATCTGGGTCATCAGATTTCCTTTTTCAACCTGTTCCAAGTCCAGCTCCATCCAGCGCTTAAACGACAGATTGTGGGCGCCCCTGACAATCCAAAGTGAAGTAATTCCCGGATAGACCGAAAAGCGCCTTTGGTATTTTTGGGGCACTTTTACCGCCTCATAATCCGGTAGCGGCCGGGGTCCGACAAACTTCATCTCACCCTTGATAATATTGATGAGCTGGGGCAGCTCATCGAGCCCCGTATGGGCCAGCAATTTTCCCAATTTGGTATATCTCGGATCGTTATAGATCTTAAAAACCGGGGTATCGGCCTCGTTTAATCCCCGGTATTTTTTTTGCAGTTTATCCGCCCCGACCACCATAGTTCTGACTTTGTAGATGATAAAGGTGGCCTTGCCCTTGCCCAACCTTTTCTGTCGAAAGAATAACGGTCCTTTATCCTCCAACATCATTAAAACCCAAAAGAGGCCGAACAGCGGCAAAGAAAGAATAAAAAGAACCAGTGCCAAGAGTCTTTCGAAAACGTTAGTTTGCATGGCTAATCAATATATAATATCATCAGCCCTACCAAAGTGAACTTACCCAAAAACAGAAAGCAAAAATTTCCCCTTTTCGCCCTGACTTTATTTCTGGGAATTTTGGCAATTACCGCCACTTTTATCGTTCTAAAAATACTTACCCCCAAAGAAAATTTCGTTTACGCGAAGGTCAAGGTCGCCCAGGGGCTTTGGTGGGCGTCCACCCAAAAACCGTCTTATTGGTTTGCAAAAGCGATTAAAGAGGGTGATTCCGAGCGCGATCTTCTGGGTAGAACCATAGCGCAGGTTACCGAGGTCAGGTATTATCCCGACATTGAGGATAAGTACAATATTTACCTGAGCCTAAAACTTGCCTCATCCGGGAAAGGCGGAAAATATTCTTTCAAAAACTCACCCCTCTCCATCGGTTCGCCTATCGAGCTGGACCTAAACCGTTCTTTGGTTACCGGAACCGTGATAGATACCAGCAGCAATCCTTTCGACGAAAAATATGTCGACAAGAAGGTTCTCCTAAGAAAGATTCCTGCCTCTAGGTGGGAGTTTAACGCCATAAAGGCCGGCGATGAATTCTCCGACGGCAAAGACGTGGTTTTTAAAGTCATCTCCAAAAACGTTTTGGGCTATTCCAATGTCTCAAAGACTCTCGGCAAGGATAGATATTTGGTCCTGCCTACCGGCTCAACCTTGGAAATTTCCGTTTTGGCAAGTATAAAGCTTAAATACGAAGACGGATTCTACTTTTTCGGAGAAGAAAAGGCAGTCAGGCCGGGAGCAACCTTTTCGGTATCTACGCCGAACTTCGATTTCCGAGACTTCGAAGTGGCGAGTCTTGAATAAGCGCCGCCCGTAAAATCCAGAAAAGAGAATTGTATGCCAAGGTGGCTGTTGGGTTAAAAATCGAATACAGGAACAAAGTCCAAAAAGAAATTGCCAGGGATTTTTTCAGTCCGTCCTTGCCTTTAAAAATACCGATATCTGCCTTCGCAAAAAAACCCAGCATAAAAAGGTAAAAGCAAAAGCTTAATATTCCCGTTTCAGATATTATCTGGGCAAAAATATTGTGGGGATTCACCGAGGCAAACTCCGCCTCGCGTTGCCTGGCCAGATTAAGGGAAATTGAAAATAAGCCCTTTCTGCCTTCGGATAAATGGTAATAGTAATTGTTGAGCCCCACCCCGCTTAAGGGCCGAGCCAGTCCCATGTCGAGGGAAGCCTTGAGATTGGCGAATCTGGACTGGATGGTTTGGACATCTTCCCCGGGGTCCTCAAGGGCTAGCCTGTTTAAGAAAGAGAAGCCAAAAAAATAAAAGGAAACGGAGTGTGCGATAAAGGCCAAGACAAAAAGGGAACCGATAAGGCTAAGCTTGGCTTTAAGTCTGCCTCCTACAACTATCAAGAAAGAGGCGGTCAAGGCAAAGAAAAGCATCAAAAATCTGGTTCTGAAATTGGAAAGCAAGCTGGGCACGACAATCATCACCAGTACCAAAAGATACCCGAGCCGGACCTTGCTTCTTTTTTCTTTAAATAGAAGGAGAAGAATTACGGGAATGGCAATCTCGTCATAGGTTTCGACAAAAAGCCTGCCTCTTTGGATATTGATATCCACCAGCTGAAAATGCTCGCTATAGATAAAGCGCTCTCCGAAAAGCCTAAACGCCCCGGGTACAAGAAGTATCGCCATCTGGTAGAAAAAGTTGACGATACCGGCGGCAACAAAAATCTTGGCCAGGCCATTAGCGATTCCGGTTTGGAATAAAACCACGAAAAGGAAGAATCCGGGAAAAACGATGTCTTTATAGACCCTGGCAAAGGCCTCGACGCTCTCGGCCCCGACAACCGAAAACGACTGGAAGAAAAAGTAGGCCAAAAAGACAAAGGTCAGATTTCTCCCGTTCTGCGAAATAGCTTCTCCTTTTCCGAAGAAAACCTGCCAAGCGCTAACAAGGAAAAGGGCAAAGATCAGATAGCGGGCCAGCGTGTGACTAGTTAATAAGGTACTAGTGATTCCGAGAAAATAAAAAGGGGGAATTTTAACCAAAAAAATAGCCAACAGCGTAAGCGCCAAGACGGAATGTTGTTTGATTAATTTCAGCACGTTTTATTGACTTTCCGGAAAATTTGTATCAATAATAATGTAGAGGATAATAATTTGAAACTCAGAAAACTCCCTTTAAATAAATTATTGTTGGGCTTCTTCATCGTAGTTGCTGTTGCTGCTGTTGCCTATCTGGGTTATACATATTTTGCGGGTCAAGGGCAACTACCTGAACCGGTCAGAAAAATAACCGGACTCCCGACCGGAGTGGTCAGTATAACACCCACCCCCACACCAAAGCCGACCCCCCGCCCAATTGGCACGGGGAAACAGGAATTTGGGGTAAGCATGAGCCAAGACGCCTGGCCCAAAATGACCAAGCTGGTAATCGACCCCATTGACCCCAAACTTTTACAGAAACAAACAATAAGCGTGGAGGCAAACGACACAAAGCCGATTACCGCTGTTACCGCAACACTTAAAATGAACGACAAAACCAAGGCGGTCCAGCTTTCCCTCGTGGAAGGCACAAATCTTAAGGGCAGATGGGAAGGGTCTTGGACTTTCTCCGGAGGCTACGACGAGTACTACCACTTAATTTTGGAAGGTGTAAGCGACACGGGTAAGTCGTCGTTCGAAATGATGATTAGATGATTATGAAGAAGATTGCCACATTTATTCTTTTCATTGCCAGTTTTTTTCTTTTTGCCTCAAATGCAAATGCCGCCGAATGCACCTCGACTAGCACTTCCTCCTGCACCGTGTCTGGAGCGTTCTCTTTCTCCAATGCAACCGATGGAATAAACGGCTCCATCACAATAACTACAAACGGAACGTTAACCCTTCTTAACGGCTACTCCGTTGGAGCAACTTCATTTGTCTTTACTGGTGGAACAATGGTGGTTAATACGGGCGCAACGCTTAAGCCGGGCACAACGACGGTTTACATGCTGGATGCCGATTCGGACGGATATCCCGCCAGTACAACTACCAAATATTTTGAGTCGGCCGCGGGTCGCCGCAGCGTAAGCGATCTGACGAGTTTATCCACCGCAGATTGCTACGACTCAAACGCCAATGCCAAACCAACCCAAACCCTTTATTATTCGTCCAACCGAGGAGACGGAAGTTATGACTACAACTGTGACAGCGCGACAACAAAAAGAAGGTTAAGTTGCACCTCGCCCGTTTGCAGTGCCTGTAGCGTCACCTGTGATTATATAGACGCAAGCGGAGAAGGAACGGCCTGCGGAACAACCGGCATCAACGCCGGCTACGCATCAGCCACTAGGAATAACGACGAATACGGAAACTGTGTCAGCTGCACGGGAGTCGGAACAACCACCACCACTATGGAGTGCAGATAAGGCTATTCATTTCCACCTCATTCGGATATGTGTTGAAGCCTGAAGCTGGAAATTAGAGCCTGCTCGGCAAAAAAAATCCTTTTTCTGTCGTCTTCAAAAACTCCTTGCGGTTCAAATTTTCCCATATAGGCAGCAATTATCTTTCTCACTTCTTCTTTTTTGTTTATTTCCTTCCATAATTTAATTATTGTGTCTATTTTTTCTCTTTCTCCGCGTGCTACCCAATCTGCAATCCTTCTTAGGTCAGAGGCTGTATTTAAATAATCGGCCTTTGTCATTTCAGAAACCCTTCCGCAATCTCGATAAATCTTCTTCTTGTCTCCGCATCCAGTATCTCCATGCTGTCATTTCCCTGTCTCGGGCGAATGTTAATCACCGCCTGGGTGTCAATCCTACGAGAAGTAATACTATATCCCCCTCCCCAGATGTTTTCTTGAGACGATCCATTCTTAATCAGTACCTTTTCTGCATCGGCGTGAAGATTCCCTCCGATTGCCATAACCTGCTTTTCGATATCAATAATAATTTTGATATAATCTCTGAATTCTTCCGAAGCCCTTTTGACCTCCTCAGCACTTGCCTTACGATCCAAAAATATTATCACGGCAGTCTGATATTACCATAATGGCAGTTCTCTTGAACACGCACTAGGACTTAGACTAATTCTACGGGGCTACTTCTTTCCACCTCATCCTGCGGGAGGTAAAAACTTAGGAAGAGTATCAAGGAGATTATAAAGGAGACTGCAATCCTCTCTTGATATAAGTTTTTATCAAAGACTGGTAGGGAATATCTATTTCGTTTGCCTTTTCTTTAAGGTTTTCAATCATATATTCTGGGAGCCTGATGGAAATCGGCTTGGTGGTGGGTTTGAGATTGGGAAAAGAGACATTCCTTTCGGCTTGACTCCAATCAATATAATCGCTTGAGTCGTGGGTGGCCCAAAACTCACGCTCCTCAGCCTCACTTTTAAATCTGGGTATCTGTTTAAGCTTTTTCATATTCCTTCCTTTCTTTTTTATTTTGGTCCCTGGCTGAAATTATCCTTATTTTCTCATTTCTGATCGTAAAACTGACAAATAATTTTCTTCCCCTTTTATTTTTGCCTAAAGCATAAAGTCTTTTTTCTTTAAGGGAATGGGCTAAATCCGGAAAAATCAAAAGCGGTTTGTTAAAGAAAATCTGTTCGCATTCCGAATTCTTAACCTTGTGCTTAATCCAATTTTTATCAATGTTCCCTTTATCCCAAACAAACGATTTTACACTTTTCAACTTTAGCATCTGTAACAATCAACTTAAATAGGATTGTATATATCAGCCACTACAATGTCAAGTGGTATTTAGGGAGCTACTTCCTTCCACCTCATTCTTCTTGAGGTAAAAACCTGGGGAAAAGTGGCGATAATGTCCGGTGCGTATTCGAAATATTCTGCCGGGGTATCAGCATTCTCCGCTTCCAAATCTCTCTCTAAAACAATTCCGTCATATGCGGCAACCGCTCCCCTGACCCGAAGCTGGTTGGTCCCCGCACCGGTCCTAAACTCCCCCTCCGCCAAATACACTCCTTCTATCGAAGGCTGGGTCGGATGGGATACCGAAGGGTCTACTATGATATTGCCCTTCAGGCCGTTTGCGTCTTTGCCCACAACAGCCATAAAATAGCCGCTGCCGTAAGATTGGATGTTTATCCTACCGGTTATATAAAGATCTGCCCCTTCCACCAAAAGCACGACCTTTCTGGAACCGGTGAGGTTTACATTTCCCGAAATCGTCATGTCTCCCAATATCGCACCGTTGTAGTGATACCAAACATATCCCCTTTTGGGAGACCCGCCGGAGTTGAAATCTCCGCCGTTATAGGTTGGGGAATCGATTTCGGTAAAGGTAACATCGGGAGGAATTTGACGCAGGAAATACGAGAGATCGTAAATCTTGGAACTTGAATAACTGCTATTTGCCAGCCAGCCGTAGGGTGCTTCCGCTACCGTCCCCGTACCGCTACCTGCTTGGAAATCGGCGGTTAGGCCGGAATATAAAGCAATGCCGGGGAAACCCCCAGTACCCTTCAAGTTAAATACCGGGTTACAAACAGGCAAGCTACAGGTTGCCGGAATAGGAGACACTATGTCTCCCCCGCTTGTCACATCGGCATCCCTCACCTGCCACCAGGGACCGGCAGGGGCCACATCTACCGTCGCCGTATCGGAACAGGTTATAATTCCGCCCATAACAACATCGGCAGTGACCGTTGCGGTCCCGTCGGCCACTCCCGTAGCCTGAGTGGTGTACACAGCACTCGAATCAAGCGCGGGGTTCACGGTAGCAATCCCGGTACTCGAAGAGGAAAAACTGACACTGTCCACAGTGCCGCTGCCTATCGTAACGGAGGCAACCAAAGAAACCAGGGAACCGGGAGAAACACTGGCTGTTGCCGGAAGAAGATCAACGGTACAGGAACCCGCAGGTGTGGGAGGGGGAGTTCCTCCTCCAGTGGGTGTGGGGCATACCCCACAGGTAGAATCCTGTTTGCAGATATAGCTGCATACACACCAGCCCTTACTGAGATTGTTGGGGTCACAGTAACATTTGTTTATTCCTATCTGCCTCTCGCACGAACTGCATCCGGAATCTCCACAATAATGACTTCCGTTTTGGGTATAGCACCCAGAACCTGAACAGAGCCATCCTCCCCCACCGCAGTTATTGTCAAAGGTACAACGACCACCACAGTTTTGATTTGGTGGGTTGGTGTATATTCCAGGTTTCGAGCCACACCAAGAAACCACGTTCTGATAGGAAGAACTACATCCACCAACTCCACACCCCAAATATTGCTCAAAACAGTTTGTACCTTGATTGGGATTAGGGTCAGTGCAATTTTGGTCACCCGTACAGTAGCAATTAATATTGCCGGTAGGGGTAGGGTTAGGGGTAGAAGTAGGTGTCGGTGTCGCATAACAACCACAAGTACTGCTGCAGGCTAAAACCGAAGGGCATTCATTTCTAGTATTGCTGCAGTAGGGAGGATCATCTACACGGATACAGGCTTTACCGTAACAAATCAGACAAGGTTCGGATGAGGCGGCTTGAACTTTCGAAGCACTGGCGATAAATAATCCCGTAACAACAGTAACCAGAAAAACAAATGTGAAGCAGGTTTTCCTCATATCTCCACTCTATACAACCCAACAGTTTTTTTCAAGCTATCTGGGAACAGGGACAACAGGGGACTGAATATCCTGGTCATTCTGGAAAGTTTCGGGGTTAAAGAATACAAGTTTTGTCATTATGTTCAGACCCGACACGGGGTGATAAAAACTGGAGTAAAGCCTTCCTCCCCTACTAAAATCTCCAACAGTGTCTGTTTTTATCCTAATAAATTGGGGGGGCCAAGATAACCTCAATATCATTTCTTCATGAGTTATTGGCTGATAAGCAGATGCATGGATGGCTCTTGAAGAAATAGTTGCTACGGTATTTAGTGTGATACTGGGGCAGGGACCTAGGCCACCATTGATACATAAACTGTTTTCATCTAAAGAAATCGGCTCAAACAGTATCTGGCTAATGTACAGATGACGATTGAGATCCCCATCCTTTAGTTGGATTAGAATTCCATAACCTGCATCAGCTGGGAGCCTGACTAAACCTACATAATCTCCCTCTGACTCTTCGGCCCCTGGTCCAGCACGAACTAACATGTCCTCTACTCCAAAATAGGTTATTGGGAAATTCGAGTAGAGCTTGGGACCTTCAGATGTAACCCAATTATAGACAGATATATATTGTTCACTGTTGGGATCAGGAAGCCCGATAAATGCACTCTTCCACAAACCGTATGTTATTCCGATGCTTGGATCCGCCAGACTGTAATACGTGTTCCACGGAACGCTTGCTTCAGGGTCAGTTGCTATCCTACGTATCTCTTCCGGTGAGAGTATTATTTCCCTTTGCTCTCTTGCACTTTCCTCAATCATCGCCCAGAGAACCTCTTCGGGAGTCATTTCCCCAACCCCTTCTATGCCTTTATCTGTCAGATAGTTTCTCCTTATCGAATTTAAGAAAGTATCAAATTGCTCATCGGTGACCTCAACCCCGTTTTCCTCCCAGGCGGCAGGGTCCGGATGGGCAAAGTAGGTCTGGTATCTTTCCGGCCAAGACGATATTTCCCTCGGATCTCCGGTGACTACTTCGGGTGTCGGTGAAGGCTCTGTGGTTGGCGTCGGCTCAACCGTAGGGGTAGGCGCCGCAATCGTCTCTGTAGCAACTGCTTGGGGGGTAGCCACTTCCGGAGTAATTGCCGGGGTTACCCTTGCCGAACAGGCCGTGGCCATTAAGGCAATACCCGAGGTGGCCGCCAACGCCCTCTTTCCTCCGACTTTAGCAATGGCTTCCGATGCCTTGTCCAATATCTTATCCCCGAATCTTTCCAGAATGCTTTTGTTCTTCCCCCTTGCCTCCTCTGCCGCCAGTTTTGCCTTGGCGAGGGTCAGGCTTGCGGCTTCAAAAAGCGCATCTTCCGAGATGTTCCTTTCCAATCCTCCTTGTACCCTCGCTGACAAGACTTTATCATCCACCTCTACCTGGGCCAAAAACTCTGCAACTTCCTCATCTATTCCTTTGTTGAAATCGGGTAGCGGAGTTTGGGCAAGGGAATAACGGGCCATCACTCCCGATGTCGAATCGATTGCCGCCGAGAGAAACCTTTGTGTCTCCTTCTCGGAAAGAATAGGTGTTTCGATTTCCTGCTTTGTTTCCGTCATCGGGTTTTCCTTACCCATTTTAGTCCTTTGATGAATATTCTATCAAGAAGGTTCAACTTATTCGATTATGCCTACGTAATTGGAGATGACGACGAAAAGATTGGTTGAGGTCGGGGTGGGTATATTCCAACTCCCGGAGGTTAGATTCTCAAGAGTGTCCTTTACCAGCGATTCATACCCCTTAAGGGGTCTTTCCTTGGTAAAAAGAACCTTAAGCTCCGCCTGGCCTTCCTTTTTCACCTGCGGAACCACATCTTGGGCTGATATTCTTTCGACCGAAAGGGCTCCCTGGAAACTCCCTTGGTATTTACCCAAGCTTATTCTATATTCCTCCGGCACCAGAAGGACCTTAAACTGGGTCTGATTCGGATCCCCCATTAAGATAAAGAATCCTTCGAGGTTGCCGTCGCTTTTTAATTTCAAATCCGTCGAGAATCTCCCCAAAAGCAGATATCCGTCGCTGGTTTTGGTTACCGCTCCCCTTGAGGCGGTCTGCGCAGGAATCGGAGAAACCTCCTCCTTAGAGGAAAAAGGTAATTTAACGAATCCTCTATTTAAAAACAGATATAAAATCACTGCTGCAACAAGGAAAAAGACAAATACACCCACAACGATTTTGTTAAACACCTTACCTCCACTATATATAAAAACTCTCTGCTATTGCAACCTGCCTAAGCTTTTTTTATACTGGGTTTATGCCCGATCCCAACCAGGCCTCCGCGGTTATTACCTCCAGGCCGGCCAATAGAACTTTAAAAATAGTCATAATTGTCTTCGGTGTGCTTTTTCTCGCTGTGGTATCCGAGCTGGGTTACTACTTTTATACGACCGCAAAGAAAAATAGTGCCCTTAAAGACCAAGAAATCTCCTCCACGACGCCAGGCGGGGGTCAGACCAAATTAAATATCGAGAAAGCTCTTATGTTTGGGGAGGATTTAGACAAAACCCCCGGGGATTTTTTCAAACAGGCCGAGATAAGAAGCACGCTTGAGGGAAAAGTCGTTTCCGTAGAGAAAAAGAACATTTTCCTCTATCCGACGAATTATGCATACACTTTGTTTATGGAAGATACAAACAAAAAAACAAACAGGTGGTACGTTTCCCAGGCTGAAATTGATAGCGCCAAAATATATCTTCTTTCACCGTCGGGGAATAAACAGAAAATAGGCTTTGACGATATCAAGCCTGGAGATTTCATAAGCGCCTATCAGATAGTCGACCTGCTTGACCCCAATCCTGAATATGACGTAACATTAACTGTAACCAGAAGCCAATGATAAAAAAGAGAAAATATGTAAGTCCCAGAATAAGATCTTCTAAGGTTAGCCCTGTCACTTTTTACGGAAGAAGTGAAGCAACCACAATTCTAGACTCCGAATACCTACTGGCGATACGGGTCAGTTAATATAATCCTACCAAGCTTTATGTTTTCCTCAGTTATGAATTTCCGAACCGGGACAAGTATGGCCCCGTTAATCCTGCCTACCGATAAACCGTTTATCGAAAAATCCAAATCTTACAAAGTAAACGATATTGTGGCTTTCAGAAAGGGAGGAAGGCTTCTCGCCCACAGAATAATCTATCGTTTTCCAGACGGATCCGTCGTAACCAAGGGTGACAACAACGTCAAATCCGACGGAGTAATAAGCAAAAGTGAAATTCTGGGGAAGATTGAGAAAGTACTGCGTAATGGGCAGCCGATATCGCTCTCGCACGTTTATCTTTCCCAATCCTCGACTTACTTAACCGAGCTTACCCTTTTAAATAAAGCTTTAAAAAAAACAGAGGTGGATTATGTGCTACTCAAGGGACTTCCAATTCATCTTGTTTATTCCGGGAAAATTCCCAAGAGATTATATTTTGATGCCGATATTCTGGTTAAACGCAACAACCTTCCTTTAATCCTGGAAATTTTTAGGAAGCTGGGCTATGAGACCATCGAACCCCTACTTTTGGGAAAATCGGTAGGTAATTATTCTCAGATTTCCTTCGTCAAAAAGGTAAAACCCTATGCAGTAATGGTTGACGTTCACTTTGCCCCGGCAATTGGTTTCACCAAAGCTTTAGGTTTTAACAAATTGATTCCTTCTGTGCAGGCCTACTCCCGTGACATTTTTAAAAACGCGCAAGAGGTAAAAGTCGGCAACGGCCGTTTCCCGATACTTTTAAAGGAAGATCTGCTGCTACATCTTCTCTTACACCTTTTCCACCACAATTTTCAGGGAATCCACAGAATGGAGCTAATCAAAGACGTAATTAAGAAAGATAAGCCTGATATGAATATCGTCCTGAATAAGGCAAATAAATACGGTTATGGGTATTTTATCTACCCTTCTGTTTTGATTATTAACAAGTTTTTTGGGGGCATAAACTTACCCGAAGAAACCCGAAATCCCCTCCTTGTACTCTTTGCGAGGTTTTATGTTTTACGCCAATCCCCTTTTGATGCAAATACAAAGACGGCTGAAGCGGGAAAAAAATTAGTATTTACTTTTTTGCTTTCACCTCTCCCGCTTTTAAAAAGGCTCGCGGTTGTCCTTTCCAAAGACGCGCTGGGTCACTTCTTCTCCACAATCAAATCCGCCTTCTTCAGGCCCTGAATGAATTCGTCAAGGTCTTTTTTTGCGTCCTTCTCATTAATCGCGAAGTCCTTCATTATTTTTTTAAATATCTCCTTCTTTCCCTTTCCTTTCTCAATTTCCGAAAGAATAATATAGCCCACTTCGTTCAGCTCGTGCATTACGGAAGCATCGTTGTCGTAAGCAACGAAGGTATTTCCCAATTTTTGGATTAATACGCCCTTTTTTACCCTCATTTTAAAACCTTGCGCATTTTCTTTGCGTTAAGAACGACTCCGAGTTTAGAAAAATCGTTCTCTTTCAAAAACAACAAAGCGCTCTTTAAAACCCTCTTCTCCATTTTACCGTCGTTGAGCCATATCTGTCCCAACAGGAAAGGCAGTAGAAATTTCTTCTCCCCGATGGGGGCAAGAAAGGCTTTCCCGGCTTTTCTAACTAGATAGAGA
>Ga0315295_10004395_pt1 | contig 12036 bp, 11 predicted proteins | sample YL17G14_0_MG_FD_204453 | JGI IMG/M metagenome (GOLD analysis project Ga0315295, IMG submission 204453) | Sediment microbial communities from Yellowstone Lake, YNP, Wyoming, USA - YL17G14_0 | ecosystem: Environmental > Aquatic > Freshwater > Lake > Sediment | place: USA: Wyoming | collected... | reverse complement strand
TTTTCAGATCGGTCTTCAGGCAAGACTTATGAGCCAGGCTTTAAGAAAACTATCCGGCATAGTGGCAAAAACAAAGACAGTGGTCGTCTTCTTGAACCAGACAAGAATGAAAATTGGTGTAATGTTTGGAAATCCCGAAACAACCCCCGGGGGGTTAGCTCTAAAATTCTACGCAACGGTAAGGATTGATCTTAGAAGAATAGCCCAAATAAAGCACGGAGAAGAAATAATTGGTTCTCGTATTAAAGCAAAAATTGTCAAAAATAAGGTGGCTGCCCCATTTAAAATTGCTGAATTTGATATCTATTACAATGAAGGAATTTCTTATGTTGGCGATATTTTACAGGCCGGTTTAAAGTCTGGATTAATTAAAAAATCTGGCAGTTGGTTTCAATATGAAAATAGAAAGTTAGGACAAGGGGTAGAGGGCGCTAGGATTTTCTTAAAAGAAAATCCAGATTTGGTTGATAAAATCAAGAAAGAAATAATGGCTAGTTAATTATTTAAACTAAACCCTAAATAAAAAGCTGCTATAATTTAAGCAGTTTTTTATTCCCGAAATTTTAATAATTAATTAAGCAATATAAGGTAATAAACCTAAATGTCTTGCTCTTTTTATTGCCCGAGCTAACTTTCTTTGATGGTAAGAACAGGTCCCGGTTCTCTTCCTTGCTCTGATTTTTGACAAACCAGAGATAAACCTTCGTAAAATAGCCGTATCTTTAAAGTCAATTTCGTTAATATTTTTTTGGCAAAAATAACAATACATAATTGCTGTTAAACTCTTAATAAAACCAAAAAGATAGCGTTTGGCTAGGGTTCTAACTCTAAAAAGGTATGTCTTTTATGTCAATTTCTTCTTCTGCTCCCTCTTCTATGATAGGAATTTCTTCCTGGGTTGTCTTTACTTCTGGCTGAACGGTCCTGCCTGCTAATTTTGGCCCTAACTGCATTCTCTCGCCGATAATCTCAGTTCTAAATCGTTTATTTCCGGAAGGATCCTCCCATGATCTCGTTTCAAGTCTTCCCTCGATTAAGACCAAGCTGCCCTTTCTTAAGAACTGCGAAGCAATTTCGGCTAGCCTTCTCCATAAGACAATAGAGTGATATTCAGTTTTTTCTTGTTTTTGTCCCGTTCCTCTGTCGTTCCAAACGCGATTGGTGGCTAATCTAAAACTGCAAACTGATTGTCCGCCAGGTGTTGATCTTGTTTCGGGGTCGCTAACCACTCTTCCGACAAGGATAATTTTATTTAAATTCATTGTTGGAAAAGAAAACTTAAGTTTCTTCTAATATTTCTTCGAGTTTCTTTTCAATTTCTGACAAATCGACCTTTTCTTCTTTGTGCACTTCTATTTTTTTTGTCCTTCTTTCCAAGAACGGCGAGGTTTTTGTTTTCTTTAATAATTTCTTTGACAAGAGAAGATGGCGAATAATTTGCCCTCCCGACTGTAATTCTTTTTCCAGATTTATTATTTTTTCAGGATCGAGATAGAAAGAAATGTAAACCAGGTAAGCTTGAATGCTTTTATCTATCGGATAACTTAAGATTTGCCTAGACGGTTTTTTATCTTCAATTAAAATTCCGTTCTCTTTCTGGATAAAGGAATTTATATTTTCAGAAATTTTTTCAGCTTCTTTCTCGCTTAGTTTTTGAGAAATAAGATAGGTTAATTCGTATAGTTTCATTTTCTAGATTTTAAATTCAATTACATCACCGTCTTGAACAACATATTCTCTCCCGACAGTTTTTAACCATCCAAGCTCTCTGGCCTTTGACCAGGAGCCGGCCTCAGCTAATTTTTGCCAGGGGACAACTTCGGCCCGGATGAATTTTTCCTTAAAATCAGAATGGACCACATTCCCGGCTTCAGGAGCTTGAGTTCCTTTTTTGATCGTCCAAGCTCTTGTTTCTTCTCCCCCTTTTATTGTATAAAAAGTAATTAAATCAAGAATATTGTAACAACTTAAAATAATTTGGTCAAGCTGAGAATTTAAGCCAAGCTCTTTTGCCTCAGAATCAGAAAGGTCAGAAATTTCTTCTTCTGTTTTAAGATTAATCTGAATTGCAGGTAATTTTTTTTCTCCATCTTCATGGTCGTCAATATTTAACACGCAAACAGTTGGCTTTTCAGTTAAGAATTGGAACTCTTTGAGCTCAACCTTGTCTTCGTCAGTCAGTTTAATATCTGATATTAGATTTCCTTTAGAAACGGTTTCCTTAATCAACCCAAAGAGTTCTAGCTTTCTAATCATCTTTTTATCCCCGCCTTTAGTATCTTTTTCTAACTGAGATAATAGTTTTTCTAAAGCCTCCAGGTCTTTCATTAAGAGTTCGGTTCTAATCGTCTCAATATCACGTTCGGGATTAATATCTTTATCAACATGTTCAACTTTATCTGACTTAAAAGATCTAACTATTTCTAAAATCATATCGCAATTTCTAATCTGAGCCAGAAATTGATTGCCGAGCCCTTCGCCTTTATGCGCTCCCTTGACCAGCCCGGCAATATCAAAAAATTCAATAATGGTTGGAGTTACCCTTTCTGGTTTTATAATTTCGGCAATCTTTTCAAGCCTCAGGTCAGGGACTGCAACAACGCCAATGTTAGGATTAATAGTGGTAAAAGGATAGTTAGCTATATCTACTGTTTTCTTTGTTAAGGCCTTAAAAAGAGTTGATTTTCCAACGTTTGGAAGGCCAACAATTCCCACTGAAAACGACATACCCCGTAGGAAATTAAATATTTTCCGTGGTTATTTTAGATAGACCTTTAAATAACTGTATAATTTACGGCCTCGTAGATAGTCCGGAATTTTTGCTAGAAAATATTTTAGCTAATATATAATTTTCAGGACCTAATCTCTATTTTTTTACCCCCTTATTAACGAAAACCTTTCGGTTTCCTACGGGGCATACCCCGTAGGAAATTAAATATTTTCCGTGGTTATGTGTTGATATTTGAAAATTTCCATAGTAATCGTTGTTTGTTAAATCAAGGGTTCTTTGTGAGAAAATATTTAAATATACATACATCCTGGAGGAATACGATCTTGATGCTATAGACACTTAACCGACGAGAACCCTTCTGTTTCCTACGGGGCATATAAATATGTTACCTCGTAAGAAGCCACAAGTCAATTTTTGGAGATTTTAACGTTTCGCAAAGTTTCTAGCAGGGTGTTATAATAAAAATGTATGAAAATCAACCCATTCGACAGGCTCAGGGTTAATACTGAGCAAGGTCGAAGTATCAATGAGAATATTTTCCGTGCTTATGATATTCGGGGAATTTATCCTACGCAATTAAATGAAGGGGTGGCAGGAAGAATAGCCCAAGCATACGCCACTTTGTATCCACAGGCAAAAAAAATAGTTGTATCTCGCGATCCCCGGCTCAGCTCTCCTTCGTTATTTAAAATAATTTCCGAAACCTTAGTTAAAGCCGGAAAGGAAGTAATTGACCTTGGAATCTCTCCTGACCCACTATTCTATTTTTCTATATTCCACTATAAATTTGACGGTGGAATAATGATTTCTGGCTCACATAATCCCAAAGAATATAATGGCATTACTTTGCATATAAGAAAAGCAGGAAAAGAGATTAGTGAAGATGTTATAGGAGAAGATTTAGAAAAGATAAAAAAGTTGGTGGTTGAGAACAAGGACACCGAAATGCCCAAAAGAGACGGGAAGCTAATTACCTTTGATCCAGCTGAAGATTATGTTAATTATTTAACAGAAAAAATAAATCTAAAAAATAATCTTAAAATTATTATTGATTCAGGGAATGGAGCAGTAGGGCTTCTGCCAGAAAAAGTTTTTAAAAAGTTGGGTTGTGAAGTTAGAACAATTTATGGTGAACCAGATGGTACCTTTCCAAATCACTTGCCAGACCCTTATCAAGATGAAAATATCCAGGATATTAAGAAAGAGGTTTTAAAAGAGGGAGCTGATCTGGGTTTTGCCTATGATTCAGACGGGGATCGAGTTGTCCCAATTGACAATAAAGGCAGGGCGGTCGGAGGTGATTTCTGTCTTTTGATGTTAGCTCACCAGGCTATTCAGAAGAAAAAAGGTCCGATTGTCCATGATATGCGAGTCTCCAAAGCTTTTATAGACGAGATGAAAAATCTAGGGGTTAATACTTTTTTTTCTATTTCTCACCACAACGCAATCCTCAGAAAAATCATAGAGACAGGTGCTGTTTTTGGGGGAGAGGTTACTCTTCATTTTCTCTTTCCTTTAGATTATTATCTTTGCGATGATGCTCTTTTCGCCTCCTTAAAATTAGCTGAAATTGCTTCAAGCTACGAAGACTTCGCCGGACATATTGATACTTTACCTTGCTATTATGCGAGTCCGGAGATATTCATAGATACAACCGACGAAGAAAAATTTAAAATTATTGAAAATTTGCAAAAATATCTTAAGGAAAATAATTATAATTTCATTGACATAGATGGAGCAAGGATTAATTTCCCTAACGGTTGGGCATTGGCTAGAGCAGCAAATACCACCCCAATCATTAAATGCCGTTTCGAGGGTAGGACGAGAGAAGATTTGAAAGAGATTGAGAAAAAGGCGTTAGAAATTTTTGGGAAAGTTGGTGTCCCTATAACAAAAAAAACCTACCAAGAGTTGGGGTTGTAAAATAGGTTAAAAATATGGGCTTAAGCAAGACCCATTTTTTTTCTAACAACTTCCATCGTTGAAAAAGCTAAAGCTTGCGCCTTTTTTGCTCCCTGGCTAAGAATTTCTTCAAGATAAACCTCCCTGGTTTTAAATTCTTCCTTCTTTTTACGGAAAGGCCCTAGGGAACCGACCAATAATTCAGCAAGCGATTTTTTAAATTCTGCATATCCTCTGTTCTTAAAATTATTTTCCAATTCTTTAATTGATTTTCCGCTAAAAAGCGAATAAATAACCAGAAGATTAGAAATTCCCGGCTTTGAACTGGGGTTATGTTTTATTATTTTACCAGGATCGGTAACAGCTGCCATTATTTTCTTTTTAATTTCCTCAGAACTTTCAAGTAGGCTAATACAGCCTCTTTGGTCATCGGTTTTTGACATTTTCTTCTTCGGATTTTGTAGAGACATTATTTTAGCTCCTGTTACAGGAAGAAGGGCTTTAGGTTCTTTAAATGTTTGGCCGAATTTCAAATTAAATTTTCTAGCTAATAATCTGGCCAACTCTACATGTTGCTCTTGGTCCTTGCCAACAGGGATAAGGTCCGTTTGGTAGAGGAGAATGTCAGCTGCCATTAAGATTGGATAATCTAAAAGGCCAGCATTCACGTTTTCTCTAAATTGTTTTGATTTTTCTTTATACTGAGTCATTCTCTGTAGCTCAGCTACCGGACAAATAGTATTTAAAAGCCACGTTAATTCCACGTGTTCTTTTATATGTGACTGAACAAAAAAGATGCATTTCTCTGGGTTTAGTCCAGCAGCCAGATAAACAATAGCTGCATCTATAATATTATTTTTCAATTCAGATGGCCTATATGGGGTTGTTAGGGCATGAAGGTCAACAATACAAAAGATGCAATCAGATTCTTCTTGAAGTTTTATCCACTGTTTGATTGCCCCCAAATAATTTCCTATATGTAGTTCGCCCGTCGGTCTTATACCGCTAAAAACTCTCATATTTTTATACTTCAATAACTACCGGTAAGACCATCCCGTACAATTCCCTTCGGGATTATACGGGACAAGTTGGCCTTCTTGCTTATACCTCTATAACAACCGGTAGAACCATGGGTCGTCTTTGGGTTTTGCTAAATAGAAATTGGCCTATTTTATTTCTTATCTCATCTTTTACATAGACCCAGTTAACCGCTCCTCCAGAACCTACGGCATGGTTGACAATCCCAATAACCTTTTTCCTTGTCTCAGCTAATAATTCTTTAGATTCTTTTAAATAAACAAAACCCCTTGAAATAATATCCGGAGATCCCCTTACCCTGCCAGTTTGCCGGTCTACTACTGCCACGATAACAAACATCCCGTCTTTAGCCAATGTTTGCCGGTCTCGAAGAACAATTTCTCCCACATCCCCAATCCCCAGGCCGTCAACCATGATATAGTTCGAAGGAACGACTTCTTTCTCAATATAAATTCTTGATTGGCTCAAGTTAATAATTTGTCCATTTTCAGCAACTGCAATATTTCTTTCGGGAACTCCGCTTTCTCTGGCAATTTGGGCGTGAGATACTAACATTGAAAGTTGGCCGTGAATTGGTAAGAAAAATTTCGGCTGGACGATTCTTATCATTTCTTTTAATTCTGATTGATGAGCATGTCCCCCGGCATGAATATCCATCATTTTATAATGAAAAACTTTAGCCCCCTGGCGGTAAAACTGGTCTTTCACTATTTGAACAGTTCTTTCGTTGCCCGGAACCACCGAAGAGGATAAAATAACAGTATCGCCCTTTTTAAGTCGAAGAAAAGAGTGTTCTTTATTTGCAATTCTCATTAAAACCGCCCGGTCTTCACCCTGAGCACCGGTACAGATAATTGTTATTTTTTGATCCGGATATTTATCTGCCTCTTTAACTTTTATTAAGGTTCCCTTTTTGTTTTTTATAAATCCTAATCTTTTTGCAATTTCTACATTAGTCTTCATGGAATAACCTTCAACTATTACTTTCCTGCCATATTTCTCAGATAGCGCAATAATCTGCTGAATTCTATTAATTAAGGAAGAGAAGGTGGCCGCAATAATTCTGCCTTTGGAAACTTTAAAAATTTCTTCTAGGTTTTCCATGATTGTTTTTTCAGAAAGAGAGTGATTTCCGTTTTCAGCACCGGTTGAATCGGACATCAGAAGCAAGACGTTTCTTTTGCTAAAATCTCTTAGTTTATTAAAGTCCGTAGGTAAATCGTTAATTGGATTTTGATCAAATTTAAAATCTGACGTATGGATAATATTTCCAACCGGAGTTCTTATAAACAGGCCAAGGTTGTCCGGAATATTGTGATTCTGGCGGAAAAATTCAATTTTAAATGGTCCAAGATTTATTATTGAACCATTTTTAACTTCCATTATGTCCAGCTTAGGATAATGAGGAAATTCTTCCTGCCTCCTTACTATAATTCCCTTTGTTAGTGGGGCAGCAAACATTGGAATCTGTCCAATTTTGGGAGTGAGATAGGGGATTGCCCCAATGTGATCGTAGTGGCCGTGGGTGAAAACAGCTCCCAAAACCCTTTTCTCTTTGCCTCTACGATAAGAAGTGTTTGGGACAATAAAATCAACCCCAGGCATATCTTCTTCGGGCATACGAAAACCTATATCAATAATTAGAATTTTCCCCTGATATTCTAAAAGAAGCATATTGCGGCCAACCTCACCAAGACCGCCTAAGGGAATAAGTTTTAAATTCTTTTGCATCGTATAATGTGTCATGTTTTTAAATATAATTCCCAGGGGGAGATTTGCCCCGCACCATCCCGCTTTAGCGGGAGGTGCGGGGCAAAAAATCTGCATTTGATGCCCTCGGTGGGACTCGAACCCACAAGCCTTATGGCATACGGTTCTGAACCGTACGCGTATTCCAATTCCGCCACGAGGGCAAAAAACAAAATATATTTGCCAACCTGTCCCGCACGCAGCTTGCTGTTGTGCGGGATTCCACCACCTGGGCTAAAATTTAGTTATTCAGAAGGTCTAAATTTCTCGGCATTTTCCTCAAAGGTTTTTTAAAGCGCAATTTTGGAAATTTTTTATAATTTCTGTTTTTAATCCAACCCGATCTAGTATAATAATAACAAGCGCCATGCATTATTTCTAAACCTTTGTAAATATTTTTATTTTTCTGGGACACCCAATTTCCTAGTCTTAAAATATTTTTTGTTGGGTTTATGCTAATAACATAATATTCCGGAGGAACAATTACCCAATCTCCTTTTTTTGCCCTCACCGTCATGATGTCTTTAACATCTCTCCCTTTCATTTTCTGCATTAAAAAAATTGCGTTTCCCTCAAGAACAGTATAGAACTCTTGAAGGCTATTTGAATTACAGTTCCCCTTTGTTTTCACAAATTCATTTCCAAACATCTTTGGGGGAATAACCGTAATGTCATATCTCAATTCTTCCATTTCTCTGACTCCCCGATACATGTAATAAACCTTAAGATTGGGGGCTTTTTTTAACCATTTTCTATCACGAATAACATCCTTCATATCATATAAAAATCGGACCTCGGGTTTTTTCTTCTTTACCCTCCCTTTTTTAATTTTCATTTCCATACTCTTTTTGTATTAATATACCAATTTTCAATATCGACAAATCTCTTTGAGGGTTTAGAAATTACTCTTGCAGATATTCCTTTTATTTCATTAGAGACCGGATAAAGAAAGTCAGGAGAGTATAGAAAAACAACAGGAGCATCATCAATTAAAATATCCTGGAATTTCCGGTATTTTTCAGCCCTCTCGCTTAAGTCTTGAATATTGCGGGCATCTTCCAGGAGCGAGTCCGCCTCTTTGTTGTCATAACCAGCCAAGTTCATTCCCGGATCTCTTTTCTGGGAGGAATGCCAGGAAGGATAGGGATCGGGTATAAGACCCGACACTTTTCCAACCAAAAGACTCTCATAATCTCTCTCTTTTAGAAAACTTTGTTGGGATTCTTGAATTAACATATCAATTGGTTTAATCTCAATTTCTACCCCTAATTTCTGCCACTGGTTTTTTATTAAATCGGCGACAAGAAAAAGTTCTTGAGAAAGTTCTTTTTGATTAGGTACGGTCAGAGAAAATTTCAGAGGGATTATAGTTTCAAATTTCGAAAAACAAATTTCGTTTAATTTATTTCTAGTAGCATCTCTTACTATGCCCGTTCCTTTTTCAAGGCCAAAAGGTTCTAAGATTTCTTTTTTATATTTCTCTTGAAATTTAATAACCGCCTGCTTGGTTGTTTCACCAAAATATCCGCTAATTTCCTTTTCGGGATAAACCTCAGAATCTTCAGTCAGGCATTTTTGAAGTTCTTCTACTTCCTCTCCCCGGCTACCCAATTTAAGATCGCTTTTTAGCTGAAAATCCTGTTTTCCCTTATTAACTTTTTCTCTTTTGCCGTCGCCGTTTGTGTCTATCCACCCAGCATTTTCCAAGACTTCCTTACCTTTCTCCAGGTCAAATTTATAGATTTTAGAAGGAGGGGGGAGATTTATAATTTCTGATAAAAAAGGAGAGTTAACTTCTTTTCCCTGGCCAAAGAGAATTTTATCTATTATCTCAGACTTGTTTGTACCGTAATTCAGAGCCATCCTTACTTCTTTCTCTTTCAAAATCTCTGATTTTTGGGGATTAAATGAGATATCAAAATACCTTGGGAAAAGGATTCTATGAATTTCGAGATTGCTTTTATTAATGTTTCTAATATTCTCTGATGAAACATTCGATGTCCCTTTAATTTCCCCTTTCTTTAGGGCACTAACCACTTCTTCTTCATTTTCAAAAAAAAGAAAAGAAATTTTAGGAATAAAAGGTTTCTGTCCAAAATAATCATTATTACTTTCTAGTTCAAGATTTTTAACCTGGCCGGACTTATTGTAATTTAGAATTTTAAATTTATAGGGACCTGTACCTATCGGTTGAAGATTAAGCTTTTCCAGAAGAAATCCTTGAGCATTTACATTTTGCCATATATGTTTAGGGATAATTTTTTGGGTTGTCGTTTCTAGAAAGGTGGGATAGGGATTATCTAGCTTAAACCGAATTCCATTTTCCCCAATCTTTTCAACCTCTACGCTAAACCATATGGCCTGGGATGGGCTTTTGAAGTCGGGGTTTTTAATGGTTTCAATGGTGAAAATTATATCGTCAACGGAAAAAGGTTGATCATCGTGCCAATAGATATTTTCCCGTAAATAGAAGTCATAAATCTTTCCTCCTTCTTTAATTTGGGGATATTCTTTGGCTAAGTCAGGAACAATCTCGCCGTTCGCGTTATATTTCATTAAGCCAGAGAAAATAAGCTCTACAAGATCGTTATCTGCATCGTTACTGGACGTCAAGACCGGATTAATAAACTCAGGCTGTCCAAGCTGTCTATTTACTCCTTCAATATAGATTCCGCCCCGTGCTGGTTTTATTTCTGTCTGCCTAAAATAAAAACCCTGGATAAGGAAAATAAAAGAGCAGAAAGCCAACAGAAAGAGTACACAAAAAGCGACTTTCTCCTTCTCTCCAAAAGTTTTAAAAATTATTCTCCACTGCCGGAAAGAAAAGAGCGAACGTCCTCTTTTCCATGAGTAGGCAAAAACGCTCTTGATTTTCCCTAGGGCTGGATTAAAAAGGAAGGTTTTTTCTGGTTTCAATTCTTCCATTCTCGAATTTGCCTTTCAAAGAAAGAATGCCCTGATTTTTTAATAATTATTTGCTAAAAACTAGGTTCAACAGGGCGAGAATAACAAACAAAATACCCAAAAATACAGTTGCCCAAAATAGTTTTTTTTGAATACCTCTTCTTGTTCCATAGAATTCTCCCCCTCCACCAAAGGAAGAACCCAAAGCCGTTCCCCTCTGCTGGATTAAAATAAAAATTATCAAGAATATAGCAGTGAAAACCTGAGCAGCTATTAGAAAATTATTCATATTTTAAATAAATAAGACTATCTTTTTAAAAGAGAACCAGATCTCTTGGGGAAAAGAAAAGAAAGCAGAAAACTGAGCGTCCAAATAATTAGAGTGGTTAAAAAGAGGGGCCAGATTCCATAGAAGTCCAGCTCTTCGAAAAAGACATCTAAAATCCAAATTATACCCATGTTAATTATTAATCCAAATAGACCTAATGTTAATATTCTCAGAGGAAGAGTGACAAGGTTTAAGATTGGCTTTAAAAAGAAATTCAGTAAACCAAGAATTCCACCGATTAAAATTATTGTTTGATTATTTCCGTTGAATTCAACCCCATCGACGAACCCAATGACTAGCCATAAACTTAAAATCCCCACAACTATCTGAAAAATGAGTTCTTTCATATTTTTTATTCTATCAAAAAACAAATCCGAGGTCAACCTTGTTAGAACCTGGCGGTTTAACTGATAAATGCTTTTTTTCTTAATTTCTTATGATAATTAATGGCAAAACGATGAGCTTCATCTCTAAGCTGTAAAACCAAATTAAAGACTTCTCGAGGAAGGTTCTTTAATAAAATTGGATTTTTCTGATTCTCAATGTATAATTTATTATTTTTTTTCGCCAATGCGATGATTGGAATATCTAATTTTTTTTCGCTTATAACCGATTTAGCTGCATTCAGTTGAGCCTTCCCACCGTCAATTAAAATTAAATCAGGCAGACCCCACTCGGTATGCTCAAATCTCCTTCTCAGGCATTCCTTTAACATTGCAATATCATTGGGTTTCCCGTGAATATTTACCTTAAATCGGCGATAATAATTTTTATCTGCCAGCCCATTTTTAAAAGTAACCATTGAACCGGTCGCTAATTTTCCCTGAATATTGGAAATATCATATGCTTCAGTCCGAAAGACTTTCCCTTCAATTTTTAAAAATTCTTTCAGTTCTTTTCCGATCTTACCCCATTCTAAAGCCGGATATATTAGCGATTTTGGCAGATGGTACATGTCCGGCCGTAACAATTTTATATTAGATATTGTTTTCTCTAAAACGTTTATTTGATCACGAATTTTTGCTGCTTTTTCAAAGTTCTGTTTTGAACTGGCAAGCTTCATCTCTTTTCTAAGAGAATTTAAGACCGGTTTTTTCCCTTTTCTAAAGAAAGCAATCAGATTTTCAACATTTCTTATATATCCCCTAAGGTTAGGACTAGGGCCCGGGCAAAGATTTAGATGGCAATATAAGCAAAGATTTTTGGGGTGTTTTTTAATAGTATAATAAGGAAAAATTTTTCTTAAAAATCTTAAAGTTTGTTTAAGAGCTCTGCCCTCGATAAAAGGTCCTATGAACAAGCTGTTAATTTTTGATTTTCCCTCTTTAATCTTTGTTTGATGAGTCCAGAAAACCCTAGGAAATTTTTCCCTGGTGACAGCAAT
>Ga0315295_10004394_pt1 | contig 12036 bp, 7 predicted proteins | sample YL17G14_0_MG_FD_204453 | JGI IMG/M metagenome (GOLD analysis project Ga0315295, IMG submission 204453) | Sediment microbial communities from Yellowstone Lake, YNP, Wyoming, USA - YL17G14_0 | ecosystem: Environmental > Aquatic > Freshwater > Lake > Sediment | place: USA: Wyoming | collected... | reverse complement strand
TATGGATTGCCCAAACAACCATATGTTTATCGCAAGAGCTTTTTCCAAGACGTCGCAGGCAAAGAGGAAAGTCTGCAAGAAAAGCCAGTAGAAGAGGAGCATGAGGAGGAACCCACGCCCCAACCCATGATTGCCCATGAATCAGACATTGAGATTCACATAAACAAGAAGAAGGCACTCGCATTTCTCCTTTCAGGCATCCTTTTTTATACTGTCGTCAACTCTCTTTCTTCCTTTGGTGACGTCTTTACAGACGCTTTGACACTCAATTCGGAGAAAATGAGTGTCGAGGCATCGCCAGGCAGCGACCTGAGTCTTCCCCTCCTGATAGAGAACAAATCCTTCTTCAAAAAAGATGTGAATGTACGCATCGACTCACCATGGATTTCAGAAATCTGTGCAGAGACAAGATGCTTCCAGAGTGGCAACCTCATACTCAGACGAAGGTCTGAGACGAATCTCTCCGTGAATGTGAGGGTGCCCCTCACTGCGCAGAGTGACGAGGTGGGTGTCATCGTGCAGGGAGACAAGACCCTGTCATTCACATTCAAGGTGAACGTTCTCCCTCAGGAAAAGATTTTCCTCGCGATGAAGGGGACAGAGGAGACCAAAGCGGGGAAACGGATTGTGGTGACACTCAAGAACGAGGGTAACAAACCATCCAAGGTATTCTTGAATCTCAAAGAATCATCTGAAGGCTGGAGAGTGACGCTTTCCGAGAGTATCGTGGCACTGAAAGCGGGTGAGGAGAAAGACATCATCGTGGACTCGTCTCAAGATAGAGATTCAGGCACATTCTCATCGGTACTCACCGCGACCACCGAGGAGGGGTCTTCTGCCACATTGCTTCTCACCGCCGACGCAAGACACCTCTATGATTTTTCTGTATCCTCAGAGCCTCGCTACATGGTCAGCAAGGAGGGGACGACAGTTTCATTTACATTGAAGAATGAAGGCAACGTTCAAGACACATATACTGTATCCCTCACGAGCTATCCCTCGGACTGGTCATTGAATCTTTCTGAGAGGGAGGTCACCCTTAATGCGGGCGAGCAGAAAGGCATAATGCTTGCTGTCACACCTTCCTCGGAGAGGAACATCAACATACTCCTCAACATCACATCCCAGAGCAATAAGGTCTCAAAGAACGTCACACTCTCCTTCCTCATGCAGAAGGCTGCGCAGGCAAGTGTGCTTGCAGAGCACTTCACCGCCACATGGTGCTTCGTGTGTCCCATTGCGGAGAGGGCGATAGAGAGGGTGGTCTCCGAGAACCCTTCCCTCATACTCCTCAACTATCACCTGCAGGATGCCATAACGACGCCGGGGTCTGAAAAGAGGGCGCAGGGGTTGTATGCCATGGGCATGAACGTCTCCACCGTCATCTTCAATGGCACAAAGATGGTACCCTTCCTCTCGGGAGGCGAGGATGCGCTCTACCAGCGGTATACGAAACTATTTTCTGACCTCATCTCCACCCCACAGACATTCGAAATCTATCTGTCCGGATTTGGAGAGGGAGACAAGGCCACTCTCAATGCGAGGATAAAACCTGCCATACAGAAGAATTACGACGTTTACTTCGTCATATTCCGTGATCCGTTCAAGTACAAGAATTCCACGAGGCGCTACATCGTCCGGGATGTGCTCGGTCCTGAAAAAATTTTCAATGGCAATGAAGCCAACTTCTCCCACAGTTTCACCATTGCGCAGGATGCGTTTGGCAACTCCGGTCTTGCGGGTCTTGGCGTCGTGGTCATAGTGCAAGACCCCGTTACCAAGATGGTCTGGCAGGCTGCAGTGTACCGGTTCGGGTGAGGGCGTGGAGGAGATTTCCGTTTTCATTGCATTCAGCGCTGGCATACTCTCATTTCTCTCGCCCTGCGTTCTTCCCCTCGTCCCCGTCTATGCGTCGTATATCACGGGGGCGTCCATGGATGAGCTTTTAGGGAAAAAGATTGCGAAGAGCAAGATATTAACGCATTCCCTCATGTTCATATTTGGATTTACCTCTGTGTTTGTCGCCATGGGTGCTTTCTCGGGCGTGGTGGGAGCACTCATCGTCAGCCACATAGATATCCTCTCCAAAATCGCGGGGCTTCTCGTCATCATTCTGGGGCTGCACCACACCGATACCATAAAGATTCAGAATCTCTACCATGAAAAAAGGCTTGCACTCAATGCGAGACCGAAAGGGATACTCGGCTCTTTTCTGGTGGGTTTGAGTTTCGCTGCAGGCTGGAGCCCGTGTCTCGGACCCATCGTGGGTTCACTGCTCCTTATGGCGGGGACATCAGGAGGGATGATGAGCGGGATTTCCCTCCTCTCGGCATTCTCCGCAGGAATTGCGCTTCCGTTTCTTGCCTTATCCTTTGGTCTCAACATCTATCTCACCAAAAGACACATGGTCATAGGGAGTCTCTCTAAGGTGAAGTTTTGGAGCGGCGTGCTCATGGTCCTTATTGGCATGCTCATGGTGGCAGGTGTCTACCAGAAGTTTGCCAAGCTTGTGCTATTGGGAACATGATAGCATGGGCAAAGGGGAAAAAAAGAAAAAGATGAGAGGTGTGGAAATGACTGAGAGGATTTCTGAAAAATCCATTCCCGCAGAGCGGGACATACTCGCCCTTGTGGGGAAGAAAGCAAAATTGTGGGAGATGCTCCGAGACTACCTGGCTGCCAACTACGACCATGTACCCGAACTTTCCGTCGGTAAAGAGGAGCACGACTTGACCTTTCGATACCGCAAGGGTGGTAAGACGTTGGTCACCCTCGAACCAGAAAAAGGGGGATTCAAGGTTTTGGTCGTACTCGGCAGGGAAGAAGATGCGAAGGCTCGTGATGTGGATTTGAGTCCCAATGTGAAGGACATATATGAGAATGCCAAGCAGTTCCATGACGGACGCTGGCTATGGATACGACCCAAGACCAAAGCTGAATTAGAGTCGATTAAGAAGATACTGGCTATCAAAAGAAAACCCAAGGCTGAAATTCTGTGACAGGGTGCAGAGCAACGGGATTCTGGCATCTCATCAATTCTTGACCTAATCCAACAGAACCTGACAAAAGAAAGATATTTAAGAGGGAGGCGCACATATCCGAATGGTTTCGAGACTGGCCTCAGTGGATGCCTAATGAAGGAATCGGACTCTAGGGATTGATACCATGGCAGTACCAAAGCATGAGATTGTGAATGTCACAGATGTGAATGTCACACAGTATGATCTCCTGTGCATGAAATCAAAACCCAAAGAGGAGGGTTACAGAAACAAGGTTTCGTGGTTCAAGGAGTACTACAAGAAAGGGTTGCGTGTGAAGCTTCTGCGTGTTCATGAGGGAGCACATGGATTTACGTCGAGGGGATTCATAGAATACGTGCCCGGCGAGTATACGTGGCGCGGCATCGATGCGAAAGGTTGGATGGTGATACACTGCATGTGGGTTGTGGGGAGAAACAAGGGGTATGGATTCGGCTCCCAACTCCTTGAGGCATGCCTTAAGGATGCCAGGGGAATGAATGGGGTGGCAGTCGTCACTTCAGAAAAAAATTGGTTGCCGGGGAGAAAGATTTTTGTGAGCCATGGATTCGAGAAGGTGGACGAAATGGAGAATTGCGAATTATATGTGAGGAGACTTAAAAAAAATGTGTCCAAGCCACGATTCAACACCCTCTCACGAAAGCAGCTGGAAATATACCGAAATGGGCTCACCATCCTCGAGTCACCCCAATGCCCCTACTCATGCGGTGGTATCACGACACTCAGAGAGCTGGCGTCGAAGGCTCGAGTTCCCTTCAAAGTGGAACACCTTGCGAGTCACAAGGAGGCACAGAAGAATGGCCTTCATCCCTACGGGACATTCTGTGTCGTGTTGAATGGTGAAGTGGTCTCTCACTATCCCGGGGATGTCAAGGAAGTAAGAAAACTCCTTGCAAGGTAACATATGAAACCAATATGGGACTCTTTCCTCATCCTTCACGAAGTTTTATATGTAATGCGCAAGTGAACCATCATGGACATATAAGGATCGCTCTCTGTTCAAGAGGGTCAAGTGGCGAGCCTGGTTGGAGAAGAACCATGGAACAAAAAAGGAAGTTTGGCTCATCTATTTCAAAAGCCACACAGGCGTGTCCAGGATTTCTTATGAGGATGCGGTGGAGGAGGCGCTGTGTTTCGGATGGGTTGACAGTATCATAAAGAAAATTGACGATGAGAGGGATGCCCAGAAATTTACACCTCGCACGAATATAAAGAAGTGGTCAGAGTCTAACATACGAAGGGTGAAAAAATTTATCCGTGAGGGGAAGATGACCGGGGCTGGACTTGCAAAGATAGACAAATCAGTGCTGAAAAGGAAAACTTGATCTCCATCTCGCCACCCAAAACAGATGCCTCTCCCTTCAAAAATAAAAAGAGCGCTCGCATCGCATGCGGAGGCATGGGAGTATTTCTCTTCTCTCGCACCCAGCTACGAGAGACTTTACGTAAGGTGGATTCTGGATGCAAAGAAAGAGGAGACCCGCGAAAAGAGGCTCAGGGAAGCCACGAGGTATCTCGGATAAAAGAAAAAGCTCCCCCTCAAATAACACCGTAACATTTAAAAAAACAAAATCACAAAGACCTCATGATACAGGAAATATCGCTCAGCCAGCTTGAGCCAAAGCAATTCATTGATGAGAAAGTACACGAAATCTCCTCTCTGGTGGGGAATGAACCTTCCATCAATGCCCTCTCCGGTGGCGTCGATTCGTCCGTAGTGACAATGCTTGCCCACAGGGCATTGGGGGAAAATCTTGAAACCTACTTCATAGACAACGGCATAATGAGGGAGGGTGAGCCGCAATACATCATTACACTCTTCAAGAAATTGGGTGTCAAGGTGGAGCTCGTAGATGCGCATGAAATCTTTTTTAAGCGGCTGAGCGGTCTCACCGACCCTGAGGAGAAGAGGGAAGCCATCACCCAGGCATTCTACAAAGACGTTTTCGGAAAGATTGTGCGTGAGAGTGGTGCTCATTTCCTCTTCCACGGAACAAACTACACAGATGTGGAAGAGACCGTTGCAGGGGTAAAGAGACAGCATAATATTTTGGAACAGCTGGGTATCGACACACAAAAACTCTATGGCTACAGGGTCGTCGAACCTCTTCTTCAATTGAGGAAACAGGGCGTTCGTAAAATTGGGCGGGCTCTCGGATTGCCCCGGGAAATATGGAACAGGCCTCCCTTCCCCGGCCCCGCGCTGGCTGCCAGAATCATAGGCGAAGTTACCCCCGAAAGGGTTGCGATTGTGAGGAAGGCAACGGCAATTGTGGAAAAGGAGCTGAAAAATACAAGGGCATTCCAGTATCTCGCAATACTCCACAACGACTTGGTAACAGGGGTCAGGGGAGGAAAGAGGGATTTCGGGCATCAGATAGAAATACGCTGCTGGAACAGCAAGGATGCAGTCATCGCGTCTCCCACAGGGCTTCCTTTCAAGAAACTCGAGAGGCTCGCAGAGAAAATGACACGCGAGGTCCCCGGCGTGGTGAGTGTCACCTACAACATTACAAGAAAGCCTCCCTCCACAATTGAAGCTGTGTAGAGATACGCATCGGCCTATCTGGAATCTATCTTTCTCTTTTCCCCCGCTCTTAGGCGATTCTTTTATGATACACATGTCTGAGTTTGGCATGGATCGGGTGCAGTGCTTTGGAGCATACATAGAATGGAAATTAAAATGCAGTTATTGCCATGAGAGAATCGCTTGTCTGAAGCGGAGAACCGTGTTATCAGAAATGCCACATTTACTTCCTTACACAGTATTGAAATATCCAGAGTTATAACATAATATAACAAATGACAAACCTGCTTTAAAGAAAATACTAGGCCTGTGATACTTCAGGGAATATACGTAATCCTCAAAGAGAAAATAAGATTGGATTTTGGAAATTAATCTGACAGATCAAAAAATAATTAATCTACCTCCCATGTGGTGAGCCTAATATTGATCAATACCAGCACGTGCAATATGAATCGAAGCAGATTACATAGGCAAAATAAAAAAAGATGATCCAGGAATGATGCAACACTTCGTGGCAAGAAGGATTTAAGCAGAACTTATGTACGCTTTTGATTATGATTAGGTTTTTTTTGGGAAGAATAAATCCAATTATGTTTGCATATCCTTTCTCCACTGGCATTACCCTATGATAAAGGCTCAGAGGAGATTGTAGTCTTATTGTAAGAGGTGGTAATTATGAGTCCTGGCATCTTTATCTTTTACACTATTCCTTCGATTCTTTTTTGTATACTTCAAATCCTCTCTCCAGAAGTGCCTTCTCCTTCTCAGTGAGTGTATACGGATTGAATGTGAGGATAAGGCGTGAATCGGTCAGGACGACGAGATCGCCGATTCCATTGAGAATCTTGAGTACAGAGAGGAAATCGTTTTGTACGATGAGATACTCAATTCCCTCGATAAGAATCACAGACTCTTTTGTCTTTCTTATGAATTCCGATATTATGAAGGTTAACTTACGCAAATCACTGGGTGATACAGTGTTGTTCATTTCGACGCTGCTGAACCAAAGGACGGGTGTCTTTTCAAGATTTAGCATCTTTTTTGTCTTTTCTACATTAGACCTCAGCAGTGCAAACCCAGACACACCATGGGTGATGAGATCATAGAACGCCTCGATGCTTATGCGAGGCTCCACTTCTTCGAAGAGGTACGTTTTCCCTTTTTCGAGACTGAATTTTGGATTTGAGGATTCATCTCTCTCGGGAAGAGGAGATGTGGTAAAATATACGATTTTTGATTTCAGTATTACAGAGAATCCAAAGGCGATGAAGAGGAGACAGAATAGGAATGTATTGTCAGGAAACGAACCCAAATAATAGATGCCATACGCACTGTAGTATACGAGGAAGATATCACCGATGGAACTGACCAATATGCTCACCGTGAATACAAGTAAATACAGTTCAATCTTCGTTTTTCTATACATGAAGAGAAGAACCAGGAGCAGGAAAATTACCATGCTGTCAAAGACGGGGTAAAGAGAAATGAATATACTCTTAAAAAATCCTAAAGTTGAGTATATCTTGAGATGGGTGAGGAAGAGAACTCCGAGGACAAAAATAAATATCCATATAAAAAATGATGTGACGATATCGCTTCTTGTGATAAAATTCCTGTAGAAGAATATGGTTTTTGTGAAAACGGTGAAGAGAGTAAGATATCCTAAAAAGAAGAAAAAGTCTGCGAGGGATAGGAGGGGAATTCTACCCAGCAATACATAATAGAATACCCAGGACAACCCAGAAAAAACCCAGAAGAAAAAGGTGATAAAAATATACTTGCTTATGGTTTTGAACTCCGTCGCCTTATGCACTCTATACATCTGGTAGGATAATGCAGCGCATAAAAGGAGGGCAAGGTTTCTCATAAGAATGGTATATATGGAAAGGAGCTTGCTTGAGGGCACGCTCAGTAGGGAGGGAAAGAATGAAAGAAAGATGATGACAATGAATATGGATAAAAGCCTCCATTTCATTCCAGGACTCTTCCGCATGGTAACCCTCTCTCGCCAAAAAAGCAAAATTCAGCATTTAAGCTTATTGGGATGAGGTAAGATAGTATCTTACATGTGTATTGTACCCCCTAACAAGATGTGGATTCTTTTGCCTTCTTCATGACGAAAGTATTCACGAAAGTCGCAGTCCTCCAACTCTATGAGCAAACATATTCCCTTCGACTTCACTGCATGATCTGAGATGAAAGTGGCATTTTATCTAATAATATCGACTGTGAGAGTAGTAATCAAGTGTAATTTAAAGTTAATATACCCTCAACTTTTAATTTTCGATAATGACGATTCATTACTTCTCAAAAAATTAGTGCGGGGGAAGGGATTTCAAGGCTATTTTTACTAGTAAAAGACTCCATAAGCATGTAAAAGAAGTAATATGCAGAGCTCTAAAGTTTGACAAAAGAGTAAAGAATTACTTGTTTTAAAAATCGTTTGCTTTCATATTCTGCCAGGAGAAGATTACATTGAGGATGTGCAGTAAAGATAAAATAGGAAACAACAGCATATGTATGTAGGATGCCTCCCCACGACCTCCCACATCTCTTTTCTATCCCAACAGAGCTTTGAGACAGTCTATTACCTGATTGAGCTTCTTTATCGCCTTAAGCGCGTTGTAATTTGCAGTAACTGGACTTTTCTTTCTCGCATTCGCCACTTTCAGAAGTTCATTGGCTTCATAAATCAGATTCTCGCATTGGCTCGTATCCTTACCTTGAGCCTTTGCCCGTTCAAGCAACGCATTAGTCTGACTAAAAAGGTCTTGGGCTTTGGGTATATTGTTATATTCTAAAATTAAGGTAATGGATAATGTAAGAAAAAGGAAATGAATCGAAAAAAGATAAAAAAAGGATAAATTGTCTATTATCCATTTTGAATCTGATAGATAGCATTCTGAGCAAATTGGATGAGTAGATCTGCACCTTGTACGGGTATCTTCTTTCCTCTCTGTGCTTGAACTTCATTGATAAAGGCGTATAGTTGATTGATAGCTGCAATCTTGTTTCCTTCTAAGAATTTCTTATTTGCATTCTCGGCTTTCTTTACGAGACTATTTTCTGTCCCTTTTGGCAAATTGAGAGATTTAACAAGATCTGCTAAATTAGCAACTCTATCAATGCATCCATTATGGTCTGCGTCAAAGCCTGTAGGATTTTCGAGTGGGCAGGCATCCTCTATGTCTGGAATTCCATCTCCATCGCTATCACTATAGGCAAATCCAGCATTTACCACTTTGTCACTGTCAATTGCTATTGTACATATTCCTGTTCCTGAGCAAGCGCCACTCCAGCTTAAAAATGAAGTGTAAGGACCCGCAGTCGCGGTGAGCTCCACCGTCGTGCCGTAATCGTAGTCCTCCGTGCAGTCACCACCTGCCGTATTGCAGTCGATGCCTGCCGGAATGCTCGTCACCGTTCCCGTTCCTGAGCCTGCAATTGTGGCGTTGAGGGTGTATCGATTGAGAGTGAACGCTGCAGTGCAGGACTTCGCTTCATCCATCGTCACTATTCCGTCGGAGCAGTCTGCGTTCCCGGACCATCCCGCAAATGTCGATTCTGTGGCTGCAGTAGCTGTTAAGGTCACCTCTGTGCTGTAGTCATACTCGTACGAACAGGTGGGTCCACAGTCGATGCCTGCGGGGATGCTCGTCACTGTCCCTGAGCCTGCAACTGTGACATCGAGTGCATAACGATTGAGTGTGAATTCAGCGGTGCAGGACTTGTTATCATCCATTGCCACCTGCCCATCAGCGCAATCTGGATCCCCGCTCCATCCCGCAAATGTGGATCCTGTAGCAGCAGTCGCTGTCAATATCACAGTAGTATCTGATCCAAATATTTCTGAGCAGGTGCTCCCACACTCAATACCTACTGGCGTGCTCGTCACAAGTCCGCTACCTGTTCCTGATTTCTCAATACTAAGCAAATACGTTTTTTGTGCAACATTAATATTGGTCAATGCATGATTATTCTTCTCATTCGTCTCATCGATGAGATTGTTTGCGTCAACGACCACATGAATCTCATGAGCACCGACTCCTGCTGCTGCCCACTGTGCACCAGTCTCCATTTGACCTCCAGCAGGGATAGTTATCGTATTCGTTCCTACAAGAGTGGATTTCCCGTCCCACGTTGCATACATAATTCTATCGTTAGTTACCGTTATGTCTGAAGCTGTATACCACATCTTGTAAATTCCATTGTCCTCAATCACACTAGCGCCATAGACAGCGACGTCATCATATGGCAGTGGCGATGTGTCGAAATTCAGAGCAAGCCCTTGCGGAGTCCAGGTAAGGCCATCTTGTGAAGTGGCATACATGATGTATGAATCATCACCATTCGATTTGTATCCTGTATACCACATTTTATATGATCCATCATTTTCCCTAAGAACTTTCGGTAACAACACATACATGTCATCGTAGCTGCTCGGGTGGCTGTTTACATCAATGGCAATACCTTGGGGACTCCAATTGAGGCCGTCTGCAGAGGTAGCATAGAGAATTCTGAAATTGTAATCACTTCCGACTCCTGTATACCACATTATATATGTGCCATCAGGCAGATGGCTAACGGTGGGCGTGCGTACTCCTATATCGTCGTAAGGATTAGCTGAACTGTCTCGATCTAAGGCAAGCCCGTGTGTGGTCCAACTTGCACCATCGCTAGAAGTTGCGTACAGTATTCTCCTCACTTTGTTTGAATCTCTTCCTTGGTACCACATCTTGTATACTCCATCTTCCTTTAAGACAAAGGGAGCGCCTATGGCGAAATCATCATAGGGACTAGTGTCGCTGTCGATATCTAGTACAATACCTTGGGAAGTCCAATTTATGCCATCCGGGGATGTGGCATACATTATCCTTCCTAGAATTCCACTTTCGTACCCCACATACCACATCTTATAGATCCCTTCATCAAAGAGTACTGATGGAGAGCCAACTGCTGCATCGTCATATGGACTAGTGTGGGTGTTATAATCAAGTGCAAGTCCCTGTGGTGTGAAGTATGGATTGCCATCATAGAAGGAGACGTCTGTGGTCGTATCAGCTGTACCAAGATTTCTCACAATTGTTGAGACTGTAATTGAGTCACCCTCTGAAGGGGTACTATTGGAGACACTCACGTCTTGATCACTAACTGCCAGATCGTAGGGATTCACATACTCCTCGCAGACGTCCCCTACTCCATCCGAGTCACTATCAGCCTGGTCCGGATTGGAGATGTAGGGGCAGTTGTCCGTGTCATCTGGTATTCCATCATTGTCTGTGTCCTGTCCAGTATTTGAAATCATGATATATGATGTGATTGTTGTTGTATTCCTCGCAAGTGAATTGTCAAGGACATTCGCCTTTATTTCATGCTGTCCATCGGGATAATCCAAGGCGTTGAAGCTAACATTGTAATAATCTGGATAACTTATAACAGAGCCCAGTCCAATGAAAATATCATCAATGTAAAACTCAACTTGGTATATGCCACTTTCATCAGTAGTGTAAACCCTCAATGTCCCCATGCCGCCACAGTCAGCACAAGGGAACTGTTCACCCGGATATGCGGGGCTGTCCCATGTAGCGTATGGTGAAATTGTGTCCTCATAGTCGGAGTCGCAGGCATCCCCTATTCCATCCGCGTCACTATCAGCCTGATCCGGATTGGAGACGTTGGGGCAATTGTCCTCCGGATCTGCATATCCATCTCCGTCAGTATCTCCTATCAATTGGATATCTGTTATATAGGGGCTCCAAGTTATATATGAGTTACCTAACATAGTAACCGTAGGAGGGGATGGATCAGACCCGACTCCCCACATCGCTATGATTGTATTGGACCCAATAAGCAGATTTGTACTTGGGATGACATATTTTACACTGTCAGACTCCAGAGAATCTCTTGGCACAGCAGCACCATTCACCTCAAGCGTAAAGAATTCAGGACTATTTCCTGAAGTATTTATGATAATCTGTACATCTGAAGCTGTGGAGGATAGTTCAATAAATAAATATATTCGGTCATCCCCCTGAATTCCTAAGTCATCTAGGATACCGTCAGTCCAATCCAAATCATAAAAGTAGTACCTTTCACATGCATCTCCAATCCCATCCGCATCGCTGTCAGCCTGATCTGAATTGGAGATATAGGGACAATTATCTTCAGAACCTACTATTCCATCTCCATCAATATCAATAAGATTAGTTTCAGTTATGTATGAATTTCCCAAAACAGTAATCGTTGAAGGAGATGGATCAGTACCGACTCCCCACATTACTATGAAAGTATTAGGACCAATAGATAAAGATTCAATTGGCACTACAAATCTCACAGAATCAGACTCTACGGAATACTTCGGTACAAAATTCCCATTCACTTCAAGTGTCAAACACCCAGGATTATTATCAGAAGTATTTATAACAACTAATATTTCAGAAACAATAGAAGACAAATCTACTGACAGAAATA
>Ga0315295_10004392_pt1 | contig 12039 bp, 30 predicted proteins | sample YL17G14_0_MG_FD_204453 | JGI IMG/M metagenome (GOLD analysis project Ga0315295, IMG submission 204453) | Sediment microbial communities from Yellowstone Lake, YNP, Wyoming, USA - YL17G14_0 | ecosystem: Environmental > Aquatic > Freshwater > Lake > Sediment | place: USA: Wyoming | collected... | reverse complement strand
GGGAAATGGGGGGAGAGGATATGTCCTGGTCGAATGGATAGGAGTTTAGGACAATGACGCAAGTAGGAATAAAAGGGCCGATGGAAATACGGTATCAGGAGGGATATTTTGTTCCGGTTCCTCATAATTTAACTATTAGCGGTGGTGTTACGACTTATGGCGGGGTTTATCGAGTTATCGGAAATGTTTGCTTTTACATGATAACAGTTTCGGCGGCGGTAGGACAAACGACTTCGAGTGTTGCCGGGACAACTTATTTTACCGGATTGCCGTTCTGGTTATGGCATACAAATTTTTCTTGCCATGCCGGGGATACCTCGACGGATTTAGGCTTCGCAGGGACGGGGGAAAATTGCGACGACGGGGCCGGAGGTCGCGCTTATCCTCCTACTTGGAATTTAATCAGGTTTTCGCGGATCAGCGGTTGGTTCTTTTTAACAGCATGAGTATTTATTGGCCGTATTCGGTTTGTCCTATCGGGATAATTCCTGTCCAGGCTTTGACTTCAAGCCCTGCGGACGGAGCGACGGTTTATTTTGGGATGTTGCCGAAGGCTCCGGTAACTTCGGCGGGGATAGGTAAAATTTATGTTAGGGGCTTGTGCACTATTATCAGAGCGGAAATATACTGCTATTCCGGGACGGCGGGAACGGCTGAGGCATGGAGTTTGTATATACGGGTTAATAATACGACGGACTATTTAATAAAAACTTTAAGCGTAAGCGCAAGTGAAAGGGTTTTCACGAATGAGGCCTTGGACATTTCGCTAGTCTCAGGCGATTATTTTGAAATAAAAGGGGTTCAACCGGCTTGGGCGACTAATCCCTTGACGACGATTTATGGCGGGTATGTTTTCATGGAGATCCGGTCGAGGAGCACGTAGAGTGATGATAAAATTCGATGAAACGTTTTGGCGGGATATAGTTATCGCGGTTTTGAGCGGACTGATTTTGATCCTCGTTTTTAAGAAGGTGAAGGTGTGAGCGGGTCTTTCACGGAAGAGGAAAGGCATTGTATGATGATCGGGGCTCTGGAAGTCCTTTGTCCCTTTAGGCCAAGATATAAAATGGATTTTTTGACGGCTGAATTTACGACGGCTAAAGAGTATCACTATTACCTGGGCGGGCGGGCAATCGCCTTGCCTTTCATGGCTCTCGAGGTTATAGGCTTAGTAAAGCTGGCAGCGGTCTTGTTTTAGGCCGGGAAGGGCTCCAGGAGGGCCTACAAACGAAAAATAAGGGCTCCGGGGATGGTAGGTCAAGCGGATCTCCCGGACGTAGCAGCGACGAAAGGAGGAGGTTTTCGCTTTTGTCGAAAAAACGGGGCTCTAGGATCGTCCAGGTTGAACGATCTCGCCGGCGGGAGGGTTAACCTACCTGGAAAAATAGTGCTTGACAAGGCTATTAAACTATTATATACATCGGCCCGTGAAGGGAGGAAGAATAGGGAGATGATTTCTTGGGTTCAATTTTTGGGGATTTTTTTAGGCGGCTTTTTTACGGCAGGCTTTCTTTATATGATTATTGATCCGTTCGGTCCTTTTAATAAAAGGAAGAAAACGGGAGGAAGAAGATGACAATGCTTTTCTTAATCCTTTTTTCGCTCTTATTGTCTCCGGGGATTAACGGCGGCCCTCCCCTAAGAAAAATCTATAAAGATCAGCTGAGAGATCCGAAGAAAATTGTTTATGTTGTAACACAAGTTTCAAAACATCAGCTGAAGGCTCCGGAGATTAAATGAGTGAAGAAGAAAGGATTGAAAAGGTTAGGCGATATTTTAGGGAATTTGATTTCTATTGTGCTCTGTTAGAACGGATGCCGGAGAAAAAAGATAGGGTTTATGAAGATTGGGACGTTCTGAGTAAAAAGATTTATTTTGAAGTTTTAGGATTAGCGTTGGAGCTTTATCCTGACGCTCCGAAGGATCTAATGGAGGATGTGAAAAAGCGCATGGAGGCTTATAAAAGAGCGAAGATCTGGAGAGAGGATTTTATCTCTCTTTCTTTTAGGCAAAAAATCAAAAATCTCTTTAGAAGAAAAAAGGAGGTTTAGATGATCGATTTGAAGCTTGTTTCATGTAAAGACGGGGTATTCGTTGTTCATCAAGAATTTGAGGTAAAAGGGAACCGGTATTATATTATTAACGAAGGTCCTTATGAGGTTAAGAAAATAAGTGCGTTCGGAATGAGAATAAGAAAAGTTTTTGGTTTAAAAAATCCTAAAAATGGTGTTGTTTATGAAACAACGAAGTGATGGCATAGGCCAAAGGATAAGGAAAAAAAGGCTTGACCTCGGTTGGAGCCAAGAGAGATTAGCGAAGGCAAGCGGGTATAGCCGGATATATGTTTTGAAACTTGAAAACGGCCAAGTCGAAAGTCCGGGGATTAAGGCGTTGGATAAGATGGCCCGTTGTCTAGGGATGAACCTGGAGGAGCTATGGAAGTAAACTATTGTTTACATACTAATTGTTATGCGACACAAATCGCTATAATCCTTTCCCCGGAGAGCCCCCTTGTTTAAACGATTTCTTTTCTTGCGAAAAATCCGGAAGGCTGAAGGGGCTTTTTGGGCTTTGAGCGGGGCCGTCAATAAGCAGGATCTTCCAAAGAAAAAACGCCGGAAGATTTTCAAAGACCTTCTAAGGGCTGCGGGTTTTGTCAATATTAGGATTAGAGAAAAGAAGGAGGAATAAAAATGGTTTATTTTCTTGGTCTTTCGGCTTCGATGATGGCGGGGTTCATCCTGGGCTCTATCCTCACAAAGTCAAAAATGCGGGATGAAATCGATCTTCTCCGGCGTTCTCTTTCCTATTGGAGGCATCACTTGGGGATGAGCTATCGGACATTCGATCCCGATATTTATGAAGACTGAAATTGGTCTTGAGGTTTATGAGGTTAAAATTAATCCGGACCTCTGGGTTAAAATTTATTTTAGGAGGTCTCTAAAAATGAGACAGGAAGAAGTAAAAGGCGAAGACCTGGAAGACGATGAGCAAAGACTTATCGTTACCGGGGCACTCCCTCCGTTCTGGAAACCGGAAGTGATCGGGGAGGAAAGAGAGGGAGAGGTGATAAAGGTAAGAACGCTGGAGAAAGGGGATGTGGTTCATCTTCAAACGTTAGAAGATGCAGTAATTAGCGTTCCGGTTAGTGTGACAATGGCCGAAATCGATTTTCGGGCGATGATCGGTCAAAGGTTGAGGTTCCGTTTCCTGGGAACGGCTGATACGAAGACGGGAAATAAGGTAAAGCTTTTCCGGATTTCGGTTTTGAAGAAAAAGGACGACGACGAAGTTCCGTTCTGAAATGGCTTTAAGGGCGGGGGCGACATATTCGGGAATCGGTGGCTCCCCTCCCCCGCCTTTAAAGCGGTACTCAAATATGATTTTTTTAAACGAATAGTGTAACGAATTAAAAATGATCGAAAATCATCCCTTCAAAACGCTCTACTGTTCCCATTGTGGAACGACCTTGAAGGTTAAGCTATCTTGTGGGGACCGGACTTGTCCGGAGTGCCGGAAGAAGTGGTTTGGCTATCATTTTAAAATTCTACTTGATTGCGTAAGGACTTGGGAAAGCCCTTACTTTTTGACCTTGACTATAAAAAACATTCCTGATTATTCCTTTGGAAAATATAATGTTCGCGAGCTCCGGGAGGCTTTTGGAAAACTGCGGCGGCATTTCAAGCGGATCTCCGGGGGCTTCTACGTTGTCCAGGCTACGAATTATGGAAGGGGCTGGCACTTACACCTTCATGTTTTATTCGACGGTTCCTTTATCCTGAAAGATGAAGTTTCAAAGGTATGGAGAGCCGTTTCGGGCGGGAGTTATATTATCGACATAAAGCAGGTGCAGAGCCCGAAAACGGCGGTCCGGTATCTTCTATCGGACTTCCTCCAGGCTCCGAGAATAAGGCCGGAAGATCGTCAGGCTTTTAATGATATTTTTAAACGCTCCCGACTGGTTCAGCCCTTCGGCGTCTATAGGAAGATCAGACTTCGGGTTTCTTATAAGTGCCCTCATTGCGGACGCTGTGAATGGATTGACCTGGAATCTCTTTTAGGCATAAAGGGCTACTGGCATCGGTTCTATGAGGAAGATTCTTGACTGGCAAGGTAGGGATGGCTTAAAATGAAAGAAATCGATCCTGGGGGCTCCCAGGCGGGATTTAAAGGCCGTAATTCCGGTTCACCCCTCCGGATTGCGGGGATATACGGGGAGGGGACTTCTTCCTCCTCATTTTTAGGGTGTCGGGAGGGTTGCGGCCAGGGGCTTTCCGGTCTGAGGTCGCTTCCCTCCCCGGCATCCTCCTAAAAGGGGTTCTTTTCGGGGGTTCCAGGGGGCTTCCCCCTGGCTGGACTTGATTCTATTACAAGATCTTTTTCCCCCAAGAAAAACGATCTTGAGTAAAGAATTACAAAAATAAAGGTTGACAAGTTAAAAAGTGTATGACATAAATTGTCATTATGATGGCTAAAATGACAAAAAGTGGCACTAAGTCCCTCATGGTTTGGATTCCGGCCGATCTTCAAAGGAATTTCAAGAAGAAGCTTGCCGGACAGGGAAAAACCATAAAAGGCGTTGTGATTTCATTCGTGGAGGCTTACATTGGCAAAAATACCGAAAAAAGTCCAGGTGATAGCGGACAACCTTCAAAAAGTTGAAAAGGCTAAGGCTCCTCCGGCTGCTGTTGAAGTTCATGCTGTTGAGCCTGTGTTTAAAACTAAGCCTAATATTCCTAAGCCTAAAGGAAAGGCTCAGAGAAAAAAGAAAAAAGAGGTTATTGATGCTACAAAAAAAGAATCTCGAGAAGAAGAGAAAAGGGCTCCCGGATATGCCGGACTCGCCCGACGAGTTGCAGGAAGAATTGTCGGAGAAATCCGGGGAGTTAAGTTCTGGTTTGACGACTGAGGTAAGTGAGGAGCTTGCCGGGGACCTTATCAATATCCCTTTTGAAATCTGGGGCTCTTTTAATCCGGCCGTCCTTCCCCTATCCCCTGCTGAGCAAGCTCACCTTGCGGGGCCGTTTTCGAGGATCCTTGAAAAATACGGCATGGGAAAGCTGGCAAAAGATGAAATCGTTTTCGGATTCTATTTGACGGCTTTTGCTTATGGACGATATAAAGCAGTCCGGGCTGCTAAGCCTAAAAAGGAAATAAAGCCTGATGTTAGAGACGATAGTCGGAAAGCGGGGCCGGGGCAAGACGACGTTGGCAAAACGGTTGCTGTTGGAACGCCAAGCCCAGAATCCGGGATTGAAGGTGTTCATCCTGGATTACCTGGGTGAATATTCTAAGTTTTCCTCTCGTTCTGCTTATGTTCAAAATCTGGGGTTAAAGTCTTTTTGTCATAAGGTCTGGGACGATTCTAGTCCTAAAAAATCTAGTTTGGTCGTTTTTGATGAAATTGACCTTTACGGGAAGGATGATTTTAGGATCGCTCACCTTTATAAGTTTGGAAGGCATAAAGGGATTGATATTATCGCTGTGGCAAGGCGTTTTTATGATCTTCCCGTCTACGTTAGGGCTCTTACGGATGAATTTCATCTGTTCCAGATAACAGAGGAGCGGGATCTCTCTTATTTAAAAAGGCTTGTCCCTGAGCCTACCTTACAGGTTCTAATCAATTTAGAGCCCTTCCACTATATCAACGTTTCAATCTAATAAACTTTATTTTCTTGACGGATTCCCCTCTCGAGGCCATGTTCTGTTTATGAACATAGCAAATTTGATCGCTATTACGGCGGTTGTTACGGAATTTATCAAAAAAGCTCTTTTGAAAATCAATGTTGAAATCAAAGGGGCTGCGGCTGTCGCTTTAGCGGTTATCGTTTCCGCTGGAGTGGTAGTTGTTGAAACGTTTAAGGCCGGGGGGACTTTCGGGATCGGGACGCTCTGGATTTTCGTTCAAGTCGTTATCGGCAGCACGATTGGCTATTCGATCTTGACGAAAAAATCCGGTTAAAATTTTAGGAAAAAGGAGTTTAAACATGGGCAGATTGAAAGGTTTTTTGGTTACGGCAATCGTTGTTCTTGTGATTGTCGCTATCGCGTATCGGGTCAATTTTCTTAGGAACATCGTCTTTGGTTCCTGAGAAAATGACGGGTTTTAGGAAAGGATAGGAGAAAAAGCTATGTGGTATCCAAAGGAAAAAATCACACTTGCGGGAGGGCTTCCCTTACCCCAGGGTTCGATTATCACCTACACAAACATTTTCCCGCTTGATGGGTGCGGCTGGTATAAAATCCGGCTCCATCTGGAAGCGGCTATCGCGGCGATTGTCGGGCCTTACGGCGATATGCTCTATCGCTGGATTAAGGGCGTTACTGTTCGGACTTCGAGAGGTGAAGTTTTAGTCAATAACGTTCCCGGCATGGCGTTATATCGGCTAAATTCTTTGCTGGATCATACCGCTCCTTACCATATTCAACCGTTGGCGGCGGGAAGTGCGTATATTGACGCGATTCTTGACATTCCCTTCGTTTTCCCGTTCCTGAATAGGCAAGAGGATACGATTTTCGACTCCGGAAGGTATTCAAATCTTGAGGTTCAGATCACAACCGGGACGATTGCGGACCTTTCGGCGGCGGGAGCGGTCAACTTTACGGCTCCGGGTGTTACCGTTTGCATAGAATTGATCCGAACAATGGCGGCCCTGGTTGATGACGGGACGAGTAAGCCGTTTGCGTTGCCTTACATTTCGACTTATCCCCTTATCCATGCCGTTGCGCCGCTCAACTTCTGGGATCTCGAGAGTTCGCTTGACCTGGGGCTTTTTGGTTTCTTCGTGTATAACCACGATGCAATCAATCAACCTTTCTGCTGTGCTGTCGCGGGAGGGGATAGGCCCGTTCTTTTTAATTTCCGGGATACGGTGAGAACCTGGATGTCGAACGTCAACGTTTCGTCCTTCCAGGCCGAAAGACAGCGGCTCCTTCCGTTCAACCGCTATGATACGGTTGCGGTTGGAACGGCTGTTCCCACAACGGATATTGGGATGTATCCTCACCTGTTCGTTACAAACGGCTCGGTCAACGAGGTCTATCCTACCGGGAAAAAGAATTTCATCAGGTTGGACTTCACAAACGCCACAGCGACGGATGAAGCGGATCTCTGTGTTTTCGGGATGAGGACTCTCCGTTAAGCGATTCCTCCTTTTAGATAGAGGGGGGGGTCTTAATGGCGGGAGATCCTCCTCTCCCCTTTTGAAAGGGTGAAGATGAGTGCTACTAAGACCGTTGGCTTCGTGGTTTTGATCGGTGTCGGGATTTATGGCGTTTACTATTTTTTAAATCGAAAAATCGAAGCGGCTGAAGGTAAAGCGACTTCACAGCTTGACGCTATATCGGCGGGGTTAAAGGGAACGGTTACAGGAATTGCTACGTCTCTAGGGGCCGGGGTCAAGGCGTTGACGGGGGGGCTTACGAAGGCAGGAACGGCGGGAACAGCGACAACGGCGGCCGCGGCGGCATCAAAGTTTGTCGGACCTGTCCAGGTCGCTACGGCGGGGCCGGGTCCGGCGGCGGCGGCGGGGACGGGCGGGATTTTTTCCGGGATGTCAACGGCGGGGATCGCCAGCGGTGTCGCGGTTGGGGCTTTCATGGTTTACTCGCTTTTTCATAAATTGTTTCCGGGCTCTGACCCTGAACAAGAAGCGATAGAGCGAAGGTTTCAGCAAGCTGTGGCAAGCGGGGAACCGATATTTAGAACGGTTTCAAAGGCTCAATTAAAAGCTCCGGTAAGGTAGTGATAAAATGGAAAAAATGAATGGTAGGGGCGGGAAGGAGAAAGTTCCGGTTACACGGACTCCGATTACAAGGGTTCCGGTTACGGCTCCGAAAGCACCTGTTTCAAATCCGATAATTACTCCGATAAAAAGTCCGGTGCAGGTTATCTTTAAACCATTAACGACTTCTCCGAAAGGGGAAGGGAAAAATCTTCCGGAAAGCAGTTTCACAGGAAAATATGGAACGGGATATACCGGAAACGGTGGAAGTTCCGGGTGGAAAGACACGACTACAAAACGGCTTTCGTATGGCCCAGGAAACGGATCAGAGGGTTATGATGTTTCCGGAGCTATAAGCAAAATAATAAAAAAGGCAACTTTATCAAATAGAAAATATAATGTCGGCACTTCCACAACCGCTGATCCGACGGTTAATCCTACGCTTAACCCGATTCTTTATGGCGGGGGAGGCGGCGGGGTTATGGTAACTCCGGAGAAACCGTCTTTCCTTTCTTCTATTCCTTCGATTGTCTGGATCATTTTGGCGGCGGGCGGGGCGTGGTATGTCTTGAAAAGTTCGGGGAAAAGATAGGGGGATAAAATGGGAATTATAGTTCGAGGATTGCATCCAAAACCAATAGCTCCTCCAACTCCTCCGCGTTTTAGCCCGCCTCCTCCTCCTCCCAAAGGTTGGGAGAAAAAACTAAAGTTTCAGGACTTGCTGGATCGGCAAAATCCTACTATGACGCTTACAGCTGAGGAGGTGTTGACGCACACTAGGACTTCTAAGGATCAAGAGGACGAGGATGACGCAAAAAAGCGGGCCAGAGTTGCGGCGATACGGGCGGCGAATAAAGCGAAAAGAAAATCCTGGAATAAAAATGTGAGCGGGACCGGGACTGTTTCCCCGATTTTAGGTTCTTATCCTTCGGGAGCTGTGGATACGGCGGGAGCGGGTTTTTCTTGGTCGGACATTCCCTCTATTGTCTGGATCGTTCTCGCGGTTGCCGGGGGAATTTTCTTGATTAAAAGCGCGGGGAAGGGAAGAAGAAGATGACTGAAGCAATACGTTCAAGTCAAAGTGGGCTTCCGGGGATGATCCGGAAAAAGAATCCGGGGACAAATAATTCCGGAACGGGTTCCATTTTAAATTCTTTACGTAGGGGCCAGATGTCGCCGGGGGACGATGTTCCGGGTTCTTCCGTCAATCCGACAATTCAAAAAGCGGGATCGTTATCCGGGACAATTCAGAAAGCTGTGCAGGAAACTCTTGCCGATAGCGTTCCGGTTACGGCGGGAAAGAAGTTGTCAAAGGAGGATGAAACCGTAACGGCTCCGGTTGCTTATGAAACGGGGGGAATTTTGGCGAGTTTAAAATCCGGGCTTTCAAAATTCTTGCCTTTGATCCTGGTAGTTGGAGCGGTCATTATCGGGATTGTTGTAATTAAAAGTGCGGGGAATAAATAAGATGTTACCGCAAAACTTGGATTGGGGTTTTCTTTCGGAGAATATCAGCAAGGTAACTTTGGACGTAAAATCCAAAATGGACGCTGAAAATAGGCAGAAGTGGATTTTGATTGCGGCGGGAGCGGTTGGAGCGGCTCTTTTTGTTTTATTGATTGGGCGTAGAGGGAGATAAAAATGGCTGAAGAAAGACGGATCGATTGGGAAGGAATAGCGACGAGGGCTATGGATACGGCGATAGTCGTTATCGGGAATAAGCTCCAGGGCGTTGACACTCCGAAGCAAGGGGGAGGGGTTCAGGTTTCCCCTACTTCCGTCAATATTTGGAGTTCACAGAACATGATGCCTTGGATTCTGGGAGCTATGGCGATTGTTGCGGCGGTTTTGATCTTCAAGAAGTGATTTTTATGAACCTGATTTTTGACTGGCTGAAAGGAAAATTTTACAAGGCTTTCGGCTGGAATACGGGAACGGTGGTTGAGGGGCCGAAAAAGGGCGAGACAATAGAATGGGGAGCGGCTCCTGTTCCTCCGGTTATTGGCGAAATGGCAAATCATACGGCGATTTCGCTTGGGAAAGCGATTGAGAAAATTTTTACTCCGGTTAAGTGGCTGCTGTTCGGAGTTTCGGCGGTTTTGATCCTTTGGGGGATTATTGGTTTACGGCGAAGGGGGTAAAAGGTGAACGGGTTCGATATTTTTTTAAAGCTTTTAAATCTGCTGATGCTTCCGGCCTTTTATTATATTGTTAAGCTCGAAAAAAGGTTGTCGAAAATCGAAACTATTTTAGACCTTTGTTTACAAAATAAGGTTAGCCTTTCGGAGAAATGAAGATGCCGTTTTTAGTTATCGGACTTGGATGTTTGGCCCTATTTTTTCTTGTTAAAAGTTTGGGGGCTTCTCCGGTTTCGCTGGTAAAACCGTCTTTGCCGACGGGAACAAAAAACGCTCCTTATTCGGATATAATTTTGATGAGTTCCCGGACTTGGGGTGTTCCTTCGGCGTTGATTAAAGCGGTTATCCGACAGGAGTCTAATTTTAATCCTAACGCTATAAATTCTCAAGCGGCGAAAACGGCGACGAAAACGGATGATTCTTATGGTCTTATGCAGGTTGGCCTTATGACGGCTCAAAATTTTGGGCTTGTGAAGGATTATAAAAATCCTTCTCAATATGAAATTTCAAGTCTTATGACTCCTCAAAACAATATCAATGCGGGAGCGAGGGAATTATCCAGGCTTTTGGGAAAATATCCCTTTGATACGGCTGTTCAGATGTATAACGTCGGGGAAGCCGGATTCAATAAGGGTTACCGGGCTCCGGACTATTTGAATAAAGTAAAGGGGTTTTACGATGAGTATAAAATCTGAAGTTTTCATTAACAATTATTCGGCTTTAATTCTTGCGGGGACGGCGCAAGATATTTTTACTTTTACCGTTCCGGCTAAAGCGATATTTAAGGTTCTAAGGTTTGGAAATTATTGTGATACTCCGGGAGCGTGGACTTTGATTAGTTGGGCCTTTATGCTCGATAATTTATTTTTGTATCCCTATAACGCAATATTAGATCAGATGGGTTTTGGGACGGAGCGTCAGACGCTTCAAGGAATAGAAATTACCGGGGGGCATACCTTGAGGATCGTAGAATCAAATTTCACGGCGGGGAATGTCCGAATGGGGATCTCCCTGGAATATGAGTTATCGTATCCTGAACAATAATGAGACAGTTTTTGCGGGGGATCCTGAACTGGATCCAAAGGGAGCCGCCGGATCCTTCCGGGTCGGAAAGTTTTGTCGAAACGACTTCGCAAACCGTTCCGGCCGGAGCGGCGGTTGATCTTTTTACCGTAACCGTCCCTGTGAGATGTTCGATGGAGCTAGTGACTTTTGGAAACACTTGCGGGACGCTCTTGGCGTGGAAAACGGTTTACTGGGAAATTCTCGTTAACGGGATCTCGGCTTATCCCAGGGCAACGAGGATTTTAGATCAAATTGGATTTGAAACGGGACGGCAGGGCTTTCAAAAGATCATCGTTCCAGGGGGGCATACTTTGGTTGTGAGGGCCACGAATCCGACAGCGGCTCCCTGTGATATGGGCATGGCGTTGGAATACGTTTTAAATTATCCGAATTAAAATGGGCGTTCAAGTTGGAATGTTCGGGGAAAGTGTAGAGCGGACGACTACGCAAAGCCAGGAATTTTTAGCAAGCGGAACATGGGTTCTGTCTTTCGGGGTCACTTGCGTTTGGGTTACTATACAGGGAGGAGGAGGAGGGGGAGGAGGGGGACAAAATGGAGCGAATACTTCGGCGGGAGGAGGAGGAGGGGCGGGGGATTTCATATATCGGCGCTCGGTTGTTGTCTCGGGAAATGTAGTCGTTACGGTTCCGGCGGCGGCGGCAGGGGGAGCGGTAGGCGCTAACGGGACAAACGCGGGAAATGTTTCTTTTGGAGCTTTAATAGCTGCGGGAGGAGGAGGGGGAAACCGGGGAAATGCTGGTGTTGGAGGAAATGGAGGAGCGGGGGGCGGGATTTTAGGGGCGGCGGCGGTTGGGGCTCATACGAACGGTGGGACAGGGACTTCAGCTATAGTTTTATACCGGGGAGGATCCGGAGGAGGAGGAGGGGGAGAGGTAGCGGACAATGGCGGTCATGGAGGGCCGGGGGTATTATATCCCGGGGGCTTAGACGGCGGAGGAAATAGCAGCGGAGGGGGAGGAGCGGGGACGCTTTATGCGCCTGGAGCTGTGGGGGGGCCAAGCGGGGGCGCTGGTGTAGCAGCTGCGCCTAACAGCGGGGCAGGAGGAGGAGGAGGGGGGAGCTTAGGGGCGGGGGGAAATGGGGGGAGAGG
>Ga0315295_10004389_pt1 | contig 12040 bp, 12 predicted proteins | sample YL17G14_0_MG_FD_204453 | JGI IMG/M metagenome (GOLD analysis project Ga0315295, IMG submission 204453) | Sediment microbial communities from Yellowstone Lake, YNP, Wyoming, USA - YL17G14_0 | ecosystem: Environmental > Aquatic > Freshwater > Lake > Sediment | place: USA: Wyoming | collected... | reverse complement strand
GCTTCCCCAAATCCCATAACGGGCGTGGACCTGGCGTTATTATGACTTCCATCTTAGAATCGTGGGCAAGCTGTGCAAACTCCAAAAGCTCCTTTGTCGGGACAAGGGTTGCGCCAAGCACGGTGGAGATCAAACGGTGAACCTCAACACCCTGCTTATCCACTTCCTTGACGACCGCCTCCAGAGTGGAAAGCCTCTCTACTCCAGATATTTCCATGCGATAGTTGGCTCCGTCTGGAAATGTGTGCGGGGATGTGGGGAGGGCATATGCATCCCCTCCCAAGATTCCATATTTCTCCAATGTGGCAGAGATTTTCATGCAATCACCTTTTCTCTATGATAATCCTCAATCACCATTCATCCTATATAAATTTGGCGCTATCTTTTGGCCATTGCCTCTTTTATGACTTCAGCGAGTATTCGGACACCCTCGCGTATCTGCTCGTGAGAGGAGTAGGAGAAGTTTATTCTCATGTTGCGTTCTCCACCGCCATCATAGAATCCTTCTCCCCCCACATACGCAACCTTTTTCTCCACCGCCCTGGGCAGGAGTTCTGTCGCATTGAGACCCTCTGGCAGGGTAACCCATAGAAACATGCCGCCCTCGGGTCTTGTCCATTTCACGCCCGGTGGCATGTACTGGTCGAACGCCTCAAGCATAATGATTCTTTTTGCCGCGTAGAGATCCTTTATCCTCTTTATGTGTTCATCCAAATATTTTGAGCAGTATTCGTATGCAAGTTTCTGCGTAAATGGGTTGGTGCACAAATCTGTTCCTTGTTTGGCTATGACGCATTTTCGCATGAAGGCGGTATCTCCTATAATCCAGGCGAGCCTCATACCGGGAGCGAAAATTTTTGAGAAGGTCCCCATGTAGATGACGTTTTCTTCCGTATCAAAGGATTTTATGGCAGGCAGCGTTTCACCGCTATAACGCAGTTCACTGTAAGGATCGTCCTCGAGGACAGGCACCTGATATCTGTTGGAAATCTCCACAAGTTTCTTCCTCCTCTCAACAGACATGGTCACGCCCGCAGGGTTCTGGAAGGTGGGGACGGTGTAGATGAATTTGGGGCATGTGTCGAGGGTTTTAAGTTTCTCCTCGAGGGAATCCATCTTCATGCCATCGTCATCCATTGGAACGGCTTCAAATTTTGGCATATACGCCCTGAAAGCCTGAAGTCCTCCGATATACGAGGGCGCCTCTATCATGACGATGTCTCCCTCGTCTATCAAGACCTTCCCAATGAGGTCCAACCCCTGTTGACTCCCCGAGGTGATGAGCACGTTGTCGGGTTCTGTCTTTATGCCAAACCTTGCCACTCGCTCGGCTATGAATCTTCGCAGGTTGGGATCTCCCTCCGTCGTTCCATACTGCAATGCCTTCTCGGGTTCGCGCGTGAGCACTTCTAGTGTAACCTTCTTTATGATTTCGACAGGGAAGGCATCCGGACTCGGAAGTCCTCCCCCGAAAGAGATGATGTCGGGTTGCTGCGTGAGCTTCAGCAACTCCCGTATCGCCGAAGCCCTCATACCGCGCGCCCTCTTTGCGTATTTTTCCTCCCAGTTCATGAATACACCATCTAACCTCAAAAAATAGTCTTTTAAATATTTCGGTAGTTTTTTTAGGAAATATTTCGACATATGTGCAAAAAATTGGCAGGAGAATAGAAATTCTCAACAAATCTTTGAAAAAGGTGGAAATATTTCTACAAGTTCACTTATCCCAATAAATCGTGCATTCTTCCTTTTAAGATACTCTAAAAGCTCCCTCAATTTATCATAAGTATAATCACCGGACACCCGCGTGTAGGTTTCATAACCCGGAGCCTCCAGGGATACAAACTCCCAGGAATGCATGCCTATGACCACGACCTTTGTCTTTCCTTCCTCGGATGCAATTGCCTTCCTGAAGGCTTCCACCCACGACTGCTCCCATAACATGGAGGCATAGAAGTATTGAGGGACATGGGAGACAGGGACGCGCAAAATTCTCATTTCACCATCGACATTCCAGTCGCGGTAGGAAGGGTGGTAGGGATAGTCTTTTAACTTAGAACCTGAGGCCTCAACAAGAAATCCTCGTTTGTCGAGTATGGTGACAAGAGAGGTGTCTGCTGAGTGACCAGGGGCTCGAAAAGAGGTGGGGTTCTTGCCGAGCACCTCCTCATAGACCCTCATCGCCTGAACGACGCGCCTCTCTTTGTCTATGTCTGAGAGGTTTGTGAACTTCTCATGGTACATGCCGTGCAGCCCCACCTCATGATTCTCAGCAATGGTCTGGACGAGACTGGGGTATTTTTCAATTATCTCTCCGCAGACAAAGAAGGTCGCCCTGACATCATACTCCTCAAGTAGGGAAAGGAGCCTGGGCACGCCTCTCTCTATTCCAGAGCAGGTACTAAGGAAAGGAGGCAGGTCGCGTTCTGTATCGATGGTGATGAGCACGTATACAATTTCCTGATTGACATCGTAGAGTCCTCCCTTCCCCGCATACATCTTGTCGAAGAGAGGAGTACCGAGATCAAATGAGGGATAGTCGTATGCCTCATGGGTTCCATAGTATACGTATCGGGCATCTAGCCTCTCGAGCAGCGCCAGGTCGGCATTCGAATAAAACTGCCTCTCATACACATTCTCCCCCTCTCTGTTGGTTCCCACCGCGTCCCGCCCGACGATGAAGGAGGACACGGGTGCATAGAACCATCCTGTCATGATGTTGCCCTGGAGTGTGTTCTTCTGTGCGAAAAGGAATGAATCTGTATCCTGGGCTTGAGGGGTCGCCTTATCGACATAGAAGAATGGTGCCGAGAGGGCAATCCAGAAAAGGAGTATGAGAGCAATTGAGGGGAGCGGTTTTTTTTGTGGCAAGGCCTTTTCCAAAAATTGTGCGGCACAATATGAGATGGGAATGCCGACAAAGGAGGCGGGGAGGCTCGCGAAGACATAGAGGAGGAAAGAGAGCAGAAGCAACAATTTCATTTTCCTGTTGCAGGAAAAAAGCAGTCCACCCGATGCGAGAATGGAGGGCACATAGCCCAGATGTGCCACAACCTTTTCTGCAGTAAGGACATGAAGCGCGAGAAGAGACGAATCTGTAAGACCTTTCCAGAGTAGCAGGGAGAGCAATAAGAAAAGCAGGATCATGACTTCTTTCTCTCTCCATCTCTCCCTCTCCAATCCAATGACCATGTATGTGGAGAAGAGGAAGAGCACCCTCACATCGGTAAAAAAGAGAAGGAGGGCCACACAAAAGGCACCATAGATGTTGAATAAGAAGAGGAGACCAAGGGTAAAAAATACAAGGGCGAGGGTTGAAGGGTTGAGGACGAGCCCGGAATCGACAAACCCAGGAATCAGCGGCAGGATGAGGAGAGAGAGGTATGGTATAATCTCTTCAGACTCATTTTTTCTGAGTGCGAGAAAGAAAATGAACGCCGAAAGAGAGAGGAGGAAGGGAGAGAGGAATCGGAGGTCGTAAGGGATTTCAACTCTATTTTGCAGAAAGGAGAGAAGAAGAACATACAGGTTGGGAATCCCCATGCCACTTCCCGAGTCTGCATACTTCCAGTCAGCCCATGAGAGGAATATGTCATATTTGAGGAGGGGGACAAGGGGGAAAATGAGAATGAGAAGGAGTGGAAGGAGGATTACCGCATTCTTTTGATTCATCGTCCAAAGAAGCAAAGGATTCTAATAAACCTTTCTAAGATATGACATCTCATTTCGAATCTGCTTTTCTGAGAAGATGGAAGATCTTCCTATCCCTCAACAACCACTGCTGTCATAGAACTTGTGACACCGGGAACGGCATCCACTTTTCCCATAAGCACCTTGGTCAGAGTGGCGAGGTCATCGACACCGACGTAGGCGACTATGTCGTATGGTCCCGTGACACCTTCCGCCCTCACCACTTCGGTAAGAGAGGAGAGCTTTTGCACCACTTCCTTGAGCTTCCCCACTGAAACGGTGAGGAATATGTAGGCATGTATCATAAACATTGTTTTGCAGCCTGGATTTAAAAGTGTTTTCCTTCCCAAGTCGGATGCATGCTGCTTTCATTGTTGTGGCGATTCGTCAGCTTCACAAGAGTCTCATTTTTGGCGTCATGGGAGCCATGAGATTGCACTATATCGGTAACTTTTCGCTCTTTCTGGTAAGCATGGATTTGTGGAACCTGGGAAGGGCAACATGGTACATTATTACTATTTTATGGGTTCAATTCCATTTCATTGCCATGATTGTCGTCCTTGCCTATTTTCAGTTTGGCGACTTGACAGGACTTGGATTTCATATCAGTGGCAGGGCGAGGTACCCCGAGTGTGATGCAATCTACAAGAAGCCTCTTTTCGCACTGAGTGGATTAACGCGAAGATAAAAAAAAATGTCCTCACTGTGGAAATGGCACTGGACACGCGAATTGCGAGGGGATGACAAAGATATTACCGATTGAATAGGAAAAGAAGTACTTTAGATGCCTCAAGAGTGCAATCCTTGGGAGAAGGTGACCCTCGCAACCTTTAAAAGACAGGCAAAAAAGATTCTTTATGATAGTGGTGGTTGCCCTCGGAGGAAACGCAATAAAGAAACCGAAGGGCAAAGGTTCGTATGAAGAGCAGTATGAGACTGTGCGTGAGGTATGCCATCACCTCGCATCGGCTTACGACAAGGGATACAATCTCATCATCACCCACGGAAACGGTCCCCAGGTGGGGGACATCCTTCTCCAACAGGAAGCCTCCAAAAATCTCGTCTCACCCATGCCCCTCGATGTGTGCGGTGCATTCTCACAGGGGTTCATAGGATACATGATACAGCAGAACCTTAAAAATATTATAGGAGTCGATGTCGCAACCCTCATCACGCAGGTGGCGGTGGACAAGGAAGACCCGGCATTCAAGAATCCCACCAAACCAATAGGCCCTTTCTATGACGAGGTAGAGGCAGAAGAGATGAGAAGGAAAGGCCTGCCTGTCATTGAGGACTCGGGGAGAGGATATCGCCGTGTGGTCGCATCCCCCAAGCCTACACGAATTCTTGAGGCACGAATAATAAAGCATCTCGTGGAGAACAACGTCGTTGTCATTGCCGCGGGTGGTGGCGGTGTCCCTGTGTTCAGAGATGGAAAGACGGAGGGGATAGAAGCCGTCATCGACAAGGACCTCACCGCCTGCGAACTTGCCATAGAGACAGGTGCCGATATTCTCCTCATCGCGACGGATGTTGACAATGTGTTTCTCAACTACAGAAGTGAGAAAAGGATTGCCCTGCATGAGGTCCATGCACCAGAGCTTGAGAAGTATCTTGCTGAAGGCCAATTTGGTGTGGGTAGCATGGAACCCAAGGTTTACGCAGTCCTGCAGTTTGTCAGGAAAACAGGCAACAAAGCCATCATCACCTCTGACAAGAGAATCATGGAAGCCCTCGAGGGCAGGGCGGGTACCGTCATTCTACCATGATGCCCATGCGGGCGGGACCTCCACCTTTCCCCACCCCGTCACTAGGAAGACATGCCCGTCCTCCACATAAAACATCATTGAGAAAGGCGTCTGACCGGTGAAGAGTGTGCTTCGTGCATCAAAAATCCGTGTGCCTCTTCCCTCGCTCGTAAAGACGGGAAACTCCACAAAGGTCTTTCCCATGGCATTGAGAAGGGGGGAGAGGTCTTTCTTTCTCTCCATATCAGAGTCTATTGCTCTGGTTTCATTTTTCCATGAGAGGACGTTGAATTTCCCTGCATAATATCGATTCCCTCCCTCCTTCGCATAGGCATAGTGTAAGGAGCTTGTGGGGACCACGGAGGAGAGCAGGGCACCTGTCTTTCTCTGTATATATCGTTTGAAAAGGAATCGGGAGAGCAGATACATCACGCACAAAACGAGGAGGATGGCAAAAAGGTATGTAGAATAGAATGATGCCAACGAAGTGAAAAAGAGAAGTAATGTCATGGGTACGTCGTGTATTGAGAAAAGGTTTGCCGCATAATTCTTCTTGAGGAAGGGAAAGAGGGGATTGACACCCCATATTGAAATGTAATCCCACACGATATGAAAAAGGAGTGAGAGGAAAATAAAGAGTGAGATTTTCAATTGCCCCACCACGAGAGAGAGAATCAAGGCTGCAAATGAAAAGAGGAAGGTGTGTGTGATGCCCCTGTGAAAAATGGCGCGACCTACAAGAGGGTGATTCTTTGTCAATTTGAAGATAGGACGTACGAGAAAGAGGGTAATGAAATCTACATCGGGCAGGAGGGAGACGAGTGCCAAGGTAAGCTTTTGCTTTCCTGTGTATCCGAAGAAGTCTGAGAGAATCACACCGAAAAAGTAATGGATGAACGGTGAAGGCATAATGTGGGTTCGTCATGAGGACTTAAAAAGATGTCGAATGGTCAGAACCTTTTTTATGGGCGACTCTCATCAGTGCCAAAAATCCCCAAGCATATCTTTAAATACCCACTCTCCACCTTCTTTCCCATGCAGTTTAAATCCCTCTACGATACGCCGCGCAAAAGGGGAGCCCTTGCATTATTCTCCATTATCATCATCAGCATCCTTGCGTACTTCGCCTTGTCCCAACCCTACGTGGAACTCGGTGACGAGGCGGTGTTTCACTTCACCATCGGGCTTTCCGATGGAACGGTAATAGGAACTACAGATGCCAATGAAGCCAAGATTGCCAAAATCTTTGACTCCAACGTGACGTATAATCCCATAAATCTCATTGTGGGCACAGGGATAGCGAGCAAGACGGGATTGCTCCCCGTCGAGGTGGAGGAGGCACTCCTGGGCATGAAGGTGGGCGAGAAGAAGGTCATTAAGGTGTATGCCCCCTATGGGTACTATGACTCCAATAAAATCATGAAACTCACAATAGATGAGTATAAGAGTCAGACAGGTCAGAATCCCGAGATTTCATCAAAATACATACTCATCGGAAACCGCATTTATGGCAAAGTGACGGACGTAAAGGAGGGATATGTGTACATCGATATAAATAACCAGTACGCCGTGCCCCTTCGCTACCTCCAGAAGGTCCCCATAGAGAAGATTACAGAGCTGGGCATAACCCCCAAGAAGAGCATGGAGATTACATATGAAGGGAATAAGGCATACATATTCGACGTATCAGAGAAAGAGGTGGGGCTCGATTACTACCCTCCTTTCCTCTTCAGGCTCAAGATTGTCTCCATAAGAAAAAATGTGACACTCCTCTAGAAAGTCACTTTCACCTCACGCCCCGATACCACCGCAGAGATTTCTATGTATCCTTTGAGACCGGAGGTTTCTATCTTTTTTCCAAGGACTTCCTGGACCTGGAATATGCCCGCATGGTCGTTCATTTCCACCGTGATTTTGAGAGGTTTCTCGTGTCCTTCTGAGATGGTGACCTTTTGTATGGAGAGGGCTGAGACAGAATGGATGTCTATTTTCCCGCGATTGTAGGGAATGCGCGCCCTCCCCCCCTCCATGTCTGTCCCGTCTGCCACCTTCACTATTCCTGCTTCCATGGTGAGGCATTCCACCGTCTCATAGTGGGAGTAGATGGAATGGAGAATATCTGTGAGCATATGTTCCGGACTCCTGTAAATGTCTGAGAGTACCTTTTCAAGAAAAGTGCGCGCGAGAGATACACCATGGATGTGATGGTTTTCCCTGTGGACGGCGTTTCCCACGTCGTGAAAAAAGGAGCCTCCAAGAAGGACGATCTTGACGTCATCCTCATCCCCCCACCCCTCGCGAATGATGTTGGGTGTCATGTGGCTCTTCAATATTTCATAGATGCGGAGGGCATTGCGCGCCACAATCTTGGAGTGGGTGACTCCGTGGTCATTGTAGTTGAGGCGCACGATGGCCATGGTGTTGGCTGCCTCGAGGTATTCGTAGTACGCCCTGATGCCCTCGAAAAATCGTCTGGATTTTTCAGACAGGTATTCCTCTATCTCCTCATCGAGCATGGGTCCCGATAGAAACGCGATATATAAGCATATGGATTGTGAATTTTCTTTCACAATAAATTTATATAGACGCTCGCGTCTGTGAGGCATGCTTCCCCTCATATCCGCGGTGTCCGAAATCCTTTCCGTCCTTAAGAATCCCATACGATTGAGGATACTTTTCCTTCTGAGTCAAGGCGGGAAGACCTATTCCGAGCTCATGCATGAGGTGACCGAAGATTCGGGGAAGTTTGCCTTTCATCTCAGATCGATGAAGGATTTCTTCATTGTGGAGGGTGGCACCTACAGTCTGTCACCTCTCGGTGAGAGACTCTATAAGTTTTTCGAAGGAATGGAGGAGATTCTGATGGTAGTATACGTAAAGCCTACTCTCGAGATATTTGTGAGGGAGGACGGTTCTGCGACCGCAGAGGTGAGGGCTGAATACAGCTCACCCTCCCGGAGTATTCTTGCGGAAATTTTCTCTTTCGTTGGTCCCGCTCGCGGGTTTGTGGAACTCTTCGTCGAGAAGAAAGCCTCCCAGATGTTTGGGTGCAAGACTAAGCTTAAAATAGAAAGCATTGATTATGCCGAGGGCAGGCTCAAGGCAGCAGGCCAGCTCGATATAGAAAGATATGCCAGAAAAGATGGGACATGGAAGATACACTACACCCCCTCTGCAATACTCTCAGAGATCCAAAACGTTCCCTGGGACGTGGAGGGAAATGTCTCCGTCGCCATTCATCTTCCTGATAGGGCACGATTTCTGAAAGGCATGGAAGATAGTGAAATAACTGGGGAAGGCTACTCCCTCAATTTGAAAAATACAGTTGAAGACAAAGAAATCAAAATCTCGATACAGGTGTCAAAGAGAAAGGGGGTCTTCATTCCCCAAGACGTCATAGACAACCTTCTCTTGGATCTGGAATACGAGGTGATAAAATGAGAAAAATATTTGTGGTGATTGTTTTATGCATGCTTTCTGTCTCCTTCATGGAGGCAGAATTGAAGAGATTCGAGGTCACCCCTCTCTTCTCCTTCGACTACCTGATGGCGGGGGACAGCAACGTGCCCCTAAGCTTCAGGATTGACAACAGGAGCAATCTTTCACTTGAGAATGTATATGCGCGAATCGTCCTTTCTTTCCCCTTCTCTCCCTCCACACTCGCGCGGAAGGAGTTAAGGAGTGACATCTACAAGCTCGATGACATAGAATCCTATACGAGTAAGAATGCGCTGTTCAAGATAGACGTCTCCAAGTCCGCGAAGTATGGCGACTATCTTCTGCAAATAGTCGTCAGCTATGACGACCCACAAGATCCCATGTATCATATAGAGGAGACATTTCCCTTCAACATTCATGTGACGGGCGAGACACTCGTCGAAGTATCTGACCTGGTGGTGGGCAAGGATGGGGCTGCGTATGTGGGGGATGATTTCGATGTGGGATTCCATGTAGACAACAAGGGGGAAAACAGATTGCAATGGTTGAAGGTGAGTCTGGTCGTGGAAGATGAGAGCATCGTGCTTTCGGAGGGCTCCCTCAAGATTTTCGAGAATGTGTCTGGCAGAAGCAGACAGAACGTTTCATACCACCTCTCCATTGATAGCAATGCGCAGCCCAAAAACTACATACTCAAGATGGTTGTGGAATACAAGGACGAAAGGAAAGAGCTGGGAAGGGAGGAGATTACTTCAGGCATAAAAGTACTGGGCACCCCAAAGCTTGCGATAGGGGGAAAAGGCATCGACCCTGCCGTCATCACTGCTGAAAAAGATTTCACCCTGACCCTCAAGATAGACAACACGGGTTCAGAGATTGCGGAAGGGGTCAAAGTTTCCCTCGATACCCAGTTTCCAGGAGACAAGGAAGCCTACCTTGGAAAGATTGAGAGAGATGACTATGCCAATGCCATTTTCATACTCAGGGCAGGGGTGGTGGGTGAATACGATATAAAGGTGAAAATCAATTACGAATTCACGGGAAGCAGTGGGGCATCCGAGAGGCAAGAGATGATTCATGTGGTCGTCCGTCCACAGGAGCAACTCAATTACATTCCCTTCATAGGTGCCGCAGTGGGGCTTGTCATTCTTTTCATTGCAGCACGGACTTTGAGAAAGAAGTGAGGACGAATGAGGCTGAGCATCCGGGTCATCCTCTTCATGGCCCTCAAGGACATATTCAAGGACAAGCGCATACTCGCCCTCGTCGTCTTCGCCCTCACCATAGGGTACACCAATGTCTTGATGTCCACAGCCGTCATGAATTCCTTCATAGGGCTCTTCTATGATCAGATTACTGACACCACGGTTCCTCATATCGTGGTAGAGCCACGCGAAGAGAAGAAGTTTATAGAACACACGGAGAGCAAGGTCAAAAATATAGAAGGAATTGCAGGCGTGGTAGGCGTCGCCTCCCACCTCAACAGCAGTGGCATTGTGATACTCAAGAACAAGAACATTGGATGCAGCGTGGTGGGCATTACCCCCTCTCTTGAGAAAAACATATCCATCATCCCCGAAAAGATTGAGAAAGGGACCTTTCTAAATGACAAGGAGAAAACGTCTGTGCTCATAGGCACAATGCTTGCCGACGACCTTGAGGTCTCCGTGGGGCAAAAGGTGACACTCGTCTACAGCAATGGCGTGAAGCGCGAGTATTCTGTCAAAGGAATCGTGAACACGGGATTTCTCTTTGTAGATATGCTCAACGTCTATGTGACGAGAGAGGAAATTGAGAGCGTCTTTGGCACCCACGACAGGTCCACAGAGATAGGGGTGAGACTTGCAGATAGAGACGCCGTTGGCACCTACAAACTGCTCATAATGAAGCAATTGCCTTCAGACGACGTCAAGACATGGGAGGAGAAGATGGGGTTCTTCGTGCAACTCATAGGCGTCCTCAAAATCATCTGGAATGCCATAAGGATGATGGGATTGCTCACGGTGATTGTCACCATTGCCATAATCATCTATGTCAATGTCACCTCCAAGCGCAGGCAGATTGGGATTCTCAAAGCCATTGGAGCCCGCAACCACATCGTCCTCGGCATATTTCTTCTGGAGGCTGTCCTCTGGTCAATGATGGGAACGTTCTTCGGGCTCATTCTCTCCCATGTACTCGCCTATATCTTGAACAGCATACGCATCGTTTTACCCATAGGGCTGCTCGTCTTGAGGATTTCTTCAGAAGCCATCCTTCTCACTGTCTTCCTCATATTCATCGCCTCTCTTTTGGCAGCCTTCATGCCAGCCCGGCAGGGCTCGAGGATAAACATAATAAAAGCCATATGGGGTGGATAGATGAGCGTCATAAAGACGGATGCACTCAAGAAGACCTACATGTTGGGAAAGGTGCCTGTGCCGGCTTTGCGCGGGGTGGATATAGACGTGGTGAAGGGTGAATTCATCGCCCTCATGGGTCCCTCGGGTGCAGGCAAGTCTACGCTCCTCAACATGGTGGGGATGCTTGATTCCCCCACTTCGGGAGACATCTTCATAGACGGCACCAATGTTTCCACACTGAGCGAGAATATGCGCGTGGACTTCAGGCTCGAAAAGATAGGATTCATATTCCAATTCTTCAATCTATTCATGGAACTCACGGCGCTCGAAAACGTCATACTTCCCATGATGCTTCTAGGAAAAGATATGAACGAATGCAGAAGGCAAGGGCGCGAACTTCTCCACGTCGTGGGTCTGGACGAGAGGGAGAATCATCTTCCCTCAGAGCTTTCGGGAGGCGAGCAGCAGAGGGTCACAATTGCGCGTTCACTCGTCAACAACCCTTCATTTCTCTTGGCAGACGAACCCACGGCAAACCTGGACACCGAGAACGCATCCCAAATCGTGACGCTCTTCAGGAGACTCAACGCAGAGCTGGGTATAACGATATTCATGGTCACCCATGAAGAGGAACTGGGACAGAAGGCGGACAGGATAATCCGACTGAGGGATGGTGTGGTCGTGTGATTTTGCCTTTTCCATCATTTTTTGTCCCCAAGGCAAATTCTTTCAGTAAGAATTTTAATGCAGGATGAGTTTTCTCTTCATGCCCAGAATTACTTTGAATGACATTGAACTCGAGTATGAATCCTTCGGGGAAGG
>Ga0315295_10004386_pt1 | contig 12047 bp, 10 predicted proteins | sample YL17G14_0_MG_FD_204453 | JGI IMG/M metagenome (GOLD analysis project Ga0315295, IMG submission 204453) | Sediment microbial communities from Yellowstone Lake, YNP, Wyoming, USA - YL17G14_0 | ecosystem: Environmental > Aquatic > Freshwater > Lake > Sediment | place: USA: Wyoming | collected... | reverse complement strand
AAGTCTACTTTTGCATGGGTTGTTTTGACGATATCGTTTCCGATTTGTATCGCCACCTGCTGGCTAGAGAATGTGTGTATTCCAACCCTGGTTGATCGAATCGCAAAGCTTTTTTCCTTTGTTAAAATATTTTTAGCTAGTTGGAGAGCTACTATCGACATGTCTCCCATATCAGAGGTTGTTTGAACTGCGGGACTGAATGAAACAATACCAAAAATTCTTGATAATACTAAACAGCTGTTGGAGATTTCCGTTGTGGAAAGATAAATTCTTCCTCGTTCCTTTGTAATATTATGCAGAATGTTTTCTTGTGCAAGTGCTTTTTTTATGTTTCTCACAAGAGTTGATTCAAAGTACTTCCGCACATAGGTACTTTTGAGCGATAGCTCACCGTATCGCACCAAGATGATATCGTAGTTCATCATTTTTCAACATCTCAAGGAGATACATTAACTTTTCACTTTCGAAACATTTATTGGACATTTCATTGATGTAGGCTTTGATGATTCCTTTCGTTGTTGGACGCAAAGAACTGAAGAGATCATTCTACTCACCTCTTCAAGGCGGAACATTTATTCAAAAGTTAAAAATCGGTAAGATTTTCTATTTGTTTCTCTTGTTTATTCCGATAAGTATCTTCTCTGCATTGGTTATAAAAAATGATACGTTGACGTTTATCACCTCTATTTTAGCGATTGTTCCTCTCGCCCGTATCTTAGGATATACAACGAAGGAGATCTCGTTACAATCGAATCCAACGGTTAGCGGTCTTCTTTCAGCTACTGGTGGAAATGCGATTGAGTTGATTATTGCGATTATTGCGCTTAATGCTGGATTAGTAGAAGTGGTTCAGGCGTCTCTTATAGGTAGTATCATCGGGAATATTTTATTATTAGTTGGTATTAGTATTTTTGCAGGTGGTTTACGATATAAAAATCAGCGTTTTAATAACCAGTCAGTTGCAGTAGATTCTACGATGCTTATTATCGTGGTTGCTGGATTATCTATTCCTAGTCTGTATGCTCTTCTTAGTCCATATAGTGTGCATAGCCAGGATTTAAGTAGTGCCGTTGCAGTGGTGCTGGCTCTTATTTATCTTGCTGGGCTTTTCTTTTCTTTACGTACGCATAAGGATCTTTTTGATGCAAGTGATGAGATGAAAGCCTCGTCTGAAAGACCAACGATGAGCCGTCGACTTGCAGCATTGATATTACTTATCGTTATTGGTGTTGTATCTGTTGAATCTGAATTACTTGTTGGGACCATCGAACATGCTGCAGCAGCAATCGGGATTACTCAGATGTTTGTTGGAATCGTGGTTATTGCGATTATTACGAATATCGCAGAGATATCAACCGCAGTCCATTTTTCCATTGAAAATAAAATTGATGTTTCTATTGAGATTGGGTTGAGTAGTGCAATTCAAATCGCATTATTCGTTGTCCCCGTCCTTATGCTTATTAGTCAAGTGTTTAATTTTGGTTTTTCGCTTGTTTTTACTCCCTTTGAGATTCTTGCAGTCATTCTCGCTGTCTTAATTGTGAACTATCTTTCTGCTGATGGGAGATGTAACTGGTTAGAAGGAGCGCAGTTGATTAGTGTGTATTTGATTATTGGAATTGTGTTCTTCTTTATAGAATAAAAAAGTGATTACCATTTTTCTTTGAAAACATGTTGTACGTTGTTGAATGATTGATGTGCAGCAAAAGAGATATTCATTGGTGTGAGGGATATCTTGTTATCATGTAATGCTTTAAGATCGGAGTCTTCTTCCATGTTTTTGAATTCCACTGGTGGTGTCCACTGTATGAATTTTTTTCCTTTTTTATGAAAAAGTCTACCATAACGTGTTTTAAAAAGTGTTGTTATCGCTAAGGGTGTATCAATAGTCGCATCAAAGGGGATGTTAAGAGAAAAGAGATCAACTCCATCAAATGTTTTATCGATAATAATTGAGGTTACTTTTGTTGTTATTTGAGCTGCATTTTCAAAAAATCGATAATTTTTTGGGTTATAAAAATCAGTTTTATTGTCTCTCATTTTAGTTGGTATAGAAAGAGATGATGCGATTGCTCTAACACCGTCGATAGATCCTTCTATCGCCGCTCCTATTGTTCCTGAACTGAGTGTTCGTGCACGTCCGATGTTTAATCCGATATTTATCCCAGAAATAACCATTTTTGGTCGTGTTTCTACAACGTCGTACAATCCTATTTGTACACAATCAGCAGGGGTTCCATCGAGCAGGAACATATCTACCCCCTGATATATTATTTTTTTAATTCTGAGTTCTTTTTTTATCGTAATTGCTTTTCCAATCCAACTTCTTCCGGAAGTCGGAACAACAACAGTTATTGAATATTTTTTTGACAGTTCTTTAACAAGTGGTACAAAACCTGCAGATTTATAGCCATCATCATTAGTGATAAGGATGTCTGTCATCGGCAACGGAAAAAGCAGATGATTAATGAATCTTTCCAGTCTTATTATTGTTGAATGTTTATATAGGAGGATTTTATAAGTAACAAAAGTATGATTGCGAAGATGGGTAGTGATTTTGATGTAATCCTTATCAGTGGGGAATATTATGATGATCACCCACTGTCACCGGTGGGTGTTATTGCAAAGGTGCTCGATGCGAAAGGATATCGAGTCGGCATCATCGAGAAACCAGAAAAAAATGAACACTATACTAAATTGGGAGCGCCTCGTCTTTGTTTTGGTGTAACATCTGGTTCGATTGATAGTATGGTTCATAATTATACACCGCTGAAACGGAAAAGAACTGAAGATAAGTATAGTGATGTCACGAAAATGCCGGATCGTGCAGTGATTTATTATTGTAATAAACTTAAGGAGAATTTTAAATCAAGTGTGATAGTTATCGGAGGTATCGAAGCGTCCTTGCGACGGTTTGCCCATTATGATTATTGGGATAACAATATCCGGCGAAGTATCTTACTTGATTCACGCGCGAACATTCTTGTCTATGGAAACGGGGAGAAACAGATTATTGAGATTGTTGAGCGGTTAAAGCACGGGAAAGAATTAAATGAAATAGAAGGAACATGCATTCTTAGTAAAGATCTTGATGGGTCGTTTGATCTTCTTCCTTCGTATAAGGAGGTTATTGAGGATAAACGGAAATTCTGTGATATGCAACTGAAATTTTCAAATAACCGAAATCTCGCGCAAGAATATACAAACAGCTATGTTGTGCAGAATAAATATCCGGAGTATACCACAAAGGATTTGGATTGGATCTATTCATTAAATTATTCAAGGAAACTACATCCGAAATCCTTGTTGAAGATGGGGGAGTTTTCCGTAGTGGTCCATCGTGGATGTGTTGGTGCATGTAATTTTTGTTCACTATTGCTTCATCAAGGAGATCAGATTATTTCACGATCTGAAGAAAGCATTCTTGCAGAAATTAAACAATTGACAAAACACCCTAGTTTTAAAGGATACATAGATGATTTTGTCGGTCCGTCTTCGAATATGTATGCGATGATATGTACTCGTCCAAACACGATTACCACCCCTTGCCAAGGGAATTGTATGCAATGTCCCCAGTTAGATAAAACCCATAAACGACTTATTGCGTTGTTACGAAAAGCTCGACAGATCGAAGGGGTGAAAAAAATTTTTATCCGTAGCGGCATCCGATATGACTTAGCCTTGGAAAGCAGAGAATATATCAAAGAAATTTCCGAACATCACATCTCTGGGTGTCTTAAAATCGCTCCTGAACATTTTTCAAATAAAGTTGTCACCTTTATGGGGAAGAATAACTCACGGTTTGATGAATTCCTTGCGTATTTTACTGCAATTAATGAACGTAAAAAACAAGGATTGCGATACTATTTTATGATTGGACATCCCGGTGATACTATTAGTGAAGTGTTGTTCTTACGCGACATTATTAAAAAAAAGCATCTGGGAAATATTGAGCAATTCCAGTTGTTTACTCCGACGCCTATGACTATGTCATCGTGCATGTATTGGACAGGATTAAACCCCTTTACCGGGAAAAGAATCGATGTGGTCTATGATTATAATACGAAGAAAAAATTAAAGCGGATTATGTTAGACCTGCAACAAAACAAACCCGTGTCATGGTGATAAGATTTGCTTTCTGTAATGTAACTAGAATTTTTCTTTTATTCGTTGTACGATATCTTTCTCACGGCATTCTTTACAGCGCTCTTTGTCTGTCGGGTGTTGTTCGCTGACTTCCCAATCCGGATTGGTTCTAACATAGACTGGGACTGCTGTACAGTGGAGGTGCCAATGGTAGAGAGTACCGTTTTTTTTCCAAAAATATGACATTATTCATTCCTCCAATAATAGTATTGTTCTTCGGTATTTTAACTTTTTTTTCTTCATTTTTTCTCTATGAATTAATATATGTCACTTGTGATATAGGATCTGTGTAGGTGAAAAACAATGGATCAAAAACAAGTATTGGAACGGTGGTTAAGACAACTGAAGAAAAACGAGATAAGTCCAGATGCAGTTGGTCTTGGTCCTGATAAGGAGCAGGCATTACGGTATATCAGAGAAGAGCTTGAAAAAATTGAGGCGATGGAGAAAAAACAAGCTGCATCAAACCCATAAAAAATTTTATTCGTACCGGAGTGCTTCTACGGGATCCATCTTTGCTGCTTTTCGTGCAGGTAATACGCCTGCGGCGATACCGATGAGGATGCCGACGAAACTGGCAATCAAGAACCATTCTGGGGCATAGAGTACTTGAATTTTACCTCCACTGATTACTCCACCTAGATTCTGCATAGATCTATTAAGAAGGTCAACCACAAACCAACTTCCGCTTGCACCAAGAATACAACCGAGAAGACCACCTAGGAGCCCAATGATCGTGGATTGATATAAGAATAACTGCAAAATATCACGTCGTTTCGCCCCGATCGCCATCATCGTTCCTATTTCTCTGGTTCGTTCTGTTACCGTTGCGAACATAATATTGGCAATTCCAATCGCACCAATAAGTAGAGAAATAAGTGCAATCGCGGTGATATAGACCCGGATAACATTAACTACTTGTTCTATACGGACAAGGATGTACTGCTGGGTAATTACAACGAAATCAGAGTTCTGATCTTTATACTGATTCGCATCAGATCCACCACTATCAAGATACTCCAAAATTTGATCTTGAGCATCTTGCACATGTTTGGTGTCTGTTGCTTCTGCAAGAAGAACTGTATAAGCAACAACTCGTTTTAAGATAGTACCGGCATTTGATCCGAAATAGGTAGAATAATACGGTTTTATTGGACAGATAATCCCTGGGTTTCCCATCGCACCCAACATAGTCGAAGTCTTACTTTCTTTCAAGATGCCGACTACTTTCGCCTCAAGAGTTTTACCATCAACCCGTCGTAGATAAATCGTATCGCCCACTTGTAAAGGTTTATCTTGACCAAAAATTTCTGCGACGTTTTTACTGATAATCACCTCGTTTTTTCCTTCTTCAAATAAGGTTCCTTCTTCTAAATCGAGATTGAAAATTGTTAGTAAATCAGGAGTACTTGCATACATTGTTTCTCCTGGTCGAGACTCCCATTTGAGAAACCCATCACGTTTCAATATTTTGTTAAGAGGAACAACGCCAACAGGAGCAACTGTTTTTATAGACGGTAAATTTTGTATTTTTTCTACATCATTGGTTGTAAATACAACTGATCGCAAAGATAGCTGTGGTGTGTCCCCACCAGTCCCTGTTCCGATAACCATACCCGTTGGATTAAAAACATTAAATTGTTCTGCAACAAAACTACTCACGGAGCCACCTGCGGTCGTAACCATGATTACTGACGCAACGCCAATGATGACCCCAAGTAATGTAAGAAATGTCCGTATTTTATAGGATTTCATCGCCTCGAGGGCCATCACGAAGATATCAGTTATCATTTTTTCTCACTGATTTTTCCATCAAGCATATTAATAATCCGGTTCGAAAATCGTTTCAACGCGATTGCATGCGTGACTAACAAAATCGTTTTTCCTTCCTTATTTAGTGCAACGAGTAATTTCATGATCTGTTCACCGGTTTTCGTATCCAGATTTCCTGTTGGTTCATCTGCAAGAATAATCGAGGGATTATTGCACAGTGCTCGTGCGATCGCAATTCTTTGTTGTTGTCCACCAGATAGTTCAGAAGGACGATGGGTCGCCCAGTTAGTAAGTCCTACTTTGCCAAGAAGTTCAGCAGCACGTTGATTTCGATCTGCTTTCGTCCCCCCGAGAAACACCATGGGCAGCTCGATGTTTTTTAATGCAGTCATGGTCGGAATGAGATTAAATTTTTGGAAAATAAACCCGATCTTTCTTCCCCTAATTTGAGCCAATTCATTATCGCTTACTGTCGAGATGTTCTCTCCGTCGATAATGACCGTCCCTGATGTCGGACGATCAAGACACCCGATAATATGCATAAGAGTGCTTTTTCCTGAACCTGAAGGACCCATAATCGCAACAAAATCACCTTTCTTAATTTTTATAGTAACAGAATTTAATGCTTTTAAATTCGTTTTACCGGACTGGTAGGTTTTTGTTAATGAGTCGATATCGATGACATAATCTTTCATCAAAAGCCTCTCATAGAAGTTGTTCTACGGTTTTCATTAGTTCGTTCTAACCTTCTGAGCAAGAGTTTTTATTCGGTTTGCGACGACAAAGGATTTTGCGATAGATTCGATCTCAGTTGCTTCCTCAGGACTTGATACTTGACCAACAATCATCATTTTTCTCACTTCTTCATGTCTGTTTTGTCTGTTTGCTTTAAAGCGTCTTATTGTACAATTAATACCAGGAGTCTTTACAGTTATTATCTAAAAAAGTTTTCGTTTAGATTTTTCACAAGGAAAAACTTGTTTTTATACTTTCAATGACGTCTTAGAAAACCTTGAATATATGATAGTACTTGTCGGGCAGACGAAGAATAAAAAATAATCGAATAGCAAGAGATAGTATATATATATTTGTATATATCCTTTCTGTTTTCAAGGGGGATTTGTAATGAAAAACATTATCATTAAAGGAGCACGGGAACATAACCTTAAAAACATTAATGTGGAGCTTCCAAGAGATAAATTCATTGTCATAACCGGAATATCTGGCTCAGGGAAATCCACGCTGGCGTTTGATACATTGTATGCTGAGGGACAACGGCGATATGTAGAATCGCTCTCCGCGTATGCACGACAGTTCTTGGGACTTATGCATAAACCAGATGTTGATAGTATTGAAGGATTATCCCCAGCTATATCCATTGAACAGAAGACAACGAGTAAAAACCCACGTAGCACAGTTGGTACGATTACAGAGATCTATGATTACCTGCGATTATTATTTGCCCGGATTGGTACTCCTTATTGCCCGACCCATAACATCAAAATCGAGTCGCAATCACCAGAGAAAATCTCAGGACGTATCGCAACGGAATTGAAAAGTACCATCACGATCCTCTCACCCATCATTCGTCAGAAAAAAGGAACCTACGAACAACTGTTTAAGGATTTGAACAAAGAGGGATACACGAGAGTTCGAGTGAACAAAACTATCTATCGAACCGATGAGGAAATCAAACTAGAACGGTACAAGAAACACGATATTGAAATCGTGGTAGATCGTATAGATTCAACGGATACCTCCCGTCTCACAGAAGCATGTGAACAAGCATTAAAGAAATCCGAAGGGCTTCTTATTGTTCTCGATAAATCCAATAAAGAACACATCTACTCGTCAACTATGACTTGCCCATCCTGTGGCACGGTGTTTGAGGAGCTTCAGCCACGCATGTTTTCTTTTAATAGTCCTTTTGGTGCTTGTGAGTCATGCCATGGGCTTGGTATTAAAATGGAGTTTGATCCAGATCTCATTATCCCTAATAAAGAACTAAACATCGCAGATGGGGCGATCGTTTTATATAAAACCATTCGCGACAGCTGGAGGAACAATTATCTCGGCGCTGTTGCAAAACACTATGGGTTTGACATTTTTACTCCAATAAAAAACCTCAATGAACGTCAGTATCGTGCGATTATGTATGGCTCCTCTGAATCAATACAGTTTAACCTGGTTATGAAAAACGGTGATGCGCACTACTCGCATATCGGCACCTGGGAAGGACTCATTCCGCAGTCGGAACGTCTCTATAAACAAACCGAGTCAGAATATCGCAGACAAGATATGGAGCGGTTCATGCGCATCTCCCCTTGTCCTGTGTGTAATGGAAAACGATTAAAAATGAAGATCCTGTCCGTGAAAATTTCTCAAAAATCAATCATCGATATTACCGATATGTCGATTAAGCAGTCTCTTGAGTTCTTTGAAACCGTAAAACTGACGAAAAAACAAACAGAGATTGCGTATTTGATTTTAAAGGAAATCAAAGCACGTTTAAAATTTTTAGATAACGTGGGACTGAACTATTTGACATTATCTCGAAATGCTGGAACACTTTCTGGTGGCGAAGCACAAAGGATACGGCTTGCGACACAAATCGGATCAAACCTTGTAGGTGTCCTGTACATCCTTGATGAGCCTTCTGTTGGATTGCATCAAAGGGATAACAAGAAACTCATTCAGACGCTACAAAGGTTACGTGATCTGGGGAACACACTTATTGTTGTTGAGCATGATGAGGAAACCATACGGCGTGCTGATTATGTTATTGATATGGGCCCTGGTGCTGGAATTCATGGGGGTAGGATTATCGCGAAAGGAATGCCAAAGGAAATAGAACAAAATCCTCGCTCGCTTACTGGACAATACCTTTCAAAAAAACTAACGATTGAAATCCCCGATTCCAGACGACAAACAGGTAATTATATCCGTGTCAAAGGCTGTAAAGAGAATAACCTGAAGAACATCGACGTGAACATTCCAATCGGTGTTTTCACTGTTATAACTGGTGTATCTGGAAGTGGGAAATCCACGCTCATCTACGAGATTCTCTATAAAGGTCTTATGAGACAGCTTCATGAATCACGAGACCTTCCTGGCAAACATGAAAAAATTGTATTTGACTCTGAGATTGACAAGGTAATAGTGATTGATCAAAGTCCGATTGGAAAAACACCTCGAAGTAACCCAGCGACCTATACGAAAGTGTTTGATGAGATTAGAAATATCTTTGCCCAGACCCCAGAAGCGAGACTCCGAGGATATAAAACAGGTCGTTTTTCTTTTAATGTAAGTGGTGGACGATGCGAGGCGTGTCAAGGTGATGGCATGATAAAAATAGAGATGAATTTCCTCCCGGATATTTATGTGGAATGTGAGGAATGCAAAGGGAAACGATATAATAAAGAGACACTAGAGGTGCAGTATAAGGGAAAATCAATTGCTGATATTCTTACGATGAGTGTAGAAGAAGCGTTAAATCTCTTTGAGAACATCCCTTATATTCGTAAGAAACTGGAGACGCTTTCGCAGGTAGGCTTGAATTACATTAAACTGGGTCAGAGCTCCACGACACTATCTGGTGGTGAGGCGCAACGAATAAAACTTACTAGAGAATTGTCAAAGAGGAGCACCGGGCAAACGTTGTATCTCTTAGATGAGCCGACGACCGGGTTGCATTTCCATGATGTGAAAAAACTTATCGATGTCCTAAACAATCTGGTGAATATGGGCAATACGGTTGTCGTCATAGAACATAATATGGAAGTGATTAAGTGTGCTGATTATATCATCGATCTAGGTCCTGAGGGCGGTGATTTAGGTGGAGAAATCGTTGCGATAGGAACACCGGAAGAGGTCGCACGTAATAAACAGAGTTACACCGGTCACATCCTTCGGCCATTGTTTTATGAGAAGAAAGTATGTATGATGTAGCCACATTACCAACGAACTCTGGATGCTATCTCTTCCGAGATGCTACTAAAAAGATCATCTATGTCGGGAAGGCAAAAAACCTTCGAAAACGCCTAAAAAATTATGTTCAAAAAAAAGAGATGGATCCTAAAACTCGTAGTCTTATTAACAATATTGACTCTGTTGAATTTTTTGTGACGGATACTGAAGTTGAAGCGCTAATTTTAGAAAATACTCTTATAAAAAAACATCAACCGAAATACAATATTAATCTGAAAGACGCAAAAACCTATGCGTTCATCCAACTTACTGATGAAGATTTTCCTCGACTTCTTATCGCGAGGCAAAAACAGGGTAACGGAAAATATTTCGGCCCGTTCGTATCAGCCTTGGAACGCGACCATATCTTACAGTTTCTTAATAGGACGTTTGCATTGCGAACCTGTAAAAAATTACCTAAAAAATCTTGTCTTCGTTTTCATCTCCAGCTCTGTGATGCCCCGTGTATCGGGTTCATATCAAAAGAAAATTACGAAAAGAAAATACGAAACGTATGTTTTATTCTTTCAGGAAAATCCACGGAGCTTCTTAAAAAATTACGACAAGAAATGACCAGAAAATCGCAGTCTTTCGATTTTGAAAACGCGTTAATCGTCCGAAATCAAATAACAGCAATTCAACATCTTCGGGAGCATCAGAAGATGCAGCGACAACATACCTTTGATGAAGATATCATTAATTATCTTGTCAGGGATGAAGCGGTCTATCTGATGTTGTTTAATATCCATAAAGGAACATTATCAACGAAAAACGAGTTTGTTTTTGGTTTTACACCTGATTTTTTAGAAGAATTTATCGTTCAGTATTACTCAGAAAACCCTATTCCTTCAGAAGTGATTGTCCCTCAGAAACTCTCTGACTCTCTTGCAGCGTTTCTTATGCACAAACGGAAGAAAAAAGTGCGAATCATTGTTCCAAAGAAAGCAGAAAAAAAACAACTCCTCGATCTGGTGTTAAAAAATATTGAGATCGCATTCTTCGGAGACGTGTCAAAGGTCGGAGAATTGCAAAGACAGTTAAACCTACCGGAACTACCCCAGGTCATCGAGTGTTTTGATATCTCCCATCTTTCTGGGACTTCTATGGTTGGTTCAATGGTCCAATATCGAAATGGGAAACCAGATAAAACAAATTATCGAAGATTCCGGATTCGAACCGTAGAAGGTATCAATGATGTTGCTGCGATTGCTGAAGTGATCCGACGGCGTTACACGAGGCTGCAACAGGAACATGCAGATTTGCCACAGCTTATTATCATTGATGGTGGGGTTGGGCAACTTAATGGTGCTGTGCATGAACTTGAGAATATTGGCCTGAAAATCCCTGTTATTTCCATAGCAAAACAATTTGAAGAGATCTATCTCCCTGGTTCTCTGCAAGCGCGCCATCTCGATAAAAAAGAAAAGGCGTTACTGTTTATCCGTGAGATTCGTGATGAGGCACACCGTTTCGCGATTGCATATAATCGTTTATTACGGAAAAAAGAGTTGAGAGCTTGACTGAGTTTATCTTAAAGACGAACTTTACTCCAAAAGGGTCGCAACCTGATGCTATCAAACAATTAGTTGATGGTATTCATAAAAATTTTTCTGCGCAAACATTGCTTGGGGTGACTGGCTCTGGGAAAACTTTTACCATGGCACAGGTCATTGAACAGGTACAACGTCCTGCAATTGTGATCGCCCATAATAAAACGCTCGCAGCTCAACTCTATAGCGAGTTTAAAGAATTCTTCCCTGACAACCGTGTGGAATACTTCGTTTCGTATTATGATTATTATCAACCTGAATCGTATCTCCCTCAGAGAGATCTATATATCGAAAAGGATGCAAATATCAACCCGAAACTTGAACAGATGCGACTGGCTGCGACTGCTTCGTTGTTATCACGACGGGATGTCATTATTGTCGCTTCGGTTTCTTGTATTTATAACGTAGGCAATCCGATTGATTATCAGAAGCTTGGATTTGAGATCAGGAATGGGCAACATCTATCAAGAAATGCTCTTCTCCGCCGATTGCTCGAGATTCAGTATGAGCGAAATGATATCGAATTACTACCTGGTCGTTTTCGTGTGAAAGGTGACACTATTGACCTAATACTGGGGTATTATAATAACATCTTTCGGATTGAGCTGTTCG
>Ga0315295_10004384_pt1 | contig 12048 bp, 8 predicted proteins | sample YL17G14_0_MG_FD_204453 | JGI IMG/M metagenome (GOLD analysis project Ga0315295, IMG submission 204453) | Sediment microbial communities from Yellowstone Lake, YNP, Wyoming, USA - YL17G14_0 | ecosystem: Environmental > Aquatic > Freshwater > Lake > Sediment | place: USA: Wyoming | collected... | reverse complement strand
GCATTACGTCTGGTTCACCTTTTGTTTATTATCGTCGGAAGATGGGCTAATAATTGAATAAAATCGCAAGGAGTCAATAGTAAGGCCCATTGCAAAAGATAAGGTCATATTTGTTAACTTAGGACAAGGATATGACAATTAAGAATACGATCAGGGGTCAAGATCTAAATCATTATCTTTTGCCCAGGGACCCCCGCAGCATTTCTTGTACTTCTTCCCGGAGCCGCACGGGCACGGGTCATTGCGGCCGACCTTGGCTTTGTGCACGCCCGGCCGGGGTATTTCCTCAAGTCCCCCCGGCAGGTCGTCCTCGTCCAACAGATCCTCCTCATCGGACCAGGGATCATCCTCGGATCCTCCGCACTGGATCCTTTCGAGAACCGCATCCTTGAAGGTCATTATCTGGTCCAGCCGGTCCATGAACAGTGTCCCCATGTCCTCTTTGTGCGAAAGGAACGCCCTGAGGAGCTCGAGGGCCCCGTCCTCGTCCAAGGGCGGCTCGGGATGCACGGCCGCCACTCCCGCAAAGCTCACAAAGGCATCGAACACGCGCACAAGGAAGGCGGTCCCCAAGGTGCCCTCAACATATCGGTAGAAATCGAGCCCGACATGGAAAATATCTTCTTTACCCGATAGAAGATAGTTATCATCCACGAAATAGGTCTCGCCCTCGTGCTCGAACCGGAAGCCAAAGGTCTCCCCGGCCATTACCTTCGGATCCTCTTCAAAGAGATCTGCATAGGCGAGATCGGTATCAAGGTCCTCCTCCTCGTATTTGTCGCAGCCATCATCGATCGATCTCTCGACCCTAAAGATGATCGGCAATCGCCTCGTTGTTCGTTCCTTCAGAGCCTTGGGGACCTTTTCAATGAACTCCTTTGCAAGAGGCACGGCGGCCCTGGGCATCTCATCCCAGTGCCCATGCGTCATGTCCTCCGTGAAATCCTCCATGCTTAGGGATATCTGGAACTCAAGAGGGGCGACCCCCTTGCTGGGCCTTCCCGCCTCATGGAATCGCAGTTCCAACGCCATATCTCCGCACGACCGGCACCGGCAGAACCGTTCGTCGATATCAAAAGGAAGCTTTCGCCCTTTGAAATATACCCTGTCGACCGGCCGTCTCTTGAAGGGGACCTCATGAAAGGCGCCCAATTTGCCATCTATCCCGACATGCCCGCCCGTTGGCCTGTCGATCGATGGCTCGACCCGTTCGATCCTCATTGGTCCCCCTCCGTTCGTATCTCAGTTCATCCTTTTGGCCGTTCTAGGCTCCACTGGAGGGCCCGGCACGATCTCCACGGGTATCTTTTCCTCCGCGGTCGGGGTCGGCCCTTCCCCTCTGGAGGCCGCAAGGGCCTTCTCGGAAACAGTCGAGTAGGCCTTCGCAAGCGTCCTTTTCATCACGAGCCACTGGGACTGTGGGCAGAACATCGGGTCGCCCAGCCTCCGCATTATCGCAAGGTCCACGGTCGGCGGATGAGGGGTGCACTCCGCAGCGGATAGCCTCGGACCGGCCTTCCAGTAATCGAGGAGGTCCGCCTTCTTGTGGTCGACCACCTCCGGAGCGCCCGGCGTTCCCTGTGCGATCTCCTGCACGGGCGAGGGTGCGTAGGAGGATAGCGCATCCATGATGTCCTCCCTGCTCTTGCCCTTTAGCACGAAGATCAAGAAGGGGTCCTGGTCGAACCTCTCCGCGAGGAGGTAATGGACGGCCGCGATGTGCTTGCAGGGGTTCGCAGTATCGGGACAGCTGCATTCGGTCCTGATATCCTTGGCGCTCTTGGGAAGGAACACCAGGCCCGCCTTCGAGAAGGCCGGTTCGATCCCCTCGGGGACCTGCCCCGCCAGCAGCTGCGCAACGAGCCCCAGGTCCTTTCGAAGGGCCTCCCCGAGCCTCGCCCATTCGGCGGGCGTTATCGGGTCCAGCGAGATGGTCACCTTGTAGGGCTCCGGCCTCGAGCCCTGGACCTTTGCGGTGGCGCCCTTGCCTGTTACCTTGAGCTCCGTGACCTGGCCCTGCCGGGCGTACCTGCGGCCCCTTTGCAGCCTCGATGCCCATCCAAAGGATTCGAGGACCTCGATCCAGCGCTTGGACCACCAGGTCGAACCGATCTCTCCGTGGCGGCTCGTGAGGGTCACGCCACCTTTTGCCTTCTTGGGAACGGAAGGAGGATAGAAACCGCCATACCAGCCCGAGGTTCTGTTCCCGGTCCCCAGCCGTCCCTTTCGTGCCATCTCATCCCTCCGTGTAAGAGCCGCGGAGCTTCACGAGCTCGCGCAACTGTTTCGTGCTCAGCTGGGTCAGCCAGTCCTCGCCGCCGCCCACGACGCTCTTGGCGATCTCGCGCTTGTGCGTGAGCAATGCGTCGATGGTATCCTCCAGGGTCCCGGATGTGACGAGCTTGCGCACCAGAACGGTCCTGTTCTGGCCGATCCTGTAGGCGCGGTCCGTGGCCTGGTCCTCGACCGCGGGGTTCCACCAACGGTCGATGTGTATGACATGGCTCGCGGCCGTGAGGTTCAGGCCCACCCCTCCGGCCTTGAGGGACAGGATGAAGATGACGGGCCTTGCCTCCTTCCCGGTCATGGCCGCCTGGAACCTCTTGATCATTTCCTCCCTGGCCAGCCGCGGCGTCCCCCCGTGCAGGAACAGTACCTCCGCCCCGAGCCTGTCGGCCAGATAGGGCTGGAGATGTTGGGCAAATCCCGGGAACTGGGTGAAAACGAGGGCCCTCTCGCCGGCGGCCACGATCTCCTCGAGGAGCTCCAGGAGCCTGCTGATCTTGCCGGACCTCCCGTGTATTGGCGATCCGTCGCCCAAGGCGTGGGCCGGATGATTGCACACCTGCTTGAGCCTCAAGAGGGTGTTCATGACGATGCCGCCCCTCTTGAAATAGGCCTGCCTCAGGGCCGCCCCGCCGACCTTCTTGGCGACGGCTATATCCCTGTCGGCCCCGTCGAGCTCGGACATCATGCGGTCCACGAAGGCCTGGTAGAGCCCGGCCTGTTCCTTTGTAAGAACGCAGTTCTCCTTCATTTCCACTTTCGGGGGGAGTTCCGGGGCGATGCCGGGATCGGTCTTGACACGCCTGAGCAGGAAGGGCCCCACGAGGCCCTTGAGCCTGGTGGCGGCCTCCTTGTCCCTGTCCTCCTCGATGGGGGCCACGAACTCGTTGCGGAAACGGTCGAGGCCGCCCAGATATCCAGGGTTGAGTATCGAAAAGATCGAGTACAGGTCCAGGAGGCTGTTCTCGACCGGTGTGCCGGTCATCGCTATCCTCCAGTAGGCGCCTATCCTCCTACAGGCCTGGGTCTGCTTGGTGCCGGGGTTCTTGACCGCCTGGGCCTCGTCGAGCACGAGGCCGAGCCACGGGACCTTCATGAGGTCGGCGTGGTCCCGCACCATGACCTGGTAGCTGGTGACGAGCAGATCGCAGTTCTGGGCTGACCTCACGAGCTTGTCGCCCCTGGGCCTGTCGGCCCCGTGGTGGACTACGACCTTTATATCCGGGGTGAACTTCGAGGCCTCCCGGGCCCAATTGCCTGCGACCGATGTCGGGCATACCAGGAGGGTCGGCCCCCTTATCTCCCCGCGCTCCCTCGAGCTCTGCAGCATGGCCAGCACCTGGATGGTCTTGCCCAGACCCATATCGTCGGCCAGGCACATGCCGAGCCCCAGCGAGCCCATGAAGGAAAGCCATGCCAGGCCCCTTTCCTGGTATGGTCGCAGGGTCCCCTTGAAACCGTCCGGCGTTGCCACGGGCGACAAGGTCTCGGGCCGCTTGAGCCGATCTAGAAGTTCCCCGACTTGGCCCTCGGCATCCACACCGACGATCTCGAGGCCCTTGGGATTGGAATCCAGCCCCTCGGACCACTGGAGGACCTCGATGAGGCTTGCCTCCCCGCCCTTCTTCCAGCGGTCTGCCGTGGCGGCAAGCTTCGCCGGGTCCACGGAGACCCACAGGCCCCGAAGATGGACGAGCCCTTCCTTCGAGCTGGAAAGGGCCATAAGCTCCTCGGGGGACAAGAGTTCGCCCCCGACCGCGAGCTGCCAGTCGAACACCGACAGGGCGCCGACGGTGAAGACTTTCCTGTTCTGTTGAGGCATCGTCTTCCGTTTGACATGGAGCTTCACGCCGAGCCGGGCCCCCGGGGCCTTCCACCAAGGTGGCAAGAGAACCGTAAGCCCCGATTCCTCAAGGAGGGGTGCGATATCCGTAAGAAAGGTCAGGGCCTCTCCGGTCGTGAGCCTCGCGCCAGAGAGACCGGATCCCTGGAGGCCTTGACGAACGGGCTCGTAGAAGCGCGATACCCTTCCGAGGTCCGACAGCACCTGTTGCCTGGGGTCCGCCATCCGCCGGCGAAGCAGTGTGGCGCCCGGGCCCTCGGATCCATCGAAGACCTCGGAGGCGTCCACGAGCAAGCTCAGGTCGTCCAGGGCCTGGACCAGATACCGCAAGGTCCAGCACTTGTCCTTCGGGCCCGGCGCCCAGGATTTTTGGCCCGGGACCGTCGGCGGAACAAGTGGCTCTTCCAGCCGGATGCAGGTCCTCAGGGACGATACAGACCCGGACCATTCCAGCGGCCTCAGCCAGGCCTTGATCCCGAGCAGAAGGTGCTCTCCCTGGGCTTTCGAGACCTTCAGCGTTGGGTCCTTTCGAAGAAGGGCCCCGAACCATTCACCGGCGGGACCTGCGTCCGTTTCGATCCTATCGTCGATCGTGGCGACTAACCATTTTCGAATGCAGGCATCCGTGGCCGCCTGGAGGAAGCCCTCGATGATCTCCTGTGGAGAGGAGGGGGCCTCCGTTTCTGAGGAGAAGGTGCCGCATCCGGGCGGCATCGATGATATCAGTGCGGAGATCCGCTCGCAGTCCTTCTGATCATCAAGTACGGGGACCCAATGGCCCTCAACCGACCCTTCCGGTCCTTCCGATTGGATCAGGGCCGGTGCGAAACGCTGCCTGGCCAGGAGGTGAAGCACGAGCCCGCTGACCTTCGACCAGTAAATGAGGTCCGGCCCCAGCTCTATTCCCTCGGGTAGCGTAGGAGTGATGGCTCCGAGGACCTCGACCACCGAGGCGAGGTCCGAATGAAGGACCTGGACGGTCCAGTCCTCGGTCTTCCTGGGGCGCTTCCGTCCATCTGAAAGGACTGGCCTCTCGACGGAGGGGACCGGAAGGCGGCCCATGACGGGCAATCTGAGGATGACCTTTGCCGCAGGCAGTTGCGCCCCGCGTCCGGACACTCCTGGGAAGCCCCAAGAGGTCATGGCGTCGCCAAGCTCCTCCAAGGATGCTTGAGCAGGGTGGGGTTGGGGGCCCGTCCGTGGCAATTGCTTTTCCTCCGGCACCTCCACACGAACAGGCACCTCGGAGAACTCGCCCCAGAACGAGAAATGACCTTGCTCGTTATTGACCGAGCCAGGGCGCCAACCGCCGTGGAGCCTCAGGGTTACCCGCGCGCTCGGAAGGGCCCTCTCGAACCGCATCTCGTCAGAATAGGACATCGTCCCCGATATGGAAAGGAACCTTCATAAATATTGGTAGAGGCCCGAATTCAATGCTCGATCGGCCCGGATTGGCCCGTCCGGGCCGATGGGGATGGGCAAGATTTTTAAATTGCCTTGATAGAGTTTTTTCCACGACGGTGGTTGGCTAAATTCCCGTGCTCCCACTTTCTTTCTTTATCGACGATAAAAAGCGTCGAATTATTTCTAATTAGGGGAAAAAAATCCTCCGTCGAACCATCGACGGAAAAGTGATAGAAAGAAATTCATGCTTCCTTGGAAAGACAAACACGAGTTATAGTAATGCTTATATATAATATAACACATATGTGTCATTATAGCACAAATAATGGACCATTGTGACATCTATGAGAATCAAGTTGGCCTGGCAGAAGCTATTGGTGGACCAGAAGAGCTTTGTCACGAGAGACCAGCTCGAACCTATATGCGCCGCCATCGGTAAGGATTACAGGACCGTTGTCCACTATTTACTGGAACATAAATTCCTTATCCGGACATTCAGGGGTATCTTTTACGTCCGAGGGCCCGACGAGATCCAACGAGGAATTACCAAGCCAACGGTCTATGAACTGATGGCGAAGAGCCTTGAGCTGAAGATGGTCACAAAATGGTATTATGGGCTCGAGACCGCCCTTAAATTCAATAATATGACACATGAATATTTCAGGGTCAATTATGTGATAACCAATTCATTGCGAACAACGAAGGCAATAAAGGTGCTCGATACCGAGTTCAGGTTCATAAAATGGAGACCGGCCGCTTTCGAGGTTGGATTGAAGACCATGAACGGCCTCGGATATTCGGACAAGGAGAAAACGATATTGGACCTTATATATGCCAGATACACGAACAAGAAGATGAGGAACAAGGACACTCTGGGTCGTGCAAAGGACCTGTTGGTGCAATACGGGGGCCAGCTGGACATTGAACGGTTCGAGCGATACATCTCGAACTATCCAATACGGATGGGGAACATCGTATGGCAGGCGTTGGACGAGAGTTCTTTGAGAGACTGATCTCCCTTGGTAGGCCCAAGAGACGGGACATAGTCGAAAAGGACTATCATCTCCAGCGGTTGCTCCACGAGTTCGCTAAGGAGGACTGGCTCAGGGAGAACCTGCTGTTCAAGGGCGGCACCTGTCTCATCAAGGCCTATCTCGATTACCATAGGTTCTCAGAGGACCTGGATTTCACATGGCGGGACCAATCCTTCTGGGCCACGGGTAGCAAGACCAAAGGGCGTAAACACTGCGAAACGATGATAACCGAGCTGGTCAACAGGACCAGGGATGTCTCCCAGAAGATAGGATTGGTTTTCAAGGGCGATAAGAAGGACGCAAAGGAGGTTCACATCCACACCGGGGCCAGGATGCTAACGATGACCGCTTCATACAATTCTGAGGTCCTTGGCATTCCAAGTTCCATCAAGATCGAGGTCGGTTTCGCCGAATTACTGGTATTTCCCCCACAGGTCCGCCATCTCAGGAGCTATGCCGAGGGTTTCAATGTCAGGGAGCTCAGTCTGCTATATCCCGAGCATCTCAAGAACTATTTCGATGAGGTCAAGCTGCCATGCTATGATGTGAAGGAGATATATCTCGAGAAGTGCAGGGCGGCCATGACCCGACTGCCCTCGAAGATGCGGGACCTTGTCGATATCTATTACATTCAGAAGAAGTTCAACCTCGATCTGGACGAATATGTATCACAGATCACGGATAAGACCCTGTTCAGCCTCGACCAGTTCGGAAAATTCATAGGTGACATTTCTAAACCGAACATCATCCGGGACGAGGATTTCAGAGGCGAGGAGCTTGCGTTATTGATATCGGACCCGCCGAAAGGCCTTTTAGAGGAACTGAAACATATCAATGACCGGCTGATGGCACTTAAACAAGAGATATTGAGGGGTCGACGTAAAATTAATGGTAAGAAGAATTCGAATGATACTGATCGTGAACAGCGGCGTCCTGCGTAAGGATAACTCCACGACAGTGATCGGTGTGAATCCCAGTCCTCCCACTTTCTTTTTTTACCGTCGACGATTTTAAATTAGTGTACCCTTTTCTGGAAATATCTCCAATTTGGCCCCGGAAATTATAGAGGGAATTCCGTAGCGTTTCATCCCAATTGTAATGTTTTTATTCTCGAAATCGCATATTGAGGAGGTAGAGGGACGACGCTCCATGGCTAAGATAAGGATAGTGAAAGCGAGAGAGGAAAATATCCCCCAGATAGTGGAGAACTGGAAGGAGTATATGGACCATAACTCCGACATCTACCCATATTTCAAGAGGGGAGCGAATGCCCATGTCGAGTTCGAGAGGTCGCTCAGGGCGATCATGGTCTCCAAGAAGTCCCTGATCCTCGTGGCTCTCGACGGTGATATTTTGGTGGGGCACTCCATCGCTGAAATAGCCCAATTTCCACAAGGATATTGCAGCAACACAGACTATGGCCATATTTTGGAAATCGGGGTCAGAACGAAGTATAGGGGGAAAGGCATTGGGACAATGCTCTTCAACAGGATGATCGCATGGTTCAAGGAAAGGGGTATAAAGCGCGTAGAATTGAGGACCGAATTCAAGAACGACCTCGCGCAGTCATTCTGGCGGGGGAAGGGATTCAGGGGATGCGTCGAGACAAAATACAAGGAATTGTGAGTATTAAGGTAGTTCCATTTCATATAGATTCGATCTCATTTTGGGCACAGTATGTAGACGGCCCATCCCATGTGCGGGCGGATGTACTCGAAGTACTCGTCCTGCTCGTTCCTGAGCTTGGAATGGACGTCCTTCCGGTCCGGGTGGTACGGGTTCTCCTGGAGCCAGGCGATGAGCCCGCGCCAGTTGTTCGCCATATAATTGTCCCAGTCGTCCAGGCTCGATGTGACCACGAACTCGAGCTCGAAACCTTCCTTACGTACGATCCGGAGGATCTGTGGTTCCGTCCTTACGGCGGCCTCTCGCTTCCGAAACCTCTCAGGGACCTTATCGTTCTTCCAGAAGGGCTCACCTATGGCGAGCTTCCCGCCACGATGGATCATGGACCTCATGGCCTTGACGGTCCCCTCGAAGTCACCCCAGATGAAACTTGCCCCTATGCATGCAGCGAAATCGAAGTCCATCCGTTCAGGCTTGTATTCAGCACCGTTCGCGTGGACGACCTGGATGTCCTTGCTAAGACCGAGCCGGGCCATCTTGTCCTTCGCCTTTCGGCAACAGTGCTCGCGGATGTCGATGCCGATGCCCTTGATGCCATAGGCCTTGGCCCACAATGCAAGGACCTCCCCGTAGCCCGAGCCGAACTCGATGACCCGGGACCCGGTCCGGAGGCCTAGGACCTTCCCGACGGTAAGGATCTTCTCTGGGGTGAACGGGTTCACCAGCTCGATGTAGCGTTCGGCGATGTTGTAGAGCTCGAACCTATCCATTTCGACCACGTCCGTGGAATAGAAAGATGCCGAGGCATATCAAACATATGGTTAGATGATCAGCAAAGCTCTAGGCAAGTTCTCCTGACGGTCTGGTGCCGATCCCGATGCTCCCACTTTTTATTCTACTTCGGCCCCACGGACGAATTGAAGCGGGATCTCAAGGTCTGACCGGCCCTACATTTTGGACCTATCTTCTTCGTCTGGCCGTGTAGTAAGAGACGAAGGTACCGACGATAACAACCACAACAGCGATGCCCAATAGCATGAGACAGGCCGGTCCCTCTACGGTCGTGTGCGTAACTGGTCCAACCGGTCGATCATTCTGTACCGTGATGTTCACGATCGCTTCCTTCGAGTAGGCCTTTGCGTCGTAAGACCTGGCCCTGAGCTGGTGGGTCCCGTTAGAAAGCCCTTTCGTCTGGAGCGAATACTGCCATGAGGAGGTCCCGCTGGCATTGGCCCAGGCGCCTCCGTCGATGCTTATCTCGACACGGACGAGGGCCGGGCCGCCAGTTCCCGCGACACCTATCACGAGGACCGTGCCATTGACCTTCTGTCCCTCGGCAGGCCCTGTGATCTTGCAGGTCGGTGGAGGAGGTGTGGGAGGAGCTGGCGTCCGGAAGGTCCATGTTCCGGATACGGAGGTCCCATTGCCTTTGCCGTCGTTGGGAACGACCGTCCAGTAATATGTTGTACCAAGCTTCAGGCCCGACGCTTCGTATTCGGTCCCTGCCTGTTCTCGAACAATAGTCGTGCCTTTGACGCTGTCCAATCGGACGAAATAGTCAAGATGGTCCCCGTCGGCATCGCTCCCGTTCCATCGGAGCCGGACCGAGGTGTTCGTCAATAAGGTCCCATTGGCCGGGGAAAGTAATGTGACCTTCGGCAGTGAATTGGGCGGCGGGGGGATGATAATCCTTTTCTTGACCTCGACCTTCCATGAGACCGACACCTTGGCCTTTCCGTCGGACACCGTCACGGCGAAGGTGTAATTCCCCACGCTGAAGGGGTTCGTGCCCCACGATATCATGTTAGGCAAGGGCTTGGAGATGTTCCCAGGGCCCGTGAAGTCGTAACTGAGCGGGTCACCATCCTGGTCAGTGGCGGTTATGGACTGGTTGTAGACATCCCCATAATAGACGACGCCGTTGGGCGGTGTCTGCACGACCGGAGGATGGTTCTTGGGCGGCGGGGCTGGCCCCGGGTGGAAGATCGTGAAATCCGCGTTCGAGGCATCGGAGACATTGATGGGGATCGTAGGGCTTGTGTCCCGGGCGACGACCTTGATGCGGTAATGGGTCCCGTTCACGAACTTGGATGTGTTCCAGTCGAAGGTCCTGACGGAGCTTGCCAGCCCTGCCGCGAATATCGTCGGATAGGTGGCTCCGCCATCAGAGCTGAGGTACAGGTCGAACACCAGAGGGTCCCCGTCGGGATTGGAGGCCGTCCAGGTGATATTGTGGTGGCCGGTCCAGTTCTCCCCACCGTTGGGGGACACCACTGTGACGTTCTGCGCAAGGTTGTAGTCGAACGAGATCATGTTGAGCAGGGGCGTGATCCCGTACCAGTCCGATGTCATCTCGGCCTTGTACTGGGCCCACCCATCGCCGTTGTGACCTGCCCAGATCCTCTGGCCGTCCATCGGGTAATGGCTGCCGACGGTACCGGCCGGGCCGATGAATGATGTGGCGTTCAGGCCGTTCCGGGTCTTGGCCGTCCGCAGCTGGACCTGGACGGATGTGTTGGCAGGCGTCGTGACATTGAGATGCAGGTACCCGAAATACGCCTTACCGCCAAGGTCCTTGGGCACCGAAATGTAGGAGCCGTTGACATGTGTCTTGTACTGGGCCTTGATCTCCGAGGCCGACAGGGCCCGGTCGTAGATCCGGGCCTCGTCGATAATACCGTCGAAGGACTGGAAGGACGGGTTGACGGAGGTGCCCAATCGCAGGTCCTGATTATGGTTCACCGGTACGAAGGAGTAGGCCTTCGTGGCGGCCTGGGACCCGTTGATGTAAATGATGGCGTTCCCGTTGCCGCGGGTGACCGCCATATGATACCAGGTATTGGCGCTGAGGCCATTGTAATAGAGCGTGACGTACTCGGTGGCCCCGTTGCCGAACCAGAAGTTGACGCCCTTCACATTGTTCTCGTTGACGGCCATGAGGGTGAGGTCCCGGGCATAGCCCGTGTCCTGGGCCTTGAAGAAGATGCCCTTGCCGCTGTAGTTCGGGTCCGGGGAGCCGAAGTCGTGCACCAGGACCCAGGCCTCGAGCGTGAAGTTGACCGCCCACAGGTCATCGGGAAGGTCGACATAGCTGGAGGCCCCGTTGTAGTCCAGGGCCTTGCCGTACCTACCAGTGGTCCGCGCGGCGTTCTGGGCCGTCCCGTCCTTTGCGTTCCCGCTCGTATCCTTGACGGCATTACCGCTGGGCTCCTCGAAGAGCCATTCTCCCATGAGCCCGGAGGAGAGGTTGAGCTTGAGCTCCAAGGAGGCCGGTTCGCCCGTTCCTTTGATCTGGGTCCCGTTCATGGTCCCGGTGGAGAAATCGGTATCCATGGTCTGCTTCCACCCGGAGAGGCCGGAGACCAAGGACAAGGGCGACAGCATCAGGCATGCTAGGAAGAAAGTGACGATGACCTTGGAACTGTCGTGTGACATCCGAGGGCCCACCGTATGAAATGCTAGGACGGATTGGAATATTAATCCTTTCGGACAGCGTAGAAGCAGAATCTCAAGATATGATTCATCGCGGGCTAAGCCCGATCAGCTGAACAACTTCTCCGTCAACCACCCGTGAATAAATTCACGGGCTTGGACTCTGGGGTCCGGGCAGGTCCCCGACCTGTATCCCTTCCCCCATCATGGTCCCAGGCGTGGCCGTTGACACGGTCATCTCTCCCGGAAATCTGGGCCACGGTCATATCGACCTTGGACCGCTCCGCGAGCAATGCTCTTCCGATGTCCACGGACGCGTTCCTGTCCGCGTTCACCAGCAGGCCGCACTTACCACAATGGAAGATGCAGCCCTTTCTATACTCGCTGTTCACTGCAAAGCACCGCGAGCAGGTCTGGGACGAA
>Ga0315295_10004383_pt1 | contig 12049 bp, 10 predicted proteins | sample YL17G14_0_MG_FD_204453 | JGI IMG/M metagenome (GOLD analysis project Ga0315295, IMG submission 204453) | Sediment microbial communities from Yellowstone Lake, YNP, Wyoming, USA - YL17G14_0 | ecosystem: Environmental > Aquatic > Freshwater > Lake > Sediment | place: USA: Wyoming | collected... | reverse complement strand
CCAATTGATATTATTACAATTTAATCACTAAAGTGCGGAAGTTAGGTTAACTGGCTCCGAGAGAACATGGATGTTATTGAGAGCCGGGCCAATGGGACGACTTTCCTAGAGATAAGCAAAATGAACTTCAGACCAATCCCAGCGATAGTCCCGCCCAAGCCTGTTATAGATGCCTTTATTTTTGTCGTGAAGCCTGCGTACGACTACATGACCAGCAACATTAGGGAATCTCGTATCCTTGCAAGCATCCGCGACACCCTCCTCCCCAAACTCCTCTCCGGCGAAATCCGCGTCAAGCTGGCAGAAAAGCTCGTTGAGCAGGCAATCTGACTATGGCGCGGCACGGCAGCGAGACGGATGTTGAGTGGACTACCATCGAGCGGATGGTCAGGCAGGGCTACACACATATCCACGGTGAGGAACTGATAAGGCCGCTCGAAGAGGTTGTTCTTCGTGATATGCTTCGCGAAAATCTTATTTGCCGTTATCCCGAACTTCCCGAGCGATCTATTGACGAAGCCGTGGCCCGCTTTGCCCGACCGCAGGGTGTTGATACATTGCGCCGGAACATGCAGTTCCATCAGGATTTGACTCGCGGCATTGAGGTCAAGGTCGAGCGGGAGGGCGGCAAGACCGAATATCGTCATTTGTATGCAATTGACTGGAGCACGGCGACCAGCAACGTCTTCCATGTTGTTAATCAACTGCCTGTGCGTGGGCAGAATGACCGACGACCTGATATTGTCATCTATGTGAATGGCCTGCCGCTTGTGCTCTTTGAGCTGAAAAACCCCTGGGCTATCAAACCCACTGTCGAAGACGCGCTAAACCAGATCAGCCACTACCGCAATGAGATACCGCAGGTCTTTGACTTCAACGCTGTCACGGTGGTATCCGACGGCATTACCACGTTTCACGGCATGTGGACCGCACAGTCGGAGTGGTACGCACCGTGGAAGTCTATCGACGGGAGCACTATAGAGGCGAATACCACCGGGAGTATGAAGACGCTTGTCGAGGGGCTATTCCAGAAGGAACGACTTCTTGCCTATGTCCGGGACTTCATCCTCTTTGAGGTGGCGAACGACAAGGTCACGAAGAAAGGTGCAAAGTATCACCAGTTTTTCGCTGTCCGGCTTGCAGCACAGAAGGCTATAGAGACGGTGACCTCAGGAGCAGACAAGAGGATCGGCGTCATTTGGCATACGACAGGCTCGGGCAAGTCACTCTCGATGGCCTTTCTCGTTGGCATCCTGCGGAGGGAGCCGCTTCTTGAGAATCCGACATTTGTCATTCAGGTGGACCGGATCGATCTGGACGACCAGCTCCATGACCAGTTTGTTTGCGCCAGAACACTTGTGGGTGACGTCAAGCACGCTGAAGACGTAGACAAACTTCGTGACCTCCTCAGGACCGAAGGCGGCGAGGTAATCTTCACGACCATAGAGAAATTCCGGCTGATGGATGAGGCAAGCGGGGGAAAAGAGATCGAGCATCCAGTGCTCTCCAATCGGTCGAATATCATTATCATCGCTGATGAGGCCCACCGCAGCCAGTACGGTTTTCTCAAGGGCTTTGCCCGTTATCTTGGCGAGGCCCTGCCGAATGCCCGAAGGATAGGCTTTACCGGAACGCCTATCAGCCTTCACGGCGCTGATACAGTCGAGGTCTTCGGAGACCTCATCCACACATACGACATCAAACAATCCCAAGAGGACCGTACGACGGTACCGATCTATTACGAGCCACGACAGATCAAACTCCACCTCAATCATAACGACGTGGACGCAGCGTTGGCTGAAATAGTAGACGGCGCCGAGATTGATGGAATTGAACGTAAGAAGAGCAGATGGGCGGCGCTTGCCGCTGCGGCGGGTACCAAGGACCGGCTTGACGAGTTGGCCGGAGACTTATTGGCCCACTTCAATCAGCGAACTGCTACGCTTGACGGCAAGGCTATGACTGTCTGCATGACGCGGCAGAATTGCGTCCGCTTATATAATGCACTCACTGTATTGCCCGGTTGTCCGGAGGTGAAGATTGTTATGACCGGCAATCTCGCGGAGGATCCGGAGGAATGGAGTAAGGCAGGCCATTATACAACCAAAGAAAAGCGTGACCTTATAAAGAAGCGGATGGTTGATCCCAAAGACCCTCTTCGACTGGTCATTGTCTGCGACATGTGGCTGACCGGAACGGACATCCCCTGCCTGCATACGCTTTACATAGACAAGCCTATGAAGGGCCATACCATGATTCAAGCGATATCACGGGTGAACAGGGTGTTCAGGGACAAGCCCCATGGCCTCATAGTCGATTATATCGGCATCGGGGATGAGCTTCGTGATGCAACATCCAGGTACACACAAGGCGGTGGGCGGGGCGAACCAGCCCCAGGCATTTCAGAAGAGGCGAAGCCAGTGTTTATCGCTGCCCTTAGCGATGTTCGAGATATACTGCCAGATGGAATAAACTACGGAGATTGGCGCAGACTCCCCGCGATCGATTTGGAGGACCGTTACGCTCTCGTCTTCGGATATCTCACTGAGGATGAAGGACTCAGGGATGATTATTTGCAGGGAGAGCACAAGCTCACTACTGCGTATCTTCTGGTGAAACATCTCGAGGATTGCCGCTCCTATGCGGATGAGATCATCTTTTATCAGCGAGTGAGAAAGCAGGTGATGAAGGCTCTTCCGGGCAAGAGGCCAAAGAAGGATATAGAACATGCTGTGCGAGATCTGGTGGATGACAGCGTGGAATCACAGGGGGTTGTGGATATCTTCAGGTCCGCAGGAATTCAGACCCCGGATATTTCAATATTGGATGACAGCTTCCTTCAGACTTTCAAAGATAAGCCACATGTAAACCTTCGGCTCAAGCTGCTTGAAAAGCTCATCTCTGACGAGATTCAGTTGAGACAAAGGCGTAATCTTGCCCAAGCAAAAAGCTTTAGGGAACTCCTCGAAAATACTCTTCGCAATTACCACAACCGCCTGATCGACGCCGCAGCCGTGATTCAGGAAATGCTCAACATTAAGAAGGACATGGATGCAAGCGATGTACGGGCAAAAGCCCTGGGGCTTGAAAAAGACGAGCTTGCATTCTACGATGCTGTTGCCTCCCAGTACGAAACCATTTACGGCGACAAGTTCCTGTCAGGGCTTATACATGATGTAGTCCAGACGATACGGAAGAACCTCAAGGTCGATTGGACCGAGCCGCACCGGGATGATGTGAAGGCAGCGGTTCGTGCGGCTGTAAAACGTGTCTTGGCACGGAACAATATCAAGGCGGAAGACCTCGATCGATTTGTCACCTGTATTATGGATCAGGCAGCAGCATTATATGCTGACTGGCCGCTGGCAGCGTAAGAGAGAAAAAAAGGATCAATAATCAGCAGCAATTCGAACTGCCACAAATGGCTGATCTATACTATATTTGAAACAACGTATGACAAAGAAACGGTGTAGACAGAGCGAAACGAGATATCTTAAATAGGTATGGGACGCACGGGAACCGCTGGTCTGATACGCGTTTGAATTTCATTATAAATTGATATTTCGATTCCCTCTGCAACCTCAAGTGTCGCAACTATTGCATAGGGCACAGTGTCAGTCAAATCTCCGGCATCGGCACGACAATTTACCAGTATCTCTAAAACTTGATCTTCGACAAACGCGGATACTTTTTCACCTTCGAGTATTTCATGCTGAACTGTACCTCGCTTAACAGCTTGCCAATCGGCTTCTGTTCTATCAACCAGCAATTCATCTTTGGGTGGATCAAACCATAAGGCGGCTCTTCGATAGGCCCTATGTGAAGGATTTATCGGGGTAAACCATGCAAGTGTTATGATCAAACGTCGCCAAGTTCTCTGACCACTTAAACTGGGAGGTAGCGGTATAGAATAACGATGGCCTTCATCATGACCAATTGAACTGAATCCTATAAGCGTGGCCCTTTGATCGGTACAGGAATATACGCGATCTGGCTTTATGTGGCCGTATCCGAGGAATCTGTTTATATTTTCCTTTAATGTACCCCGCTGAGAAATCGGCTTTAGCAAATTCCCCAAAACGTCCTGCGTCTCTCCCCAACTTGCGCTATGAATAGTCAAGGCTTTAAGGAGAACAGGTATATTCCGCTCATTGATCGATTCTGCCGTGCTGCCGCTTCGCAGATTGTCGAGTACACCGTAAAGCTGTGCAGCAATGCGCGAGGTGAGCGCTGTCGCATTACTTGTGCCACGGCTGTATCTTGTCGCTGACAGGTCGCCCGCCCGTCTTCCCGGGCTCGCTGCTCTTTGCCCTGGAGAAAGACTTGAAGCACTCACTTCCAAGATCGCCTTTTCATGTGTAGTCCCAAGCTTCTCAAGAAAAAGCTGTTTCCCGCCTCTATAAACTACGTCTGGCTTGATTGAACGCCTAAACCCAAGACCTAATGAGTTGATTGGAGATGGCATAGCAGTTGAAGACAATGGATTAATAAGACGGGCTGTGTTTCCTGTTGGCGACAGATCTTCATGGCCCCCTGCTATGCTTAGGGAATTCATTGATTCCGCCGGCGAAAGAATACGTCTATTCATTCCTTCTCTAAAAATTGCTCTTAAAGTTTCTCCTTCTAACTCATCAGCACTAAGAGTACTTAGGGCGCTTCTCTGTAAGTCCAGCTCAATATCTCCACCTTGGTTGCCAGCACTTATAACAAATAAGACATTGTAACGCCAAGATAGCCAATCTATGAGTCGTGCCCATGGACTCAGGAATGCCATAAAAGGGCGTGATCGATCACATACGGATAAGTTAATAATCTTTATCGATGGAGCTGCAGGCGTTTCTCCTTGATCACCTTCAAACATGCGCTTCACCGCTCTATGGACTAAATCTACTGCTAGAACGTCTTCTGGGATTACTTCTTCTCTTATTTCAAACCAGTTAAGAGGCCTTAAAATAGGTCTTACGTAAACAGGACTGTTTAAAGGAGTCTGTGTTGAGTCGAGCTCGTCATGGACAATTAACGAGGCCATAGAAGTTCCATGAACCCTTTCATTTGCTGGATAGGTATGTACCCAGTTATCAGGATCATCGATAATAAGGCGCCCTCGAAGTAAAGAATGATTCTCTAAAGGGAGACCATCAAGCAGAGCAATAATCGGCGAGCCGGAAGGCGTGTGATGTAAATCAATTTCATCACCAGTCAATGGCTCGTCCTGTGGAGTTAGGGTGGCAGCCTGTCCAGATGGACGAAAAAACATTACCTGATCACACCTAACAAGTTGCGTATTTGGGTTATTCATTATATCTCTGATAGCGTCAATTGGCAGTCTGGCCAGAATGCCATGATATCTGATTTCAGGTATCACAGCTCTTTTGATAAATGTTCCGCCCGTGTCTTGCACAAGCCTTTTTATTACCTCAGCATCCTGGCTTCGTGCAGATTCACTATCCTTGTACCACAGTTCCGTTTCGAAGGGAATTATCTCAGCTCCCTTGGCGACGCGCATTTTCCAATCATGCATGATCCCTGTATCAATTAAACGATCCTTGACGCCCCATGGGCGTATGTCCCGAAGATGTCGAAACATGTCTCGCCATTTATTGAGGCCATGCCTTAACACCAATCTATCATTCTGATAATTTCTCCACATTGATAACAGCTCAGCTATTCCAGATTGATTCGTCATAACAATGTAGAGACGCCCGCTTAAAGCCTTGTCCTTATGTTTTTCGTCAACATAAAAATCAGTGTCAGGAGGGATGTCCCCTTCATCCCACTCTCCAAGCCATTCCATGCCCGATATTGATCTTACAGCCGTCACAAAATCATCTATAGCACCTATAGTTTCAAGGACAAGAACTTGCTCAGGAATCGCTCCAGTGGGTTGTGTAAGAATCTCCGCCCGACGCTCTTCAAATATGCGATGAATATTATCAAATTTAGGAGCCAAGCGCTCTTTTTGGCGGCTTGTTGCAGGGTAGTGAACTGAGATTGAAAACCCTCGTTTTTTTATTCTGCTGATTGTGGTAGGAGTGGGAAATATCAGTAAGGGCTTATTCGGCATCTACTCCAGTCTTCCTCTCTTTCTGAGATAAAACAAATCGCGATTCCCATTGTTTAACCTGATTATCCACAATTTTCTTGATATTACTGTCCGGCAATGAAAGGGTATGTCTTCTCAGGATGTCTGCACAGAAGTCTTCCAATTCAGCAAAGCTTGCCCCTTCAAGTCTTCTCGCAATAGCAGTCAAATTATGCCCCAATGGATTTTTCAAACGCTTTTCTTCAAACCGTCTAAACCATTCTTCAATCTGAGCTGTCTTCGGCTTTGGCAACAACATTTTTAGCTGGAAGCGTCTCCACACCGCACGGTCCAAAAGTTCAGGATGATTGCTTGCTGTTATGACCACGACGTAACTCGGTAAAGCATCAACCTGCAGAAGAAGGGAGCTTACGACTCTTTTAATCTCACCTGTTTCATGAATGTCGCCCCTCTCTTTTCCGATAGCATCAAATTCATCAAAGAAGAGAACGCACTGTCGAGTCCGAACATACTCGAATATTTTCTTGAGTCTATTTGCCGTTTCGCCGAGATAGCTCCCGATAATCCCTTCATATCTCACAACAAGAAAAGGAAGCATAAGTTCCTGGGCAATGGCTTCGGCGAGAGATGTTTTACCGTTGCCAGGAGGGCCAGCCAGGAGGATTCTATTTCTCGGCTCAAGATTATAAGAGTTCAATAATTCTCTTCTCCTATGTTCCTCTATTAATTCATTGCATTCTGTAAGGACTATGTCCGGCAGTACCAAATCCTGCAATGATATTCTTGGCTGGGTCTCGAATAAAAGATTCTGAATCTTGTCATCAATTCCATTGGTTGGAAGGTGAAAAGCAGTCCTATTGGCTTTCATATTTGCGATTAGGCGGTCCGCGAGGACGTGGTGCTGCTTAGAGCGCTCCTCTGCTGCGAGAGCCTCAACGGTTCTTCTAAATAATGCCTGGTCACCAGTGCTACCAGCCTTAACTAAATTAAGTAATAAATCTGCTCGTGCCATTCTCTCAATTATAATCCATCAACTAATCAATTCTAAATGAAAAAGAGATTCCTCCAGCTACCGGTTAATACCTCTTTTGCTTCTCCACAACCTTCCCAACGATATGGTACTTATTCCCCTTCTTCAACTCGATATCCGGGTACTTCGGATTGAGGGGATGAAGGACAGTGGTTTCGCCGTAAACCTTCAGTTGCTTGAAGGTGGCTTCATCTCCATTTTTCTTTACGATCACATAATCCCCCGGCTTGGCCCCGACATGGGGATTGATGATCACGATCTCTCCCTCTTTAAACTCGGGCTCCATGCTGTCACCCTTCACCCGTAAGGCAAAGACGCTTTTCCCCTTGGCCTCGGTCTCAATCCACTCATCTGCCTCACCGGGCTGGAAAGTATCACACACCTCTTCCCACTTGCCGGCCATGACCCAGGAGATCACCGGCACCGGCCTTGTCTTCCTTGCCGCCACAGGCTCCACATTGGTGGGCAGGAAACCGGTTTCCTGCAGGAACTCCTGGACGTCAGCATTCAGGGCACTGAGGAGCTTCATCACAACATCAAAGGTCGGCTTCCGCTTCTCATTCTCGATGTAGAGGACGTGTGCGTCGGAGATTCCGGCCCTCTTTCCAAGCTCCCGCGCAGAGAATCCTCTTTCCTCTCTTTTGGCTCTGATGAACTTTCCTACAGTCCTCATGTCTTAACTATAGTTTACATTTCATGCCTTTGTCAAGAACTTTATGCTACCTTTCGTTAATTTTTTCTTGACATGAGGATAACATCCGCGATAATACTAACCATAGTTAGGAGAAGGGACGTGATTCGATGAAACGGCCCATGGCAACCGAGCCGAAGATGCCCCGTATTTGCGCCAGAACAGTATCGGGACACATCCTATATTTCTAAGGCATTTTAGACGGCTGGCATTGCCATCACTCCCATGTTGAGAATCGTGGTTGATGAGGACAGGGAGCGGTTTCTTGAAGTCCTACTGGACTATTACACGCGCTACGGGATGCCCCTGCACAGCTATGTACGCATGGACAGTCGCTACCACCTCATTCCTGAGACTCCTCAGGGAAACCTCCTGAAGGGTATGCACGCGAAGTACACTAAGTGCGAAGTACACTATGGGACATAGATGAATTAGTTAACTTTGGCTCTCATCATCAGCATTGAAATAGCTGTGGTGGTAACTCCGGTTTCACGGGCGACTATTACGATAGGGATACCATATCGTTCGATCAGTTCTTGGGCAATTCTCTTTCGTGTCCTGCTGATTTGTCTCCGGCGGCTTCCGCCTTTCACCTCTGTTACTTGTAGGCCTTCCTCATCGAACATCGCTCTGATCGATTCCTACCGTGCATGGAAATGGGGTGGCTTGTGATCGTCGAAAAACATCGCAATGAGCCGCGAAGGGGCGAGTCCTGCCTCTACAATCCGGTTTGATCTTACGCGATCCAGCAGTTTATTGTTTTCTTCCTCGAGATTCCCGGTCCTGCAGGTTGTTGTGAACAGTCCGGGGCTCACGTGCACAATGAAAAAGCCCGAGCACGATAATACGGATGTTTCTTATTACGAAATAAATTGCATAGGGAAACCGCCTGAGTAAGCGACGCCGGATTTCTCGGTGACTCTCAGGGTAAAGCATCGGATTTCGGGGGATATCACCAGCACATGCATAAAACATCCGAAGAAATTCCTCTCCAAGCCCCGGGGATTTGCTGTCATACCATATATAACCATTGATGACATCTTCCTCGACTTCGGGAAGAAAATGCAGTGTATAAGTCATTTCCTGCTTTCGATTCTTGCACGAAGATCCTCAAGAGATAGAAGGTTCCCCGGAGTTGATTCGTATGATTTAAGCCTTTTCTCTATCTCATCGATATGGATCTGCGGGACAGATACGGCGGATTCATCAGAAGAAATACTGTCCCAAAGGTCCTCAACAAGCAGGATCTTTTCCGGTGTGGTTAATTTGCTGATTTCAGGGATATCATTTACACGCATTTTTTCCTCCCTTTAGGTAATTGTTTCATTATACCATTTCAATTTGTTATCTATCATGTTTAGAAACAAAGAGCATTTAAGAGTCGTTGATGAATTAGTTAACTTCAGCATCGCCTCATTATCTTTGAAATAGCTATGGCGGTAACTCCGGTTTCACGGGCGAATATTGCCATAGGGATACCATATCGTTCGATCAGTTCCTGTATATATTTCAAGAAACTATCCGGTGATTTGTAGGGTGGCTGAGTTGTTGTGGTGAAGGCGTTTTCATTACTACTCCCCAAGGGACTGCGTTTGGATATCCTGTGCCCGGTGAATCAAATCTCAGGAGTCTGCGGCAAACTATCCGGAAGGAAGAGAGTCGGAACAGGGGGAAGCATCAGAATCCCGATGTTACTCCATACGCGTACCATTGTCTCGGTGAATACCCTTAGCCAGAACAACTGCAAATCCTTATTGGATACCGGAAGCCTGTACCGTTCCGGATTATCGAACTGAGGGAACAGCATACAGGTCCATCGCAGGGGAAGCTCTTCCGTCAAGAGGTCGGATGTCAGTTTCATCATACATCCATCAATATCAAACTCAGGATCAAGATCATAGAGAACTCCTTCAAGGGTAAAAAAGGTTTTTCTGAATAGCAGGAGATCTCTGGGAAACCGGATGCCTTTCAGAGCGGTTTGATCAATGACCGTGAAGGTTTTTTCAACAAAGCCACATACGGTATCATCTTGATGGGTGATGATGTCTTTGATGATTTGTTCAATCTCTTTATTGAGAAAATCCGGTTCAGAGAGTTTTTGCACCGCATCACAGATCATCTGTATATCTTTGGCAGCAATTCCCATCACCAGTTTTATCATATGTATTCTCTGGTATTTTGACAGAGAACCTGCCTGACTCCAGTCAAGAAGGATTTCGTTCACCTTGCCGGTTATTGGGTCTCTGAAGGCATGGATGTTGCCGGCATGAGGGTCTCCGTGAAAGACTGTGTGATCCTCCCAGGAACAGAGGGGCTTCCAGATAATCATCTCGAATAAGGATCGGGCGAACTCTTTCTTTTCGGCAGCATTCATGGCAGTATCAGTAATTTTACACCCTTCTGTCCGGTTCATGGCGGTAATGCGCGGAGAAGAAAACGGGAGAACCAGGGGAATCCGGCTCCCGGTTCCTTTATAAAAATCAAAGGCCTTTTTGAGATTGACCTGTTCTCCCGACAGGTTCATCTCTGCTTCCAAAGCCGTTTTGATGTCTCTAAATGTCTCGATAAATCTGAAATCACGAAACGGATACCGTTCTTTATTTCTCTCGAAGAAAAGGGCGGCTTCATCCAGGAGATATAATTCTTCACCTAGTCTTTCCATGACATGGGGCTTGAGGACCTTGAAAACCCCTTTTTCAGTTTTTCCGGTATCCGGATCTGTCCATGTAAAAGGCATGACAACCCCGACACTGGCTTCTGCGAGAATCCCATTTTCAAGACGAATGGAATACTTTTCTACAAGACTGCCTAATTCATTCCTGATCTTTGCTGCAACAGGCGCAGCGTCAGTCCCGTATATGCCGTTTTCTAATTGAATCAACCAATGTTTGAAGGAAGGATCCACATGCCGGTTACGGGCAATAGTCTGTCCAAGTTTGTGAAGGGTGGGAATTGCTTTTGCGAGTTCAATGAGCCGACATTGGATATCCACAGTATCTTCCAATACTATCTGATCAATCCCCAAATGGATGAGACGTGGTGTCGACAATCGGGAAAGAAGGAAGAAAATACCATCATGCACGATTTGCCGATACCGACCGTATACGTGGGGAATCACATCTTCGGGCCTTGTGATACGCAAAATTTCAGATGCCACCTGCTCCTTGAATGTTTCAATGCCTGCCCCTTCTACAAGGGTGAGCAACAGCCGTTCGAGTTCATCACGTTTCATAGTGCGGCTGAGTTCTTTGATCCATTCCTTTGAGTACATCACCATGGCATGCTATTGGGCTGAAAATTTGTGCCTATCTCAGTTTTATCGCACTGCCGAGCTGCTCCCTGAATCTCTTCAGATGCGTCCCTTCCCAGTATACTTTGCTGCAGATCCGGCATCTCGAAAAACCGGTGCCGTGGAAAAAAACGTACTCTGGCACAAGATCCCGGATCGATTCCTTTTCCTCTACATGGTCAAGAGGACCATTGCAACGGGCACACCTTCCGGGACCAAATTCTCTGATGTCAAAGGCCTTCAGCACCTCAATCGTCTGGTCGGTCGGATCATCCGAACGCACAAGGAAGAGGTTCTTCAAATTTTTGATCTTCAAAAAGTGGCTGTCTTTCGTGAGTATCACTCTCCCCTCCTGAAGGGCCAGCCTCAGGAGGTCCCCGTCGCGAATGTGTGGATAATAGAGTGTGTCGAAGCCGAGGAGCCTGAGCCAGCGAGCGAGTCGGCCGAGCATAGCGTCCGCGATGAAACACAACGGAAGTCCCTTTGTCCCCTGACTCATAGAGACGGGACAAAGGGACTTGTAAAAGCGGGAAATGAATCCGTTATTTGTCTGTTTTCTGTTCAGCAGGTTCTTCAGCCCACTCTGCAGGGGGTGGCTGGAGTTCCCTCTTCACAAAGGTGTTCCGATACAACTGCAGCCCTGTCCCTGCAGGTACGATACGACCCATGATCACGTTCTCCTTCAATCCCATCAGTTTGTCGATCTGGGCATTGATCGCTGCCTCTGTGAGCACCCTCGTCGTCTCCTGAAAGGATGCTGCAGAGACCCAACTGTCTGTCGTGAGAGAAGCCTTCGTAATGCCGAGGAGGAGGGGCTTTCCCTGCGCGGGTGTGCCGCCCTCATCCTTTACTTTTTCATTCTTCTCCTGGAAGATGGTCCTCTCGACCTGTTCTCCTACGAGAAACATCGTGTCACCAGGGTCCTCGATCCTCACCTTCCGCATCATCTGACGGACGATGATCTCGATGTGTTTGTCGTTTATTGAGACACCCTGG
>Ga0315295_10004382_pt1 | contig 12050 bp, 12 predicted proteins | sample YL17G14_0_MG_FD_204453 | JGI IMG/M metagenome (GOLD analysis project Ga0315295, IMG submission 204453) | Sediment microbial communities from Yellowstone Lake, YNP, Wyoming, USA - YL17G14_0 | ecosystem: Environmental > Aquatic > Freshwater > Lake > Sediment | place: USA: Wyoming | collected... | reverse complement strand
AGGTTTTCCCGATGACGTATGGGAATCGCCTGCTGATTACGGGTGATCATCCGGCACTTACTTCCTGGCTGGCGATTCGTCGAATTGCAGGTATTGCGCCTGTACGATTCGTGACCGCCCAACAACTGCCGGCAGTCCTTCAGGAGCTTGCCTCAAGTTGTCAAGGGATCGTGTTCTGCGGGAACACCCACGGCTTGGATGTGCCAAAAATTCTGGGATCGGAGATCCATGGTTGAACTTGCCGTCGCACTCGGAATCGCTCTCAATCTCGTATTTGCGGAATTGTTCGGCTTCACATCGGCAGGCCTGGTTGTGCCCGGATACCTCGCTCTTTACCTGGATCAGCCCAGCCGCCTTGCCGCCACTTTGCTCCTGTCGCTGGCAACCTGGGCGGCGGTGCGTCATGGCCTTTGCCGGCTGGTTGTGTTATACGGGCGGCGACGCCTCGGGGTGACGGTGCTCGTCGGATTTCTGCTGAATGCTCTTCTGAACTGGACCTTGCGTGAGCTGCCGCCGCAGCCGCTGGATATGCGAATCATCGGGTATATTGTGCCCGGCATTATCGCAAATGAGATCATCTCCCAGGGGATTATTCCGACTTTGGCAACCACACTCTTGGTAGCCGGGCTGGTGCGGCTTCTGCTCTTGCTGATAACAGGCTGGGTTGGATGATGGGGGGTTGCGGAATGCGGATTGCGGATCGCGGATTAAAAACTACCACCCTGGAAGCCCCATTCAGGCCGCAGAAAGGAATTTTGCGGTTGTCCGTCGCGCGTCTCGTGGCGATTGCTGTGCTGGCAGTCGCAACAGCGATCCTCGCTGAGCGTGCGGCAGATTCCTGGCAGTGGCAAGGGATACTTCGATCATCGCGCAGGGTTCCGGAAACCGAACTCATGCAGAGGGCGGCAACTGCAAAACAATTGATGCAAATTGCCGCCGCGTGCGTTAGCGATGCGAAGCGCGCTGAAGGGATTCTCTGCGATCCGGCTTTATCACCGGCCGATTCTCCCTTGATAGGGGATGAACTCACTCCTCTGGTAACAACTCTCGGCAGTCTCGAGGCGAAGCGAATCGCCTCCAACCCGGATTGGGCCCGAGTCTTAACGCTGAAGCTCTACAGCTCTGGCCTGCGCCCCGGCAGCGTTCTTGCAGCGGGATGCTCGGGATCATTCCCGGGCTTAAATCTCGCGCTCGCCACTGCATGCCAGTCTCTTGACGCCGAGCTCATTGCCGTGTCTTCGGTAACGGCCAGCACCTGGGGAGCCAACCAGCCCGGATTTACCTGGCCTGAGATCGAAGCACGATTGGTGCGCGCCGGATTGATTCGCCGAATCTCGGCTGCGATTTCCCTGGGAGGCCAGAAAGACATCGCCCTGGATCTTGAACCTTCAGCCCGCATGCTGGCTCGCAGGATTCAGGAATCCAGCTCCGCTGCACTCGGAGCGAGTCTGCTCTCACCGGCGACTCTTCAGGAGTCTGTTCTCGAACGCCTTCGTATCTACAGGCAGCATGCGCGTGGCCGCCCCATTGTTATCTATGTCAACATCGGCGGGACCGAGGCCAGCATGGGAGCTTCTGTGGCTTCTTTCCGTCTCCACAGCGGATTTATACAGGCAAGACCTTTCGATCTGGCGCCGGAACGCGGAGTGATAGCGCGCTTTGCGGAACAGGATGTACAGACCCTGTCATTACTTCACGTCGAAGATCTGGCATTGCGCTGGGGAGTCCGGCCTTGATCCGAAGCATGCCTATCAATAATGAGTAAAACTTCGAAAACGACATTCATGCGCGAGCCCGAGGAAATCCATTCACTGATGTCGAACGCATTGGATGGAATCCGAAGCAAAGGTATTGAGATTGCTTATCCATCTGTAAGGGCAAGATCAGAGCCCTCACGTGTGCGGGTCATGCCGTCATGGATTCAGCGCTTTGGATTGCTGGCTGAGGAAACCAGCATCTGGATTTGGTGCGAACCGCAAGCGGACGCCGCCGTATCTTTCCCGAGCCAGATCGTGATCGACCTGCCGGCAGGCCGATATCTGATCGACGTGCTTGATGCGTCAACCCACGCTTGCATCAGCCGGGAGTCTGCCGCGGCTAAGCCGCTGGTTGCCGGATTGCCATTTACAGGCTCCCCAATCGTGCTCTGGATCCGGCGCATTGGAACGGGCAAAGAGCTTTAAACAAGCTTTCGCTTCGCCGCCCAACCTCAGCCGCGCGAACAATGTGCAAACTTGAGGGACGGGTCTTATGACCCGTCCTCACATTTTGAGCTTAGGCGTTTGTCACGGAAGAGCCGATAAATCTTGCTGCTGCCCCCCGGCCGATGGCTAGGCTGCGGGTTTGAAGGTGCCTTGAAGGCGATAGGTTCCCCAGGCCACCAAGATGTTGACTCCTCCAGATTCACTGCGCAGACCAATTTTGAGGAGGTCCTGCGAGTTATCATCCTTCACTAAACGAAGTGGAGCTTCCAGCACGATTGAGTCCGGCTCCAGCGTCATCTTCAGGGCAGTGGAAACCAGCAGGGCCCATTCTCCATTTTGGTTTGAACGCGCGAACAGAGCATATTTTCCGGGCTTCAACACCTTTCCGCTAAAATCCAGCGCTATCGTTGTCTCCAGGGTCGTGGACTGGTTCCTTCCCATGCGCCAGGCCAATCCGGGCTTGATCAGATCTTCGATTTTGCGATCGCCAAGTTTAGGAATTCCATATTCGATCGTCACTTTGCCGTTCCCGATCTCAACGCTGGTTTGGCTCCTATCCGCCTCCTGTGACAGCCCAGGTAAAGCCCAGTACAAACAAAGAATCACACCCAGCAATATCTTTTTCATGTTTCCTCCCGAGATTTTTTTTGTCGCATAAAGTTAGTGTAGAGCCCGGGCGGCGTCAAGGCCGTATACTGCATCAAACGAACAAACGCATTGCAGATTAGGGAGGCTTGGATAACATGGACTTCTTTCAAGTCGTGAAAACAAGGCAATCGGTCCGCGCCTTTGCGCTGCGTGAAATCGAGGAAGACAAGCTCCAGCAGATCTTGGATGCCGCAAATAAGGCACCCTCCGCGGGGAATCTGCAGGCTTATGAAATCTATTTGGTACGCAATGCTTCGGTCCGAAAGGAGCTGGCCAGAGCCTCTCTGCGCCAGGATTTCGTGGCATCCGCACCCATCGCCCTGGTTTTCTGCGCCAACCCGTCCCGTGCGGTGGCCAGATACGGGCAGCGGGGTGAGCAGCTATATTCGGTGCAGGATGCAACCATCGCATGTACCTTCGCGATGCTTGCAGCCACCACAATTGGGCTTGCTACGGTCTGGATAGGAGCATTCTCGGAAGAAAAGGTGCGGCAAGCCATCTCTGCGCCGGAAGGGTTTCGCCCGGTGGCGATCCTGCCCATTGGATACGCCGCGGAAAGCCCGGAGCACGCATCCCGGCGCACGCTATCGGAGCTTGTGCACAGGATATGAAAACGGCGACGCTCCGAAATCCTGATCGGGATAATACACCCCGTGAGGCTTTCAGAACCGCGCGCAAGCAAGCAGTGGGTGCTGCCTGATTGATCATTCGCTGGCGCTCCCTCACGCTCGCGGCTCTGAATACAGAATCCGAACGGGACAAAAGATATGATTTTCGAGCGCAGCACCTCATGTTATGCTGCACCGGCGCGTCACGCTTTGCGGAGCGCGGATTATCCACAACAGCCCGAATGAAGGAGCAAACAGATGAATGACACCAAAATTACCTTGCCGGAATCTGCAATTCCTACCCATTTCTACAACATTGTGGCCGATCTGCCGACTCCTCTAAAGCCGCCACTTCATCCAGGTACCAGGGAGCCGATCGGCCCCGAGGCGCTCGCCCCTATCTTTCCAATGGGACTGATACAACAGGAGGTGTCGCAGGAGAGAGAGATTGAGATCCCAGGGGAGGTGCGGGATATCTATCGTCTGTACAGACCAAGCCCGTTGTTCCGAGCTCGTGCCCTTGAGGAGTTCTTGGATACCCCGGCACATATCTACTACAAATCGGAGCATGTAAGCCCCGTGGGGAGCCATAAGCTGAACACTGCCATTATGCAGGCGTACATGAACAAACGGGAGGGTGTCAAAAGACTGGCCACGGAGACCGGAGCCGGCCAGTGGGGGAGCGCTCTGGCCTGCGCCTGCAAGCTGATGGGATTGGAGTGCATGGTGTACATGGTGCGGGTCAGCTACGATCAGAAACCCTATCGCAGAATCATGATGAAAACTTACGGTGCGGAGGTGGTGCCCAGTCCGTCTCCCCTGACTGAGGCCGGCAGGGCTATCCTAGCCGAGGATCCGGACTCTCCCGGCAGTCTCGGAATTGCCATTTCCGAAGCCATAGAAGATGCAGCCAAGCGGGAGGATACCAAGTACTCCCTGGGCAGTGTTCTCAACCACGTCCTGCTGCATCAGTCCATTATCGGGTTGGAGGCCAAGAAGCAAATGGAAATCGCCGGCGAGTACCCGGATATCATCATCGGATGTCATGGCGGTGGCAGCAACTTTTCTGGAATCTCCTTCCCGTTCCTTAAGGACAAGCTGGCAGGAGAAAGAAAAAACCTGCGTGCCATCGCTGTCGAGCCTGTGGCCTGTCCATCGCTTACCGCAGGCAGGCGGGAGTACGATTTCGGCGATGTAGCGGGCAGCACCCCCCTCATGATGATGCATACCTTGGGACACAAGTTCATGCCGCCACCGGTTCATGCGGGCGGCTTGCGTTACCACGGTTCGGCACCGCTGGTCAGCCATATCCTCTCCATGGGGTTGATTGAAGCTGAAGCCTACCATCAGGGAGAGATCTTCGAAAGCGCGGTCAAATTTGCCCAATGCGAAGGTACTATCCCGGCGCCTGAATCGGCTCACGCCGTGCACAGCGCGATTCTGCATGCACTCAAGGCCAAGGAAGCCGGCGAGGCCAAGGTAATCCTCTTCAATCTGTCGGGACACGGACTGTTCGATATGGCAGCCTACGAGGCATTTTTGAATGGAACGCTCAACATGAAAGCGTAATCGCATCGGATTCGCAGACGGCTGCTGAGAATGCAATTGATGGAAATCCGGACACATTCTGGTCTGCTCCAGCAGAGGCTCGCAGCGCAATACTCCAGCTCAGCAGCAAGACGCCCTTTGTCTTTGATCGTTCCGTACTGATGGAATCACTGAATAGCGGCCAGTTTATACACAAGTACGATATCCAAATCCGCCGGGGGACAGAGTGGAGAACCGTGGCTGCGGGTACTAGTGCAGGTCACCGGAAAATCGACCTTTTCCCCAAGGTCTCGGCTTCCGAGGTTCGCTTGCGCATACTCGCCGCCGCCGGCCCTCCCCGAATCCGCGAATTCCAACTATTCGACGGTTCCGCCATTGATGCCCGGCTCGCGGACACCCCAGATAGGCTGCGTTAGCAGAGGCTGATATCACGGAAGAACTGAAAAGGCAGAATGTCCTGCTATTATTGCTGAGCAGAGATCTGCATTGTTTCATCGATCATGAGTTTGGGCCAGCTTAGCTTGGATGGATCTGAGGAATTTGCGGTGATCCGAAAATGCTGGCCATCCTCCACCTCAATGGCATAGACGTATCCCCTATTCGAGGTCGAGAAGCTCAGGTTTCCAAATCGCTGTATTTCCTCCAAAGAGCCGTAGCTTCCGTTTGCAGCCAAAAAGAGCCGCTCTGTCTGGGCCAGTGATAAAAGATCCGCCCGAACTCCGGCCAGGTCAATCTGCTGTTTGGGCGGCGGGCCGCCGACAGAGCGAGGGCTCTGAACCAGATAAAAATAAAAACCAATTCCTAATACCAGTATCAGACTGACAAAGCCCAGAAAGGCTCTCATAATGCCTCCCCTGATTGGCATGTGGTTTACAGGAACAGATTACCACATGCTTCCGCCTGGATTTCAAGCCGGAAACAGGGGTCTGGGGCCGGGGGCGGGGATGGGCGACAGGAATTGGGAGTCTCCTCGGATTCGTTGCGGAATAACGATGATGTCATGCCAAAAGATCCTTCCCTTTTGCCGGCATAACGCCGCCCCCCAACCTCTGGCCCCAGGCCCCCGTTCATCGTTGGCAATGTTCGGATCGCGGGTTACAATGCCTGTATAACAAGAGAGGAATCATGACACTGAATCTTGCATCCTATATCGAAACTCAGTCTTTGGCGCCGGCCTTGCCGGAACCAGACGCGCGCCTTTTTGCCGCCAACCTCCAAGACATTACAGGCATGGAGATCTATCCCCGCTCGATCGCAGCCACGAAGGGATCTCTTTTCTTCCTCTGCAGGCTGGGGGAGCGCAAGCAGCTCGGGATCATCTCCGGAGATGCCGAGCTTCTGGGTGATTTTGCAGGTGACAATACGCCCATTACCATCGCCAGTTCGGATGACACGCTTCTGCTTTGTCCTCTTACCGCAGCTAACGCCGCCTCGCTCAGAAAAACTCTGCCGTTCCTGGTTCCCCGACCGCTTGGACTGGCGAAATCAGCCGGGTGTGGAGACCGCTTGGGACTGGCAACCCCGGGGCACGTGCGAGCCATCCGCCACTCCACAATGGCTCCGATTTTTGCCCAGCAATCCATGCGGGAAAATGCCCGCACCGGCCGCACGCCGCGGCAGGTCATGGACGAAGCGCTTTGGGGTGTCTTTCAGGAAGGGTGGAGGGAAGGATCCGGCTCGGACGCCGACCATCTGAAGACTACTGCGGATATTGATCTATGCGCCGCCTCGGGTTTCACCTTCTACACATTTGACCCGGGTGAACATGTCGACAACCGGGCGAATGCAGCAACGCCAGCAGTACTACAAGGCATGGCTGAGAGCTTGCCTTGGAATGCATTGGAAACCAATCTTAACGATCTGCTGAAGCGTCTTGCTGGGAGAGAGATGGACCTTGGTGATTTCAAAGCCACCCTGACTCAGGAGGACACTCTTCGCGCAGCAGCGAAATATGGAAAGGCTGTGGCTCATACCGTCACAATGTATCGCCATCTCGCCAAAGTCATGTCGGACCGAGCCTTTGAACTGGAGATGAGTGTCGATGAAACGGAGACCGTCACAAGCCTCGCCGAGCATATCTATATCGCCTGCGAATTGAAGAGACTGGGCGTCCGCTGGGTCAGCCTGGCGCCGCGTTACGTGGGAAGTTTTGAGAAAGGCGTCGACTATATCGGTGACCTGGCCGCGTTCGAAAGATCCTTTGCACAGCACATCGCTGTTGCGAAAGCGCTCGGACCCTACAAGCTGAGCCTGCATTCCGGATCCGACAAGTTCAGCATCTATCCCATTGCAGCAGGCCTGGCCGGTGAGCTTGTACATCTGAAGACCGCTGGAACCAGCTATCTGGAAGCGTTGCGAGCCATTGCATCGATAGATCCAGGGCTGTTCCGCGAGATTATGGCGTTGGCCCTCCTTCGCTACCCGGCCGATCGCGCTTCCTATCACGTCTCAGCCCAAATGGAAAAGGTTCCGGACTTCGGACAGGAGCCAGATGCCCAATTGCCGTGCCTGCTGGACGATTTCCACGCCCGGCAGATCTTGCATGTCACCTTTGGCTCTCTTCTGCAAGAGCAGGCACTTCGGGCACGATTTTTCAGCACCTTGCAGCAGCATGAGGAGATCCATTATAAGATGCTCGAAACTCACTTTGGAAAGCACCTGGCGCCCTTCTCAGCCTCGCAGGCAGCAGGCTAGGTGGGATTCAGGAGTTTCTAAGCGGAATACAACAACTTTGATTTGCCATAGTCGATTTATAGCGCTGGCTCCATATCTGAAAGGACAATATCCATGAACTTGACAGAGCTGATGACGATGTATGATTTTTCCGGCCGTTCGATCGCAATCACTGGAGGGGCAGGCATACTGTGCGGCGAGATCGCCTGCACGCTTGTCGAGTGCGGCGCAAGCGTCGCGATTCTCGACAAGGATGTCGCGCCGGCCGAAAGATTGAAACCCCGCCTGGAAGGAGCTGCCGGCAAGGCAATCGTCCTGGAGGCTGACGTGCTAAATACGCCGTCACTGGAGAAGGCCTGCCAGAAAATCCTCGAGGCCTTCGGCCGCATCGACATACTGATCAACGGAGCGGGGGGCAACAAGCCCCTGGCTACGACCGCTCCTGACCGGTCCCTTTTCGAATTATCGGAAGAGGCCCTGAAATTCGTATTCGATCTGAACATTCTCGGCACAATTCTACCCTCCCGGGTTTTCGGCAGAAAAATGGCAGACCAAGGCGAAGGTATAATTCTGAACATATCATCAATGAACGCATTTCGTCCCTTGACCCGGGTTCTGGGGTATTCAGCCGCCAAGGCGGGAGTCAGCAATTTTACCCAGTGGTTGGCAGTCCACATGGCTCAGGAGTATTCTCCGAAATTGCGGGTAAACGCCATCGCGCCTGGATTTTTCTTGACCGAACAAAACCGCTACTTGCTCACAGAACGCGAAACAGGCGAATTGACAGCACGGGGCAAGTCGATTATCACCCACACCCCCATGGCACGTTTCGGCAAGCCGGAGGATCTGTTGGGAGCAGTCCTGTGGTTGCTGTCGCCCGCCTCTGAGTTTGTCACCGGAATAGTGCTTCCCATAGACGGAGGCTTTTCCGCGTTTTCCGGAGTTTAGAGAGCATCAATGTACGGCAAAGGTCACCAGGCACGAAATGGAGGGCACATGGTTGCAGGCATTGGATATCAAGACAGGGCTCTTTCCGAAAAGGAGATCCGCGACATCCTGACGCCGGCGCTGGCCGCAGCGCGATTGGACGGGAAAAGAGTGCTCATTATCATTCCCGACAGCACGCGCACCGCGCCTATTCCGCTCATGTTCCGACTCTTCGCGGAGTGTTTGGGCGATACAGCATCGGCGCTGGACTTCCTCGTCGCCTTGGGAACCCACCAATCGATGAAGGAGGAAGCTCTCTGCCGGCTGGTTGGCATCACACCCGAGGAACGCATATCAAAATACCAAAGGGTAAACCTGTTCAATCATCGTTGGGACCTCCCGGAGACCTTTGTCACCGTGGGATACATCCGGCAATCGGAGATCGAGGAGATTACGGGGGGGCTTATGCATGAGTCGGTGGAGGTCCGGCTGAACAGAATGGTCTTCGACTACGACCAGATCATCATCTGCGGACCGACATTCCCCCACGAAGTTGTTGGCTTCTCCGGCGGTAACAAGTATTTCTTCCCCGGCATCGGCGGAGACACGGTGATTAACTTTTCTCACTGGCTGGGTGCCGTCATCACCAGCTATGAGGTCATAGGCACCAAGTATACTCCGGTGCGACGTGTAATCGACAAGGCGGCTGCCTTCATCGATCGCCCGAAGCTTTGCTTCGCCATGGTAGTCAAAGGGGAGGATCTTGCGGGACTGTACGTCGGCACACCGGAGCAGGCCTATGATGCCGCCGCGGATTTGTCCGCAAAAATCCACATTGTCTGGATCGACAAACCCTACAAACGAATCCTGTCGATTATGCCGAAGATGTATGACGACATCTGGACAGCTGCCAAAGGGATGTACAAAGTGGAACCCGCGCTCGCGGATGGCGGCGAGGTCATCATTTACGCACCGCACATCGACGAGATCAGCTACACGCACGGCCGCCTGCTCGATGAAATCGGCTATCACGTGCGGGATTACTTTCTCAAGCAGTGGGACAGGTTTAAACATTACCCCGGCGGAGTGCTTGCCCACAGCACGCACCTCCGTGGCATCGGCCAATACGATGCGCCAACCGGTGTGGAATCCCCACGCATCAAAGTGACTCTTGCGACGAGGATCCCAGAGGAACGCTGTCGCCACCTGAACTTGGGCTACCTCGATCCGAACAGCATCAACTTCGATGAGTGGCGAGGGCGCGAAGCGGAAGGGATTCTGCTCATCCCCAAGGCAGGAGAGATGCTGTACCGTTTGCGCAGAAGTCAGTGAGTGAAAATCGCTGAATATAATGACAGGGAGATACAGTCAGGTGCCACCCGCAGAGCGGGTGGCTTGGAGAAGCCTCCCATAGGGAGGCAAGGGCTTGGAAAGCCCCGAAGGGTGCGGAGCTGTTTCGAGTCTCACCGGCAGAGGCGGTGGTTTACCTTAGCGGAAATTCACCGCTTACTTTCGCGCGCAGCTCCAATTATTGCGCGTTTAAAATTGCGCAATCCGAATTGAATAGGCCTATGGCCGATAATAATCGCCGCCTTGCTTTTTCGATGCCCAATTCGAGATTCACCATGCGCAATGTTCCGAGCCGCGGCCGTGAGGCAGCGGTTGCGGACTCTCCATATGAATGAAAAGGTGATTCCTCCAATCTTGGGGCCATCAGGTGCAGCGCCGTCGGAGCGTCGTGAGCGCTATTCTCTTGCCGATGTGTCGATCCTGCTGTCGCCCGAGGATAACGTAGCGGTGGCTCGGCGCGATTTGGCGCATGGCGTGGAAATCGCATGCGCTGACCGAACCTTTTCTCTGCTCGATAGCATCCCCGCAGGCCATAAACTGGCCTTGCGCGAAATCGAGGCCGGCTCACCTATCTGCAAATACTCTCAGATTATCGGAAAGGCAAGCCGCTTGGTTCGCACGGGAGAATGGGTTCACACCCACAATGTGGACCCGATCCATGATCTGGAACAGCCGGAATTCGCGGTTACTCATCCACACCCGCCTGAATTGCCCGTGGACCTGCCTAAGACGTTTCTGGGATATCGCCGCCCTGACGGACGGGTAGGGACCCGCAACTATATTGCTGTGGTTGCCACAAGCAATTGCGCGAGCCACGTCTGCCAGTTAATCGCCGAGCGATGCGGGGATGTTCATTCCGGCAACGTGGATGGCATCATCGCGTTGCCCCATCAGGAAGGTTGCGGGCATCACGAGGGACCGGACACGGTTCAACTCGAACGTACGATTCGAGGCATGATTCTCAATCCGAATGTCGCCGCAGTAGTAATGGTCGGACTGGGCTGCGAAATTAACGCCCTCTCTATATATGCAAACTCGAAGCCGGAACGGCTGGGTATGAAGCCCTTCATCGGCTTAGAGATTCAGAGGGTTGGAGGCACGTCGAAAACAGTCGCCGAGGGCGTGCGAAGGGTGCAGGAAATGGTCGAGGTGGTAAAATCTTGCCGCCGCACGGAAGAGCCCGCGGAAAAGATCCTCGTTGGCTTAAATTGCGGTGGCTCCGATGCATTCTCCGGCATATCGGCCAATCCGGCACTCGGTTATGCCAGCGATCTTCTCGTGGCCGCGGGTGGGAGCGTGATCCTGGCAGAAACCCCGGAGATTTATGGCGCGGAACTCCTGTTGACTCGCCGCGCGGCGGATGTAGAGACCGGAAAGCGCCTGATCCAATTCATCAAGAGATATCAGGAATACGTGGCTCGCTTCGGAGCCACCCTGGATAGCAATCCTGCCCCCGGCAACAAGAGCGGCGGAATCACAAACATTGTCGAGAAATCGTTGGGAGCTGTAATGAAGGGTGGGTCGACCGTGCTGAGGGATGTAATCGATTATGCCGGGCAAATTACTCAGAAAGGGTTGACCGTAATGGATACGCCCGGTTACGATCCGGTTTCCATCACGGGTATCGCAGCAGGGGGCTGCAACATCATCGCCTTCACCACAGGCCGTGGATCGGCCATAGGGTTCCCGATTGTGCCGGTTCTCAAAATCGCCACCAATACACGGATATTCCAGACGATGAACGACAACATGGATATCAACGCCGGTGAAATCATCGACGGTGCTTGCACGGTCCAGCAAAAGGGAATTGAGATCTACAGGCAGATCGTCCGGGTCGCATCGGGCGAGCGCACCAAAAGCGAACTCTTAGGTCACAAGGAATTTGCTCCCTGGCGCATTGGCCCGGTCATGTAATCCAGGTCCGGGGATAGGCGCTACAACTTCGGAATCCGGATTAAATCGCCGTCCCCGAAACACGCGGGGGCTATTTCTGCTGGATGCAGTAGAGATGGTCGGCCGTTCGGATGAAAATCTGATTGTCCACGGCCACGGGACTGGCCAGCGTCAGGCTGTCCAGCTTATTCACGCCCAG
>Ga0315295_10004381_pt1 | contig 12050 bp, 9 predicted proteins | sample YL17G14_0_MG_FD_204453 | JGI IMG/M metagenome (GOLD analysis project Ga0315295, IMG submission 204453) | Sediment microbial communities from Yellowstone Lake, YNP, Wyoming, USA - YL17G14_0 | ecosystem: Environmental > Aquatic > Freshwater > Lake > Sediment | place: USA: Wyoming | collected... | reverse complement strand
CCTTTCGTGCGGGTCGGAACTTACCCGACAAGGAATTTCGCTACCTTAGGACCGTTATAGTTACGGCCGCCGTTCACTGGGGCTTCGATTCAGATCCTGATATAATCTCAATCCTCCTCTTAACCTTCCAGCACTGGGCAGGCATCGGCCCCTATACATCCCATTGCTGGTTTGCAGAGACCTGTGTTTTTGTTAAACAGTTGCAGAAGCCTGGTTTCTGAGGCCTGTTCGGGCTTTAACACCCTACTTAGGCGTTTCTTCTTCCGAAGTTACGAAACCATTTTGCCGAGTTCCTTAACGAGGGTTATCTCGCGCGTCTTAGTTTACTCTACCAGTCCACCTGTGTCGGTTTATAGTACGATTACCCACTTTTCTCCCTACGAGGCTTTTCTCGTCAGTGTGAACTCTGTCACTTCGTCCCGACTTGCGCCGGGACCCGTCGTAACACCTTGAAGTTAACGGAGAAGCGGATTTCCCTGCCTCTCCCTTCTTGATGCTTGAACCACAATCCAATAAGTGGCTGACATATCCTACTGCGTCCCCCCATCGGTGGTAACGAAAAATAGGTAGTACAGGAATATTAACCTGTTCGTCATCGCTTGCGCACTACAGCCTCAGCTTAGTTATCGACTTACCCTGGGCGGACGATCCTTCCCCAGGAAACCTTAGACTTTAGACGCCCCGGATTCTCACCGGAGTTTGCGCTACTTATGCCGGCATTCTCGCTTCTGATTGCTCCACTATCCCTCACGGTCTAGCTTCGCAGCGTAACAGAACGCTCCCCTACCACTTACACTTGCGTGTAAATCCGTAGCCTCGGTAGTATGCTTGAGCCCCGTGTGTTTTCGGCGCAAAATCGCTCGACCAGTGAGCTGTTACGCACTCTTTAAAGGGTGGCTGCTTCTAAGCCAACCTCCTGGCTGTTTAAGTAATTTCACTTCCTTTACCACTTAGCATACATTTAGGGACCTTAGCTGACGGTCTGGGCTGTTTCCCTTTTGTAAACGAAGCTTATCCCTCGCTTACTCACTCCCAAGTAAAACTCTACGGCATTCGGAGTTAGCATGGAGTTGGAAGTCCTTCCGGACCCCTAGTCCAAACTGTACTCTACCTCCGCAAAGATACGCTTGAGGCTGGCCCTAAAACCATTTCGGGGAGAACCAGCTATCTCCGAGCTCGATTAGCTTTTCACTCCTAACCTCAAGTCATCGGATGACTTTTCAACGTCAACCCGTTCGGGCCTTCCCCCACATTTCTGTAGGGTTCACCCTGCTCAAGGTTAGATCGCATCGGTTTCGGGTCTAATATTGGCAACTATTCGCCCATTTCGGACTCGCTTTCGCTACGGCTTCACTTCTTACGGTGTAACCTCGCTACCAACATTAACTCGCCGGCTCATTCTTCAATAGGCACGCTGTTATCCCTTGCGGGACTCCAACTGCTTGTAGGCGGCACGGTTTTAAGTTCTATTTCACTCCCATCCCTGGGTTCTTTTCACCTTTCCCTCACGGTACTAGTTCACTATCGGTCACTGCAGAGTATTTAGACTTAGAAGATGGTCCTCCTGGATTCTCAAGGGGTTTCTCGTGCCCCATGATACTTGGGATACCGCTAGGCCCATTTAACGTTTCGCTTACAGGACTATCACTTTCTTTGGTCCCAGTTTTCCATCTGGTGTTCAGCTACGTCATTTGATACCACGTTGCGGTCCCACAACCCCGGATATTGCTACCCGGTTTAGTCTCTATTCATTTCGCTCGCCACTACTCTGAATATCTCGTATTTGATTTCTTTTCCTCAGGTTACTTAGATGTTTCAGTTCACCTGGTTGTCTTCCCGATTTTGACATCGGGACCCCTGCCGATTAAAGCAGGGAGGTTTCCCCATTCGGAGATCCCCGGATCAAAGCTAGTTTGACAGCTCCCCGAGGCATATCGCAGCCACTCGCGTCCTTCATCGACTTGCAGTGCCAAGGTATTCCCCATGCGCCCTTATTATCTTGATCCATTCCCGCTAATTATACTTTCAATTAGACCTATTCACGCAATTGAATAGGATTTTACTAAGACGCTTGTATCTTACTTTGACATGATCATGTCCACCCAGGCGGCTCGCCCGGTAGAACATGGTCTATTCAGTTTTCAAAGAACCTTGCCGTGATTCGGCTTGCTTTAGAGACAAAAAAACGCACATCAAGTGCGTTTCTAATCCTTGATGTGTTTAGGAAAAACCTAAGTTGAGTTTTCCTGCATAAAGCTTGGTAATTATACTATCCGGAACATCCTTGTCAAGAGATTTTTTCGTCGATAAAGGCGAATATAAGGCCGGAAAGAATATAGTTCACAAACCCGTTAAGCGCCCAAACCGCTATGAGCTTTGTTCGGACTGCCATGGTCAAATAGGTCATCGTAAGGCCCAGGAACGGCCCCACAACGAAGACGAGCAGGCCGTAGCACAGCCCCTTCTGCAGCTTTTGCCCCGGGACGCATTTCTTAACGAGCGAATAACCTCCCGCAAGTATAAAGCCTGTTACCAGGTCCAGGATTATCATCTCAGTGAACCAGTTGCCCCCCATGGGCTTCCAGAGCGTTTTCGGGGACATTTTGTACATCTCCGATGACGCCGCGCCGAAGAGCATTCCCATTATTATTATGACGATAGCCGAAAGTATGCCGCCGATGATGATCTTTTTCATATGGGCCTCCTTTGACTGGACGATTCTAGTGCCGGACATGATTTATATCAAGTGAAATTCTTGGCGTTAATTCCCGATAAAAAGGATGGTAGGTGATAAATTGTCAATTCTAGGATTGGGGATCGGAAGGATAAATACATTTTACGGCGGCAGAAGCGCCCTTGTTTACAAAGGGAACGGTGAAAGCCGCCTGAACAAGACCGTCACTGAACTGCTTGGCTTGCCCGGATTTATTAATAGAAAGTGCGCCACGGCGCTTCGGGCGAACGCGCGCTATCTGTCATCGGGGAACGAGCTGCGCCTTAAGACCGACAAGCTTTATGTCTACGATCGGATGAGGATCTCTGATAACGTGGAGAGGTTGATAAGGAGCGGCAAGAGGGAAAAAGCATCGAAGCTGGCGCAGCTTGGGCTCCTAAGGGACGCATATCTCCTTTCTTACGTGCACGGCTTCCTGAACGACGCGGATTCGGAGTCGATATTTGTGAGATCGGACGACCAGGTGATGTTCCGTGAAGGCGGAATAGAAAAGTTCATGATGGCCCTCGCCTATCTGATGGATTCCTGCAGGAGCGAGAAAGTCTCGCTTCCCGTTCAAAGCGATCCCATCTTCGATGAAATAGGGATCCTCTACAGGCTATACAGGCTTAACGGCCTTTTCCTAAGGAAGGACCTGACCCCCGACAACATCATAGGCACATACCTTTCCGACTTTTTCGAGGACCAGACCTCCCGCCCAAAGATCGCGCTTTTCTCGGAGTTCCCCACTAGCTTCCTTGACATTTTCAAGGATTATCCGAGATGGCTGGGGTCCTTTGGAAAGGACGCTCGTTTCATCTGGACGCATTACAATAAGATAGTTCCGTGGGCGCCAAGGACCGCATTGTTCTTCGCCGGATGCGCGATCTATTCCCGCGCCATCCTGACCCCCCTCGCCCCTCTCTTAATGCTGGTACAGCGAAGAAGGCATAACATGAAGATGATGGAGCACTACGGCCTCCTGGCGGCGCAGAGCCGATTGCTGTTCTCGCGCCATAAGGTGGAAACTGAAGGTCTTCCATCTTATCTTACCGATGACGATGATACGGCATTCTCAAGGTTCCATGGATTGTATTCGACCCTCACCTATCTCAAATATCACTTCCCGGTGCCGGTCGAGGCAACACCACAGGCCGCGGGATTTGACCCGAAAAAGCCGAACGTGGTCATCGTTGGGGACATCACAGAAGATGACATCACTCTCCTTCGCGAAGGGGCAAGGAATACCGAAGCGAACTTCCTTTTCATTCTTCATGAGAACTGGCTTAAGCATTACCCGCTCTCAGGCCGTCCTCTCCGGGTGAGGGAGGCCCTGATGTTCTCGGGAGACGCTCTTTACAAGCTCAGGTTCGACCGTTCCCAGGCGGCGGGATATCTGCTCGATTTTTGCGAACTATATTCCGACACCTGGATCGCCAGGAACATCCCGATGGCCTCCAACGATGAGGCAGAGGAGATCATGTCCGACAAGGGCAAGACCTTCAAGCTTCTTGAAGAGCGCGGCTTCAAGAACATCCCGAAGACATGGGTGATCAGGGGCGGACTTTCCGTCACGGAGGTCCGCGAGATGGTCTACGGGATCCTGAGCCGAACAAGCGAGATCGTGATAAAGCCGGTTGACGGTTCCTGCGGCTCCAATGTCGCATTCTTCAATTCGTCAGAGCCTGAGATGGCTGTTAACCACGCCCTGAGGCTGGGCTCGGGCATTAACAGCATCATGGTTCAGGAAAGGATACATCCCCCTGTGCTAAAAGTAGATGGCCAGGCGCTCGACTGGAACCTTAGAGTATTTGTTTCAAGGAACAGGGGCGGCAGGACGGTGGTTAGCGACATCGCGGTGCGCTACGACGGCAAGAGCGGACCCGTCAACATCAGTCTTGGCGCCAAGGTCATGACGTTCGATGAACTCATCTCAAAGCTGAAACTCGACAGCGGGTCCGCAAGGCGGCTGAGAAAAGACATCGTCTCACTTTCGGTAAAGGCGTTCTCGGCGGTCGAGGATGAGGCGAAGAAGATCGCGAAACGGTCAAGGCCCTGGAGGGAGACGGACTTTAATGGAGTTGATATCATCATTAAGGACGAGGACGGATCGCTCAATCCTTATATAATCGAATTGAACGGATACCACTCAGGCGGGATGTGGGACCTGGACCAGGTAGCGCAAAAAGACAAGGTAGGCAGATCGAGCAGGGACTTTGTGAACACGATGGTCAGGAAAGCAAAGACATATGGATGAACTGGACCGGAGCGGGATCCCCGATATCGCTCCGCTCATCGGGGTAAACTCCCCGCTGACCTTCACGATTCCATCGGGACGTTCTCCCAAATTATGCTTTGTGGACCGGAGCGGGATCGAACCGCTGACCTCCTGCTTGCAAAGCAGGCGTTCTCCCAACTGAACTACCGGCCCAAAATAAACTATCTTTAGATTAATCAACTAAAGCGAATAAATAAACTGTTCTCCCAATCCCGCTTCATTATTATATTAAATAATGTGTGCGGGATCCCGCAAAGCGGGACTGAACTACCGGCCCGAAAAAAATGGGCCATGTTGGGATCGAACCAACCACCTTACCCTTATCAGGGGTACGCTCTACCATCTGAGCTAATGGCCCGTTTAACAGCACGCCATTTTATCAGATGGGGATTTTCGATACAAGTATAAGGTATATGTTATAATCCACTCGTGCTTTCAAGAACAGAAATCGAGAACATCCTTAACGCTTCAATTTCAAAGGGCGGGGATTTCGCGGACATCTTCATAGAAGAGACCTTTCAGACAGCCATTTCGCTTGAGGACGACAAGATAGACAGGATATCCACCGGCACGGACGCAGGCGCTGGCATAAGAGTGATGGACGGAACCACCACCTATTACGCGAGCTCACAAGATTCCTCCTATACATCGCTCATGAAGGCAGCTAATGAGCTTAGCAATGACATAATGAAACCCGCCAAGAAGCCCGATATTAAAATAAGACCCGTGATCTCCGGCCTCAATTTTGAAATAAAGAAAAGGCCGAACCTTGTGCCTATCAACGAAAAAGTGTCAATAGTCGAAATCGCCAACAAGACAGCGAGATCGTTCGGCAGCAGGATAAGGCAGGTGACCGTCCGCTACACTGATACGAACCAGGCAGTGACCGTGGCGAACTCGAACGGATCATATACGGAAGACAACCGGATAAGGACGCGGTTCATGGTCAACGTGGTAGCTTCAAAAGAAGGGCTGCTTCAGACCGGATATGAGGCTCCCGGAGGCACCGTTGGCTTTGAATTCTTTGAGACCCACAATGTTGAAGTTCTGGCGGCCAAAGCGGCCGAGCGCGCCATAATGATGCTTGAAGCTCCGCACGCCCCCGGCGGCAAAATGCCCGTTGTAATGGCGTCCGAAGCCGGCGGTACCATGGTCCATGAAGCCTGCGGTCACTCGCTCGAGGCCGATTTTATCCAGAAAGGCACCTCGGTATTCACGCACAAGATCGGTCAGCAGGTGGCCTCCCCTCTCATAACCGTGATAGACGACGCCACGATACCCGGGAATTTCGGTTCATTCAGGTTCGATGACGAAGGCACGCCTTCTCAGAGAACTATCCTTATAGAGAACGGAGTGCTGAAAGGTTACATGTCCGACAGGTATTATTCCAGGCTGCTGGGATCCATTTCAAGCGGCAACGGCAGGCGCGAGAACTTCCGCACCAAACCGGTCCCGCGAATGACGAACACCTACATACAGGCCGGAGAGACGAATCCTGATGAGATAATCGCGTCGATCAAGAACGGCATTCTCGTGAAAAAGATGGGCGGAGGAGAGGTTAACGTGACGAACGGCGATTTTGTGTTCGAAGTGACCGAGGCATATCTGATTGTTGACGGCAAGATCAAGAACCCCGTCAGAGGAGCGATGCTTATCGGCAACGGACCCAAGGTGCTTCAGCAGATAGACATGGTCGGATGGGACCTGAACTTTATCCCTGGTGTTTGCGGAAAATACGATCACGCGCCCGTTTCGGACGGACAGCCTACCATAAGGATACCTGAAATAACCGTGGGAGGGATCAGCTGAGCTTTGAAAGGATCTCCGGTATGACCTCAACGTTATTGAGAGTCATAAAGTGAACGCCGTCTATATAGCCTTTTAAACTATTGATTATCTCTGCAGAGATATCTATGCCTTCCATAACGGGATCTTTCGCTTTTTCAATCCGATCGATCAATTTCTTCGGCAAATGCACCCCCGGTATCTTAGATACCACATCTGCCATTTTCACGGACCTTATCGGAAGGATGCCAAGAAGGAATTTTGCCTTGATGTTACGCGTCATGTTCCTGAACTTTTTGAACCCATCTACGTCATAAACTATCTGCGTCTGTATGAATTCCGCACCCGCGTCGATCTTTTTCTCGAGCTTGATGATCTGCCCCTCGATCGGATCGGCACCTGGATTGACCACAGCACCAATGGTGAAATCAGTCGGGCCTTTCAGCGCTTCTTCCGCGAAGTCCTTGCCGCCGTTCATGTCCTTGATCAGTTTAATAAGCTGAACCGCGTCGATATCGAACACCGGTTTGACCACATGGTGCAGCGATTTTTTCGGGTAATCTCCGGTGATCGCCAGTACGTTCCTTATGCCAAGGGCATATGCGCCCAGAAGGTCCGAAGATATCGCCAGGGCATTCCTGTCGCGGCAACTCACCTGGAGAATTGGGTCGAGGCCTTTCTGCTTGAGTATGGCGCAGAATGCAAGTGAGCTTAAATGCAGGATAGCCCTCTGGTTATCCGTGGCATTGACCCCGTCAACCCTGCCTTTTAGGAATTCGGCTTTCTTCAGGACTTCGCCAAGGTCTTCCCCTTTCGGAGGAGACAGCTCCGCAGTCACAGTGAAACCCTTGTTCTTCAGTGCTTCCTTGAATGTCATCTTGATTCCACTTTCCTCGGCCTTAACGCCCTTGAATAATCCTTAGGTTTCTTATATTCCTTTACCTTGTCGAACTGCTTAAGCTCCTTCAATCTTTCAAATATAAGGTACCAGGCACAATCAAGGTTCTGGTCTACCTCGCATTTTCCCTTATGTGAGCCGCCGCAGGGTCCATTAAGCAGATGCTTGGAGCATCTCGCCACGGGGCAGATGCCGCCTGTTTCATCCAGCGCGCAATCCCCGCACATGACACAAAGCTCATAGAACCTGCCGAGTGACTTTGTCTTGCCAAGGAAAAGCGATTCAAGTGCCGGGTAAGTGGGTAGCCTGATCACGTCCGACACCGTCTGCACACCCGCTCCGCAACCAAGCACCAGCAAGGCTTCCGCCTTATTGATCTTTTCGTTTTCGGTGCGTGAGAATTTTCCCACAAGCCGCTCATCACACGGGGCTTCTATGACTTGAAAGCCTGTTATCTTCTTCCCGTCCTCTTTCAGTTTTGCGACGATCTCCTTTACCTGCTCCTCGCCCCCGGTCGAGCACGAGGTGGCGCATCTTCCGCAGCCGATCACGTATACGGAATCATGGCCCTTAAGGCTGGAGAGTATCTTCTTATAATCTTTTTTCTCGGTGATTATCATTGTTTCTTCTTCGGGATTATCCCTTCAACGTCGGTCTTGACCCGCTCTACCATTTTGCCCAGCGAATCCATTTGCTTCAAAATGTCCATCTCTTCTTTTTTCACGTCCGTTTCTTTTATCTCGATCGGTTTCATCGTAGGGAAGAACAGGACATCCCTTATCGATTCCTGTCCGGTGAGGAACATCACTATCCTGTCGATACCTATGCCGAGGCCTCCAGTTGGAGGCATGCCGTATTCGAGGGCCCTAAGGAAATCCTCGTCCATCGATTCAGCCTCTTCATCCCCTGCCGCTCGATTCTTAACTTGCTCCTCGAACCTCTTCCTCTGGTCGATGGGATCATTGAGCTCAGAGAACGCGTTAGCGATCTCCATGCCGCAGACGACCACCTCGAACCTCTCAACAAGCTTCGGGTTATCCCTTTTCTTTTTGGCAAGCGGAGATGTCTCTATCGGATAATCTATGATGAACGTCGGCTGGATTATCTTCGGCTCGACGAATTCATCGTAGAGCATGTTGATTATCTTCCCGACAGGCAGCTCGTCGTGCCCCTCAAGCCCTTTTTGTTTGGCTATCGCACGGAGACCTCTCTCATCGGTTTTGATATCTATCCCCGCAAGCTTTTCCAAAGCATCATGAAGAGTGATCCTCGGCCAGGGAGGCGTAAAGTCTATCTCTTTACCCTTGAACTTAAAGCTGCATGTTCCAAGGACGCTTCGGGCGACCGTTGATATCAGGTCTTCGGTCAGCTTCATGATGTCGTTGTAATCAGCATATGCCTGATAAAGCTCAAGCATCGTGTATTCCGGATTGTGCTTAAAAGACATCCCTTCGTTGCGGAACACCCGGCCGATCTCGAACACTTTTTCAAATCCGCCTACTATCAGACGCTTAAGATGCAGCTCAAGAGCGATCCTAAGGAAAAGGTCCATATCCAGCGCGTTGTGATAGGTCTCAAAGGGCCTTGCCGCCGCCCCTCCCGCCTGCATGTGGAGCATCGGGGTCTCCACCTCCAGGAATCCTCTTGATCCGAGGTACTTCCTGATCTCCGAGATGATCCTGCTCCTCTTTATAAAAACTTCCTTCACGTCGTGATTGACGATAAGGTCGACGTATCTTTCGCGATATCTAAGCTCTTTGTCCGTCAAGCCGTGCCACTTTTCGGGAAGAGGATGCAGTGACTTTGAAAGAAGTTCAAAATCCTTTACCCGGACGGTGATCTCCCCTGTCTTTGTCCTGAAAACCTCGCCCGTGACCCCTATGAAGTCGCCCATGTCGAGCTTTTCATAGATGGAATATTTATCATTCCCCAAGACATCTTCTCTCGCGTAGATCTGGACCTTTCCTGTCTCATCCTGTATATGCGCGAAAGACGCTTTCCCGTGGCCGCGTTTGGTCATTATCCTGCCGGCCACCCTTATCTCTTCCTTGCTGTGCTCTTCACCCTTGAGGTCCTTGAATTTATCGAGAACCTGGGCAGACATAGCCGTACGTTCGAACCGGTAAGGATATGGCTCTATCCCCTTGGCGCGCAGTTCGTCAAGCTTTGCCCGCCTGATCTTTAATAACTCCGATAATTCTTCGCTCATTTAGCTCCTCTCACTCTTCTAACTCTTCTAGCTCCCCTAGCTCTTCTATCCATATAGATCATATTCAAGCCCTCAAGGGTCAGGTCCGGATCGACAACATCTATTTTATCAGTTCCCGATGAAATTATCTTGGACAATCCGCCCGTTGCAATTACCTTTGCGCCGCCGCCAAGTTCTTTTTTGAACCTTTTTATCATTCCCTCGACCATATCAACATATCCGTAAAACAGCCCGGACCTCATGGCGGAAACAGTGTCGAAGCCAATGGCCCTGCCGGGCTTTTCAATTTGTATCATCGGCAGCTTAGCCGTTCTCTCATGCAGCACGTCCCTCGAGATCGCGAGCCCGGACGTTATTGCGCCGCCCCTGTAGATCCCCTTTTTATCTATCGCGCAGAAAGTGGTGGCCGTGCCGAAATCGATGACCACCGCCGGTGTTCCGTATTTTCTTTTTACCGCCAGCGCGTTAATTAAACGGTCAATGCCTATCTGACCTTTGTTCCTGAGGGCTATCTTAATCCCGGTGTCATTCCATTTAACAATAAAAGGTTTTATCCCGTATCTTCGCGATATCCTTGCGGATATCAGCCTGGTAAGACCTGGGACAACGCTGCCTATTATGGCGGAATCTATCCCACCTTTCAGTTTGACCGCGGCCGAACTGTCTGATAGCATCCTGTGTTTGGAGGCCAGTTTATTCCCTTTGAAAAGGCCGAACACGATATTGGTGTTGCCTATGTCGACGGCAAGAAGCATGAAAAAATTATATCATAATAATGTGAAATTCTCGGATAATTTTGTCGATAAATATACGCAGAGGAAAATGTAACATGACAAAAGGTAAAAGATCTAAAGGCCCGAAAGAAGTTTATGTCAGAGTGACCCCGCTCCCGACGATGAAGAAGAGCGATTTCAACATTTCCAAGCTCAAGGAAGAGTATGACAAAGAGGTCACCGAATTCAGGGGCTGGAACATCTTCTCGGGCGGCGGCATAGGAGCATCCATCGGGCTTATAGCCTGCATGTCTTCGAGCATTATCGGGATACCGGTGACATCACCTGAAGCGGTCTCAATAGTGGGCGGCTCACTGCTGCTCGGCGTGATCGCGGGCTTTATCCTCTACTGACCCTGTCCTGTACCTTCGCGAAATCCTCCGGCAATTCAGCCTTGAATTCAAGATGTTTTCCTGTTACGGGATGGTCGAACTCAAGTTTGCTGGCGTGCAGCAGCTGGCCCTTCACCCCGAATTCATCCGTTCTCCTTGAGTAGACGTTGTCACCCACTATCGGATGGCCGATATATGACATGTGCACCCTTATCTGATGGGTCCTGCCGGTCTTCAGGTCAAGCTCGACCAGGGTGTAGCCCTTGTACCTTTTTAAGACCCTGTAGCTGGTAACGGCATCACGCCTCTTCAGCGCGGACGATCTTATCACCGATATCTTTTTTCTGTTTACGGGGTTCCTTCCGAGCGGCTCATTAATGGTTCCTTCGTCCTTTTTCATGTCCCCGTAGACAAGTGCAAGATATGTCTTTTTTACGCGCCTTTCCTTTATCTGCGAGCTCAAATTGAGGTGTGCCTGGTCGTTCTTTGCGAACACTATCAGGCCTGACGTATCCTTGTCGAGCCTGTGCACTACCCCCGGCCTTACGCAGCCTCCTATGCCGGAAAGGTCCCTGCAGTGGTAAAGCAGCGCGTTCACCAGTGTGCCTTCACGGTTCCCCGCGGCCGGATGCACCACTATGCCCCTCGATTTGTTGACCACGATGATATCTTTATCCTCATAAATGATATCTAGAGGTATGTTCTGGGGCTTTGCGGAAAGCTCCTTAGGCTCAGGGACGCGGATGATTATCCTGTCATCCTTTTTCACCCTGTAACCGGACTTGGTCGCCTGATGATTTACCTGAACGCTGCCGGATGATATGAGCTTTTCCACCTGAGATCTTGAGAGCCCGGTGCTGCGCGAAAGGAAAGTGTCTATCCTTTCTTTCCCCTGTTCGGGCCCTATTATTATGTCGTATTCTTTTTCCATAATGTCATGGCGGCGGCGATAAGTACAGCGCCGGCGATAAGCTGTGACGGGGTAAAAATCCAGAAGTGAATCGGACTGAACCGCACGAACTCTATCAGGAACCTATAGATCGAATAAAGGAGCAGCGCAAT
>Ga0315295_10004379_pt1 | contig 12053 bp, 12 predicted proteins | sample YL17G14_0_MG_FD_204453 | JGI IMG/M metagenome (GOLD analysis project Ga0315295, IMG submission 204453) | Sediment microbial communities from Yellowstone Lake, YNP, Wyoming, USA - YL17G14_0 | ecosystem: Environmental > Aquatic > Freshwater > Lake > Sediment | place: USA: Wyoming | collected... | reverse complement strand
ACAGATTCCTGCGCAGTGTCCCGCTCGGGGAATTCCCTCCCCTGAATAGAAATATTTCTGCCAACCCGCGAGAGATGGAACCCATCGTCATAAAGCCGGAAGATTTGAATATGGCATATGTGGAGGAGATTCCGCGTCCGGCTCAGATTCAACTCCCGCCTGATGCGAGAGTAAAAAATTTCGATGAAGTCAACAGGGGACTGGAAGATGACGATGCCGTACTTGAGGCGCTGCGTTGCTTCTCCTGTGGTACCTGCAAGGAATGCGACAATTGTCTCATCTTCTGTCCTGATGTCTCTGTGCTTAGGGGTAAAGACTCCCCCTATGAATTCGATTATGAGTACTGTAAGGGTTGCGGCATATGCGCGGAGGAATGCCCCACCAAAGCCATAAAGATGGAGGAGGAGGTGAGATGATGCAGAGCGTGAAGAAGGTGGTCACAGGAAACCACGCCACCTCATACGGTGCCAAGGCTTCTCGCGTGGAGGTAATCGCCGCCTACCCCATAACGCCCCAGACCCAGATTGTGGAGCTACTCTCAGAAATGGTTGCCTCAGGAGAGCTTAAGGCAAAATTCATAAAAGTGGAATCGGAGCACTCCGCCATGGCCGCGGTCATTGGCGCCTCGGCAACCGGCGCACGCGCCTATACCGCCACATCCTCTCACGGTCTTCTCCTCATGCACGAGATGCTGCACTGGGCCGCAAACGCACGGCTGCCCATTGTCATGGCGAACGTCAATCGTGCGGTAGGGACACCATGGAACGTATGGGCTGACCAGAATGACTCTCTCTCGCAGCGTGACACGGGATGGATGCAGATTTACTGTGAGAACAATCAGGAAGTTTTCGACACGACCATCCAGGCATTTCGCATTGCAGAGCAGGTTTCACTCCCCCTGATGCTCAATCTGGATGCATTCATATTATCGCACACCTCAGAACCAATCGAGATGTGGGATCAGGATGAAATCGACGAATTTCTCCCGCCGTTCAATCCTCAGTGGAAGCTGGATATAGAAGATCCCCATTCCTTCGGAGGACTCACCACTCCCGACTGGTACTTCGAGTTGCGCTACAAGATTCAAAAGGCTCAAGAGATTGCCCTCTCGATCATGGAGAAGGTGGATGAGGATTATTTCAAACTTTTCGGTATGAGGTACGGACTCGTCGAAGAATACAAGTGCGAGGATGCAGACATCATCCTTCTGGTTTCAGGCACCATCGCTTCCACCGCGAAAGACGCAGTCGATGTCATGAGGCAGAAGGGATTGAAGGTCGGGTCTGCAAAGGTGAGGGTGTTTCGACCATTCCCCAAGGAGAGGGTGCGGATGATTGCGCAGAAAGCCCGAAAGCTCATTGTGATTGACAGGAATATCTCATTTGGTTCTGAGGGCATTTTCTTCTCAGAAGTAAAATCATGCCTCTATGGTGAGGAATACAGACCGCCCATGTATGGGTTCATCGCAGGTCTGGGTGGCAGGGACGTTCTCATAAAAGATATTGAGGGAATTGTGGAATATGCTTCAACGAATCCTCCAAAAGACATCATATGGTGGGGGGTGAAAGTATGAAGATTCAAATACCTGAGGAGGAATTCATGGACCCCGGCGTCGTATCCTGCCATGGGTGCGGGGCGACCGCTGCCATGCGATTCGTTCTCAAGGCACTGGGGAGGGATACCATCGTTGTCCTGCCTGCATGCTGCTGGAGCATTATCGCAGGACCATTCCCCTACTCGTCATTAAAGGTTCCTCTCTTCCACACTGCGTTTGAGACGGGGGGGTCTGTGGCGTCAGGTGTCACTGCAGCTTTGCAGATAAAAGGGAAGAAGGCCACCGTGCTCTCATGGGCAGGGGATGGAGGAACATTCGATATAGGGTTGCAGGCATTGTCTGGTGCAGTCGAGAGAAATGAGAACTTCATATATGTGTGCTATGACAACGAAGCCTATATGAATACGGGCATACAGCGCTCCTCGGCGACGCCATGGGGTGCATGGACGACGACAACACCTCAAGAGAACTTCAAAAGCGAGCCCAAGAAGAACATAGTTGAAATCATGGTTGCACACAGGATTCCCTATACCGCAACGGCCACAATCGCATATCCTGAAGATCTTATCCGAAAGCTAAAAAAAGCAAAGGAAATCCAGGGTTCCAAGTTCATACACATCCTTTCTCCATGCCCGCCTGGTTGGAGGAGCGCTCCCGAGAAATCCGTGAAGCTGACACGACTCGCAGTGCAGGCAAGGATTTTCCCACTCTATGAAGTGGAGTATGGAAGATACACTGTCAATATGAAATTACCTCAAATTCAGGTGAAGGAATATCTACGTGAGCAGGGAAGATTTGCGCATTTGACGGAAGAAAACATCACGCGTATCCAGGAGAATGTGGATCACGATTGGAGTATACTTCTCAAAAAGGAGGAGATGAGCACATGATTGGAAAAATCTTTTTCTCCATGAGAACACTACAGTGGCAAGGTGAAATACATGATTGAGATACGATGGCATGGCAGGGGAGGTCAGGGAATTGTTACAGCCTCTGAAATATTGGCCTCCACGGCGATGAAGGAAGATAAGTATATTCAGTCTTTCCCGGACTTTGGTCCTGAGAGGATGGGTGCTCCTGTGAGGGCATATACAAGGATTGATGACAAACCCATAGACTTGCATTCCCAGGTATATGAGCCTGACATTGTCGTGGTCCTTGACCCGACGCTCCTCGAGACGATCAATGTGGCTGAAGGATTGAAGAAGAATGGAATTCTTCTCATCAACACAAAAAGCTCTAAGGATGATATTAAGAAGAAAGTTGATTTCAGGGGAAAAATATATGTCCTAGATGCGACCACGATTGCGCTTGAAACGATAGGGAGGCCCATTGCGAATATATGTGCCGTCGGGGCTCTCTCGAAGATTTCAAATATTGTGAAAAAGGAAAACATCATAGAAACCATAAAAGAAGTTATGGGTGAGAAGTTCTCCGAAAAGGTCGTGCAAGGAAATATAAATGCTGCAACGAGAGGATATGACGAGGTGAATTAGGTGAAAGGTTGGAAGGAGATACCAGAGGGTGGATTGATACTTGAAGCGGGTAGCTCTATGAAATACAAGACAGGTTCCTGGAGAGCACAGAAACCCAAACGCGATGAAGACAAGTGCATTCACTGCCTCGTCTGCTGGGCATACTGCCCCGATGGAGCCATCATTGTCAAGGACAGAAAGATTGACCACATAGACTACGACTACTGCAAAGGATGTGGTATATGTGCAAAGGAGTGTCCCAAAGAGGTCATTGAAATGGAGGGAGAAAAATGAAGACGCTTGGTCTTAATGGCGACAATGCCGTCGCATATGCCATGAGACAAATCAATCCCGACGTTGTTGCGGGATATCCCATTACCCCCCAGACTATCGCCATAGAGAAATTCTCCGAGTATGTGGCGGACGGGGAGGTGGACACAGAATTCGTCGCCACTGAGTCCGAACACTCGGCAATGTCCGCCTGCATCGGTGCCTCAGCAGCGGGGGGACGAGTCATGACATCCACTGCATCCGCCGGGCTCGCCTTCATGTGGGAGACACTCTACATCGCTTCCTCCATGCGCCTGCCCATTGTCATGAATGTCATGAACAGGGCACTCTCGGGTCCCCTCAATATTCACTGCGACCATGCAGACAGCATGGGAGCCCGTGACGCAGGATGGATACATATCTTCGGGGAAAATGTCCAGGAAGGGTATGATAACATCATTCAGGCGGTGCGTATCGCAGAGAAGGCGAGGCTTCCCGTCATGCCATGTTTCGACGGATTCATCGTCTCACACTCTGTGGAGAGGTTCGAGGCGCTTGAGGACGAACAGGTGAAGGGGTTTATAGGAGACTACACGCCTGTCTACTCGCTTCTCGATATAGCGCATCCCATCACCTCTGGTCCTGTTGCTCTCCAAGATTACTACATGGAACACAAGAAGCAGGAGCACGAAGCATTGAATGATTCGCTCAGGGTCATTAAAGACGTGGCAAAGGTGTACAAGAAACTTTCAGGCAGAGGTTATGACACAATGGCAGAATACAAGCTCAAAGATGCCGATGTGGCGATTGTGGTCCTGGGCAGCACCGCAGGAACGGCGCGCCCGGCGATTGATGCGGCACGAAAGAAAGGCATCAAGGCGGGTCTTCTGAAGCTAAGGGTATTCAGACCCTTCCCGCGCGATGACCTCATCAAAACGTTGGACCACATAAAGGTCATCGCGGTAATGGACAGGAGCGATAGTTTCGGGTCTTTTGGCGGACCGGTCTTCTCAGAGATACGAAGCGCACTCTATGGAGCAACGAAGGCAGAGATTGTGGACTACATTTATGGTCTGGGAGGAAGGGACATCGTAGTTGGTGACATTCTAAAGGTCATTACTGAAGCAGCTACGATTAAGAAAGAGCGCAAGGTGAAACACTATGTTCAGTATCTGGGTGTGAGGTGATAGAGGTGGACGATGTTTTCAACATTATGGAGAGATACGATTACGATGCATCACAGCTGATTTCCATGCTGCACGACACGCAGGCGAAATTCAACTACCTGCCTAAGGAGGCGCTCGAACTTTTGGGTGAAAGGCTCAAAGTACCCCTCCCTGAGGTATACAGGATAGCTACATTCTACAAGGCATTCTCGCTTACTCCCAAAGGCAAGTATCACGTCAAAGTGTGTCTGGGAACGGCATGTCATGTGAGGGGATCGCAGAGAATTCTTGACCAGGTTGAATTGCGTCTTGGAATTAAGAACAATGAGACGAGGAAGGATGGCATATTCTCGCTTGAGAGCGTCAACTGCCTCGGCTGCTGTGCCATTGGACCCGTCATTATGATGAATGAGGAATTCATTGGAAACGTCAAGACGAGTCAGGTAGAAAGAATCCTCAAGAAGTATGGGTGATGACAGATGAAGATTACATCCACAGAATCATTCGAGAAATATAAATCTGACATTCTTGCAAAAAGGGATTCCAGCAAGAAGACGATTGTCATATGCTCTGAGACAAGCTGCCATGCCAAAGGATGCACATCGGTGACGGAAAAATTCCAGCAGGAGATACAGGAGAAAAGCCTTGCAGGCAAAGTCCATGTGAAAAAGACAGGGTGCCACGGATTCTGCGAAATGGGTCCCCTCGTTGTGGTAGAGCCCGAGATGATCTGCTATGTTTTGGTGAAGCCGACCGATGTCCCCGAAATAATTTCAAAGACAGTTATGGGCGGGGAAGTGTTAGAGAAGCTTCTTTACAAAGAGGGTGATACCCGAATCACGCACGAGCGGGACATTCCCTTTTACAAGTATCAGACCAAGCTCATCTTCGCCAATAACAGGAAAATTGAGCTTGGCAGCATTGAGGACTACATTGCCGTGGGGGGATATTCGGGACTCGCCAAAGCACTCACCATGAAACCCGAGCATATTGTTGAGGAAGTTAAGAAGTCGGGTCTGCGCGGCAGGGGCGGAGGAGGATTCCCTACTGGCAGGAAGTGGGAGTCCGTGCGCAACGCTTCGGGGAATCCCAAATATGTCATAGTCAACTGTGACGAGGGTGACCCCGGCGCCTATATGGACAGGTCGCTCATGGAGGGCAACCCGCATTCCGTCATTGAGGGACTCATCATCGGTGCGTACGCCATAGGCTCCAACCAGGGCTGGATCTATGTGAGGGAGGAGTACCCTCTCGCCGTAGAAAATGTGCAGCTTGCCTTGAAGCAGGCGCGTGAACTCGGGTTCCTCGGAAAAGACATTCTCGGGTCGGGATTTGACTTTGACGTGAAGGTGTTCCGTGGAGCGGGGGCGTTCGTGTCGGGCGAATCCTCGGCACTCATAAAATCGCTCGAAGGCAAGGTGGGGGAACCCATTCCCAAATACATCCACATGTCTGAGAAGGGATTGCACGACAAACCGACGGCGCTCAACAACGTGGAGACGTGGGCAAACATCCCCTTCATAATCAACAATGGCGCAGACTGGTATCGCACGATAGGTTCAGAAAACAGCAAAGGGACAAAAATATTCTCTCTCGTCGGGAATGTGAAGAACACGGGTCTCGTCGAGGTACCCATGGGCATTACCCTCCGCGACATCATCTTCAAGATTGGTGGTGGCATAAAGGGTGACAAGGCATTCAAAGGTGTACAGACGGGAGGACCTTCGGGTGGTGTCATACCCGCGCAGTATATCGACACACCAGTTGATTTCGACGCACTCACCAAGCTCGGCTCCATGATGGGGTCGGGAGGTATGATCGTCATGGACGAAAACGCGTGCATGGTGGACATCTCCAAGTATTTCCTCAATTTCTTGAAAGATGAATCGTGCGGCAAATGTGTGCCATGCAGGGAGGGCATAAAACAGGAGCTTTCAATACTGGAGAGGATTACCGAAGGCAAGGGAGTTGAAAGTGACCTCAAGGCGCTGGAAGACATTTCTCGCCTGATGACGGACGCATCGTTGTGTGCGCTTGGCACATCGGCTCCAAATCCTGTGCTCACCACCATAAAATACTTTAGGGAGGAATACCTCACACACATCAGAGACAAGAAGTGCCCAGCAGGGGTCTGCAAAGCTCTCATCACCTATACCATTAATGAGAAATGTACAGGATGTGGTCTTTGTCCGAGGGTTTGTCCCACGAGTGCTATCAGCGGTGAACTCAAGAAGCTTCATACTCTTGACCAGGCGAAGTGCATAAAGTGTGGTGCATGCTTCGATGTCTGCAATTTCAAGGCAATCGATAAAAGGTGATTACATGATTACGCTCAATGTAAATGGAAAGACAATACAGACTGAAGAAGGACGAATGCTCATTGAAGTGTTGCATGGGAATGGATTCTTCATCCCCACGCTCTGCTACGACAAGAGGCTGACTCCTCAGGCGGCATGCAGGCTCTGCCTCGTCGAGGTGGAGCACAAAGGGAGGACGCGGATTGTGACCTCCTGCAACTATCCTGCAAGCGACGGGATGACCGTTCACACAGAGACCGAGGAAATCAAGGAGATGCGGAAGACCATCATGGAGATGCTTCTTGCGCGCTGCCCCGATGTGAAGGTACTCAAGAGCCTCGCTAAAAAACTCGGCGTCGAGGGTACGCCCTATCCCCTCGAGAATGAAAACTGCATTCTCTGCGGCCTTTGCGTTCGGGCATGCGACGAGATAGCCCAGGCGCACGCCATCAGTTTCTCCAAGCGCGGCTTGGACAAGAAAGTGAGTACGCCTTTCGACGTCGTCACCTCAGACTGCATCAATTGCAACGAGTGCGTGAAGGTCTGTCCCACGGGAGCGGTGGAGCTTCTCGTTAAGGAATACTCGCAGTCACCTGATTGCTTGGCTTCTGGTCACAGGCTCTGCGCCGGATGCACTGAGCCTATCATTATCAGGCAGGTGCTCCACGGGACGAAGAATCCTGTCGTCATAGCGAATGCGACAGGGTGCACTGAGGTTGCGACCACAATCTACCCATTCACCTCATGGAAAGTCCCCTGGATCCACTCCGCATTCGAGAACGCAGCGGCAACAATATCTGGCGTCGAGTCAGCCTACAAGATATTGAAGCGCAAGGGGAAGGTCAAGGAAGACATAAAATTCGTAGCTTTCGGCGGGGATGGCGGTACTTACGACATTGGATTTCAGGCACTGTCCGGTGCTGCGGAGCGCGGGCATGATTTCCTCTATGTGTGCTTCAACAACGAGGCATACATGAACACAGGAATACAGCGCAGCGGTGCAACGCCACTGGGTGCCACGACCACGACAAGTCCCGCGGGTTCCGTTATCCCGGGCAAGAAAGAGTATCCCAAGGATTTGACAGAGATTATGGCAGCACACAAGATACCCTATGTCGCCCAGACATCCCCTGGATACTACAACGATCTCATCGCCAAGGTATCCAGAGCCTTCAGTATTTTGGGACCGAAATTCATCAATGTCCTTGCGCCATGTCCTAGGGGGTGGAGGTTCGAGCCTGATGTCTCAATACAAATAGCTCGCATGGCATCTGAGTCATGCGTCTGGCCTCTCTATGAAGTGCAAAATGGAAAGCACAGGCTCACGGGCTACTCCAAGCTCATCGCAGAGGGCACAAAGCAAAAGATACCTACCAAGGAATACCTTGAAGCCCAGGGAAGGTTCCGCCATCTCTTCACAGAGAAGAACAATTATGTTCTGGAGGACATACAGAAAAGGGTTGACCGCAACTGGCAGGAACTCCTAAAAATGTGTGGCTACTGATGGCACATTCTTTTCTTTTCTATTCCTTATTCTCCTATTTTTATGCGTAAAAAGCCTATTCCGATTTATAGGGAGTTTACCGAATCTTCCGAAAGGTATTTAAGTGAGAGAGATGATACTTGACCGATGAAAACCATTGAGGTCAAGCAGGTTTCAGACGAGCTCTTCTTCAAACTCGTGGAGCAGAAGGGCAAGATGCAGGCGGAGACCTGGAACGATTTTCTGGAGAAGGCTGTCATGCAGCTCTCCAAGCTCGAAAAAGAAGGGAAGCTGAAGAAGAAGAAAGGTTAGAGCATCCCGAGCGCCTTCTTTACGACCCTCCTTATAGTATACAGTGGTCCCCAAAAGTATGAGTCTATTATCAAATCTATCCTGAAGAGTGGCGCCTTTATCCAGCCAAATATTAGCATCTGGAGGATGATATCCCTGTGTGTGGGCGGGCATCCGCGTATGCGCCACCTGAAGAATGGCGCTTTGCCTTTGACCTCGGTGCAGTCTCCTATGTAGATGGCTCTGTTGCCCGGGACATCTCCCTCATATTTCCCTATGACCACGGGAAAGTGGGGCAGGTTCTCGAATCGTTTGGGATTCCTGTCTTTTATCATGTAGAGCCAGTCGAGGAAAATACCCTGGCATCCCGCATGGCAGTACGGCTCGCCCGTAAGGATTCTGAGGTTGCATGGCAGCCTGTCCACCCTTATGAAGCCGTTGGGATGTTGCGCTGCCCTTGCCTTCAGTTCTGCCATATTTGCATCTCCCACCACTTCTATCTCACCCATCGAGAGAGGGCCGTATCCTCTCTCATGCGCGAGGCGAAGATGGTCTATCTTTTCTGGATTGAGCCCCAGGATTTCTGCTTGGACGACGTCATGAGCGAGGGGATTGCGTGCCATTATGATGACGCCAAGAGACAGTGAATTCTCTGTCATCTGATTTCCGCCTATGCCTGCAACAATGCCGTCTGTCACGATGAGGTCGGGATACCCTATTTCGAGCAAATCGGCGAGCTTTATGTCGTTGTCGCGGTGGTGGTGCCATATCCTCTGGGTAGAATCCATTAAGCCTATGTTGAGCTTCACCGCGCCTGTCATGCCCTGTGCGAGGACATTGGATTTTAATTTGGGGGTATAGATGAGAGTGTCGTGCTCAAGGAGGGGGGGAGAGACTTCGACCGATTTGAGGACTCGACCCTTCGCAAGCTCGACGTTGATTTTTCTGTTCTCTTCAGTAGGATATAATTGTACATTATTCAACTCAGAGTATCCGGCCCGTCTGAAAGCCCTCCGAGTGGGCATCCCAATGCCGCTCCTCTCCATGATTATCACGTCAGTCCCTACAATAGAAATGAGCGCCTGAAGAAACTCGGCTCTCGTGAAACATGAGTCTGCGACCTTATTGTGCGCCATCACCACATTCGGTTTTATGGTGACCTTTCCAGAAATCTTCTCTATTCCCAAAGCCCTCATACCCTCTCTCATGACGCGAGCCATCTCTGTGACATCGTACTCCTCGCACCTGCCAATAAAGACTCTCTCCATAATTTGTTTGGAGACAGGAAATATATAAATGTATGGTAGGAATTCAGAATCTTAGAATTATCTGTCAACAAGGTCTTCCTTTATAAAAAAGCAAAAGGTTTAAATGCCATGCTTGAGACCTATCCCATGCTTGAGTGTTACAGGAAGAAAGTAGTGCGGATTAATCTGTCGACCAATTCCATCAGGGAAGAAGACATCCCCGATGAGCTTTTCTTAAAATTTTTTGGAGGCAAGGGACTCGCCTCTTTCTATGTGTTCCCTCTGGCAGGAAAAAAGATTGACCCCTTTTCTCCCGGAAACATCATCGCCTTCTTCACAGGACCTCTCACCGGCACGGTTGCGCCCTCTTCTAACAGATTCATGTGCGTCACAAAGTCTCCCATCACCCACAGCATTTTCTCCTCCACGAGTGGTGGCAGCTTCGGCATGGAGCTGAAGAAGGCAGGCTATGATGGGCTGGTCATCGAGGGGAAGGCTTCCTCTCCTGTACTCATAGACATTGGTAAGGACATCCAGATTCTCGAGGCGTCACACCTATGGGGAAAGACATGCGACCAGATAGAAGAAGAGTCCAAGAAAGGCTTCATGACAATAGGTCCTGCGGGAGAAAATCGTGTCAGATTCGCGGGTATCCGAGCAGACAAAAGAATGTTCGCGAGGGGAGGGTGCGGCGCCGTCCTGGGGTCGAAGAATGTCAAGCTCATAAGGGCATCGGGGGACATGAAGACAGAGGTCGCCAATAGGAATGGATTTCTTGCCGCAGTAAAAGAGTTCAATGAGAGGATAAGAAAACACCACCTCACGGGAGACGCCTTTCCCAACATCGGAATGCCTTCACTCACAGAATTAGTCAACGAAGCCCGTGCCCTGCCCACACACAATTTCCAGAAAGGGTCCTTCGAACAAGTAGACAAGATAGAGGGACCTCAATTCAAGAAATTCCACTCAGGCGCAGAACCCTGCCCCCTCTGCCCTATCAGGTGCGGAAAGAAAGGCATGATGGGCTCTCGAGAGGTGCGGATGCCTGAATACGAAACAGTCGCTATGTTTGGTTCCAACCTGGGCATTGCCGACCCGCAAAAAATCATAGAATGGAATTACATGTGCGATAATCTGGGGCTTGATACTATTTCCACAGCCAACGCCATAGGATATATGATGGAAGCTCGTGAGAAGGGAATCGCAGACTTTCCATGTTCATTCGGAAATTCAGAAGGCATAGAAAGGGTGATAGAGGACATCGCCTTCAGGCGCGGCATAGGTGGTGAGATGGCAGATGGTGTGGCTTCCCTCTCAGAGAAATATGGAAAGGATTTCGCCATTGTCAATAACAGGCTCGAGGCACCTGCCTATGACCCCCGGCGTACATATGGCATGGGACTCGTCTATGCGACTTCTGGTCGCTGCGACCATATGGGTGGATTTCCCTTTTCTCCCGAGAGGATGGGGGACCCTGTCTCGGTGAATCCCTACTCAAAAAATAAGGCACGTTTGGTAACTGTCTTCCAGGATAGCTGGAACTTCGTTGATTCGCTTGTCTCCTGCATTTTTTCATTGTGGGGTTCCTACAGAGGTCTGCCGACTTCATTTGTCCCTGCTTCTATCGTGGAATTTTTCGCACTCACCATGCCCGATGTCGCATTCTATTTCCTGGATCTTTCATATCCCAAATTAGTGACCCATGCGTTGGGGAAGAGGCATTCTCTCTTCGATTGCTTTAGAGTGGGCGAACGAGTCTCTAACCTCGAGCGTATGTTTGCAGTGAGAGAAGGTCTTGTATGGGACAGTGTCGCACCGCGCTTTTCAGAACCACTTGAAGGAGACTCAAGAGCCGTTCTTCCTTTGCAGGACATGTTGCATTCCTACTACAAGTTGAGGGGATGGAACTCCCGGGGAACTCCCACAACAGAAAAGCTTAAGAAAATAGGCTTAGAGGCGTTTCTATGACGGAGAAGATCGTTCCTAAAACGACTATAAAATTCTGCACAGTGTGCAAAACACGGAGGGAGCACAAGGTCATCCTTGTGAATCCCAAAAGCAGGCGATACTGGGTTCGCTGCACAAAGTGCGGGAACGGGGACACGGAGATTTTTTGAGTAATGTCATTTCTTATATTTGTAAAAGAGGAAGGCTATGCCTGCGAGAGCCAGGATGATGCCTGCCAATTGCAGCAGTTCTATTCTCTCCTTGAGAATGAGAGCCGACATGAAGACTATCGCCAGTGGCTCCATGACGGAGAGTATGCTGC
>Ga0315295_10004378_pt1 | contig 12053 bp, 12 predicted proteins | sample YL17G14_0_MG_FD_204453 | JGI IMG/M metagenome (GOLD analysis project Ga0315295, IMG submission 204453) | Sediment microbial communities from Yellowstone Lake, YNP, Wyoming, USA - YL17G14_0 | ecosystem: Environmental > Aquatic > Freshwater > Lake > Sediment | place: USA: Wyoming | collected... | reverse complement strand
GATGAAGAAGGTCCAGAAATCAGGATAATCCGGATCCGATCTCGGCGTCCAGCAATTTGAGAAGAAATCCTAGCAATATATTGTTCATGAAACGCTTCAGCGACTAAAATGACTTCATCGATCCGGCCTGCGATGATGGCATCGTCCAACGCTCCCACACTATTAATCCCAAGGTGTTCTAACCAGTTCCGGTACTGGCGAAACGCGCTCAATAGCATTGGATATTGGGGAGGGGGTTGCAATTCAATTGGGTTATCCTTGCGTGGGAAACGTAAAGTAAAACCTTCATCAGCTCCCTCGACCAGAGAAAGCCCAAACCACTTCAAATAACTCGTTGAGGGCACCATATAACCGTGATGGTAATCTAGGTGGTCATTTAGCCGGTAAAGCCGAAGATAATCCTTACGACGGTGGGCAAGCAGGCGAACTTTATCATCATAGCCTTTTGCCAGGAAGTATGCTTTCGCTTCTTCTAGTGGAACCTCACGGCGAATAAAGGGAATGTCTTCTGAGACCAATTCTCGCATGTGGTCCTCAAGCCGAGTGATTTCCTCTACCGAAAGCGGGGGCCGGTTTTCTACTTGGCAATAATAGCCCCCTGCTGCAACCGAATGATCAATGTTTACATAACAATCGGGAAACAAGTCCTCAAAAGCAGCCTCAAGCAGGAAAGTCAATGAACGGCGGTAGATATGCATGCCATCACTAGATGCCATAGTAACGGGTGTAACATAAGCGTCTATATTAATTGCATAAGTTAATTCTCGCAGTTCGCCGTTAACGATGGCACCTACATTAGGTGCTTTGGGATCCTCAGCTAGCTTTAAAAAGTCGCCTGCCGGAGTGCTACGTTTCCCAGATATTACCCGACCATCCGGCAGGTGAATTTCAACCGTTTCTCGTGGTGATACAAATGTAACCTCTACAGATATATTCATTGCTTCTCAATGCGTTGGAGTAACTTCTCTAACGGTAATTCATCCAGAGAATTGAGACAGAGATCAGCATGGTCAAGAGACATCTGGCGAGTTACTTCAGTAGGTATAACAACACAGTACATCCCCGCCTTTTTAGCAGACAAGACACCATTTAGGGAATCTTCTAAGGCAATTGCTTTGTATGGTGGTACATCCAGGTCGCGTAAAGCTGCCAGGTAAAGATTTGGGGATGGTTTGGTTTGTTCAACATCTTCAGCGCATTTAATCGTCTCAAAATATTTTATCAATCCCAGACGGGTCAGGTGACCATCTACCCAATCATGATGTGAACTGGAAGCCACACCTACTTTCAATCCCAGGCGCTTGGCATCATCAAGGTATGTTTTCACCCCAGGAAGGACGGGAAGTTTTTCGACCCGGTCCTTTATTATCTGTTTTCGTTTGGGCTCGATTTCATCCCAACTAATAGGATGTCCAACCTTGGTTACCAGGTCGATATAGGGATTGAAAAATTGCTCATCCCACCCCGCTCCAATACAATGTGCATAGTCTTCAAGTGATAAGTCTATGCCATATGATTGGTAAATCTCTCGCCAGGTTTTGTAATCAGGCTCCTCAGTCTCTATTATCAGACCATCAAAATCAAAAACCAACGCTTCTATCATAAATATATATATTTACCGGACTTCCTTACCACCCATTGGGCATCCTAATATCAAATCTTTTGCAGCCTTGACATCATCCACTCTACCAACAGGAGTATTATGAGGAGCGCTTTTTAACATCTCAGGTGATGTCCTGGCTTCTTCAGCAATCCTTAACAGGGCATCGACAAAAGCATCCAGGGTTTCTTTACTCTCCGTTTCGGTTGGCTCAATCATCAGAGATTCGGGGACAATCAATGGGAAATAGTTTGTGGGTGGATGGAAGCCAAAATCGATAAGTCGCTTGGCAATATCCAATGCGTGGATATCTGGTACATCATCCCAATGACCTTGGGCTACAAACTCATGCTGACAAATACGATCATAAGGCACAAGGTAAGTACCTTGCAGCCTGACTCTCAGATAATTTGCGTTAAGTACAGCATATTCCGCTACTTTACGCAAGCCATCTGACCCAAGCATACGAATGTATGCATAAGCTCTAACAAACATTCCAAAATGGCCATAGAAGGATTTAACTCGCCCGATACTCTTTGGAGGAACTACGAAACCAAATAATGGCGCCCCATCATCCTCGTCTGGATCTTCCGACTCAACTGTTCCAATGATATCCACAATTGGGCCTGGTAAGAAATCGACCAGTTTCTCTACTACACCAACCGGACCCGATCCAGGACCCCCACCGCCATGCGGTGTAGAAAATGTTTTGTGGAGGTTAAAATGCAATACATCAATACCAAGATCACCGGGCCGTGCGATACCTAATAGTGCGTTCATATTAGCACCATCACCATATACTAACCCGCCAGATTCATGTACAAGCTTCGTGATCTTAAGTATGTTTTCCTCAAATAACCCCAATGTATTGGGGTTTGTGATCATTAACCCAACAAGGGTGTCATCACACTCGGTTTTGAGAGCCTCGAGATTAATATTTCCACGTTTATCTGAAGGAATTTCTATAACCCTCATACCTGCCATGGAGGAGGTTGCCGGGTTCGTGCCGTGAGCTGAATCAGGGATCAGGATCTTATCACGTTTATCATCATGATTGGTGTGGTGGTAGGCTCGCATTATCAAGACCCCAGTCAATTCCCCGTGAGCACCGGCAGCTGGCTGCAGGCTAACGCCAGTAAACCCCCCAATCTCTCCAAGCACCTGCTGTAACGCATACATTAAAGCCAGGTTTCCTTGCACGGTTTCAACAGGCTGTAAAGGATGTACATAGGCAAATCCAGCCAACCGGGCTAAATCCTCATTCACCCTTGGGTTATATTTCATCGTGCAGGATCCTAGTGGGTAAAAACCCGTATCAACAGAATAATTTTTCTGCGAGAGGCGGGTGAAATGGCGTACAACATCAACTTCTGAGACTTCTGGGAGTTCTAAATTGGCTCTTACTAGGGATTCAGGTAGCTTTGCCATAGGTACATCTGGTGCGGGGAAGCGTACACCCTGCCGGCCAGGAACAGAAAATTCACAAATTAAGGGTTCAATTGCCATAAAATACCTCAAATTCCTCTTATTTATCAACCCATCCAGCTAGCAGTTCAACGAGGTAATCAATTTCGGCGCGCGAATTCATTTCGGTCACGGCGATCAATACACAGTGGTTTAATGTTGGAAAATCCTGCCCTAGAACATATCCGCCGATCACGCCTTTATCGAGTAAATACCTGTTCAGTTCTTCCGCTGGTTCAGGGCAAATGAGCACAAATTCATTGAAGAATGGGGCATCAGACCATAGCGCATAACCGGGGATTTTTTTCAGATACTCTGCCGCATAGTGAGCTTTATGGTAATTTAATTCTGCCACTTGGCGAAGGCCATGCTTACCCAGTGCACTCATATAGACTGCAGAAGCCAATGCAATTAATCCCTGATTAGTACAAATATTGGATGTCGCTTTCTCGCGACGGATATGTTGTTCACGCGCAGTCAGTGTTAACACATAGCCGCGCTGGTTGTGGACATCTACGGTCTCTCCGACTAATCGCCCTGACATCTTACGTACATATTCCTTGCGGGTTGCGAATAACCCTAAATATGGACCTCCAAAGGATAGGGGAATACCCAACGGTTGACCTTCACCCATGACAATATCAGCGCCAAAATCACCAGGAGGCTTGAGCAAACCCAGCGCAAGCGGATTTATCGCAACAGCTAAGAGAGCACCGGCTGCATGTACCGCCTCAGCTAACATCGAATAATCATATACCCGCCCAAAAAAATCCGGGTATTGTACAATCACCAGCATTGTCTGGTCATCGACCAGTGGAATCAAAGCTTCTGAATCTGTTAGTAAATTATGCTCTTTTAAACCACCTTCATCATTTGTTACTAGACTGATTGGGTGGTTTTGGATGTAGGTTTGCACAGTTTGGCGATATTGTGGATGAAGAGCAGGAGATAGCACCAATTTATTACGCTTACCTCGAAAGACAGCGTAAGCCATATTCACTGCCTCAGCGACTGCAGTGGCTCCATCATAGTGTGATGCATTACATACTTCCATACCTGTCAACGCAGCAATCAGGCTCTGGTATTCAAAGATAGCTTGTAATGTCCCTTGGGATACTTCGGGTTGGTAAGGCGTGTAGGCGGTGAAAAACTCCCCTCGGCGTAGTATTGAGTCCACCACAGCAGGAATGTAATGGTTATAAGCACCTGCTCCTAAGAAGCAAATCAATTCGTGTGTATTCTCATTCAAGGAAGCCAATGCCTGCACCTCGTTCACAATTTCCATCTCGCTCACAGCCGGAGGTAGATTAAGCGATGGGAAACGATAAGCTGCGGGTACATCTTGAAATAATTCATCGACGCGTTTAAGCCCGATGATATCTAACATGGCCTCTCTATCGGAATCAGTATGAGGGATGAATTGGGTCATAGAAACAATTCCTTAATGCTGACGTTCCATACAATAGGCTTCGTAAGCAGCGGCATCCATTAATCCATCCAATTCGGAAGGTTCTTTTATATTTATCTTAATCATCCAGGCTTTCCCATACGGGTCTTTGTTAACTAACTCGTACTGTTGCGTGAGCACCTCGTTTACCTCAATCACTTCACCGCTCACGGGCATATAGATATCCGATGCAGCTTTTACGGATTCAACCACTGCAAAGGTTTCTCCTTTATTGAACATATCACCAGATTCAGGAAGCTCAACATAAACCACATCTGAAAGAGAATCTTGGGCAAAATCACTGACCCCTATAAGGCCGGTTTGACCTTCCACCTTAATCCATTCATCATTTTGAGTGTATTTTAAATCTTTTGGAATGTTCATTTTATATCTCCAATATCGACAAAAAATTTGAGGCGCACCTGAAATAATATGCGCCTCTTTAAGTTTTACGACTGCAAACTGATCAATTCTTCAACATACCTTCAACCCAATCACCAATCAGCCAATACCGAAAATTAGCGCCTTGATTGCATTGCACGGCCCCAACAACACCATAAACTAAAGCCGCAATTGGGATTAGGCTTATCAAGATAGCGGTTGGGAAGAGACATAACCCAATACATACCGCTGTGAGGATTCCTGTAATTGTCCAGGCAAGCCCAACCAGTACTCCCCCTCCAATCCACCAGATCAACTGAAAGATGAAAGCCTGCATGGATTGGTATGCCACGTAGCGTGATCGGTCTTTAAAGACTAAATATATAATCAAGGCTGCTACTGGTCCAAGCATACCCGTGATCAGGTTTAACAGTACACTCAAATGCGCCAGGGTTGACCAGGTACGTTCCTCTGACTGAGTCAAAGGTTCAGGAATCGACGGTTGTCCTGAATTCATTCTTGCTGTATTACCGGATATCTGGACCACACTGGCTGATTGTCCCAGCGCCTCATCACCCTGGCTAGCTTTTGCAACAGGTTCCGCTGCAACCGGGGTTTTTGCCGATGCATCCCCCACTGATGTTTCCTTTGATATTTTATCAGAAGCCGGCTGCCGAGGCTTTCTTTTTCTAGGGCTTTCTGTGGCCATTCAAATATCCTTTATTAGGGAAAAACTACGCCCACCCCTGGTTTTTTACGAAATCGGTGATTACAGGGATGTTAACATATTCACCCTGATAGGTTTTGTAGGCCCAGAACAAGCATAAAATAAAACACAATGGTCCAATTAGACAACCCAAGAGAAAAATCGGAGCCGTAATACCTGCGATAACGAAATAAACGATACCCCATACAAGAGCCTGAGCGTTATGCGCACGGATAAACGGCCGGTTCTTTTTATCTTCTAATAATAAGAGAATGATTGGGACCAATGGGGTTAACACATACGCAAGAGCAGCCCATAGTTTATCATCACTGGTGACATCTGAAGCTGGAATCTGACTAGCCATAGTAACACCTCCATTTTTATATTTGTGATAACAGAATGAGTTTCAACAAGGAACATTTTACAACATAATATTGATTTGCGGCAAGGTTTTTTAGAATATCTCTTTTATTCGTTCTACCCAGCCAGCTTTTACCATGCTATAATGTTGCGATATTTGGAGGAGATAATGTATAAAACACATACGTGTGGCGAATTGCGATCAGCTCACCTCGAACAAAAGGTCACTCTGGCAGGTTGGGTTCACCATCTACGTGACCATGGTGGGGTTACTTTTATCGATCTTCGCGATAGATTTGGTATCGTCCAGGTGGTTTCTGACCCCAATATGCCTTTACAACCATATTTTACAGCCATCCATCCAAACACAGAATACAAAGTATTAAGTGATATTCGTCTTGAATGGGTGCTTCAAATAGAAGGTGTTGTCCGCAAGCGTCCAGCAGAGATGGAGAATCCAAACCTAGCAACCGGTGATATCGAAATCGAAGCAAAGAGTGTCAAAGTACTTAATCCTGCCAAAGCAACGCCATTCAGCATTAATAAAGAAGATGGAGTTGATGAACAAACCCGCCTCCATTACCGCTATTTAGATCTGCGTCGAGAGCGAATGCGGTGCAATATTGAGCTACGTCATAGAGTAGTCAAGTTTATCCGGGATTACCTTGATGAAAAGGGGTTCCTGGAAATTGAAACACCTATTTTATTCAAAACCACGCCTGAAGGAGCCCGCGATTATCTCGTACCATCGCGTGTCCATCCAGGCCAGTTCTATGCCTTACCTCAATCACCCCAACAACTCAAACAGATGCTGATGGTTGCAGGTATGGAACGCTACTTCCAAATTGCACGCTGTTTTCGGGATGAAGACCAGCGCGGCGATCGGCAGCCTGAGTTTACACAACTCGATCTCGAGATGTCCTATGTCCACCGTGAGGACGTTATGGGTTTGATTGAAGACCTCTTTACCAAGATGGTCACGGAGCTTGTTCCCCACAAAAAGTTATTGGCCATACCATTCCCACGGATTACCTATCAGGAAGCCATGAATCGTTTCGGCAAAGATAACCCAGACCTGCGCTTCGGCATGGAACTTAATGATATTACAGACTTGGCATATGGTTGTGGCTTCAAGGTCTTCGAAGAGACCGTATCCCTCAGTGGTCATGTGCGTGGTATCAATGCAAAAGGTTTGGGGAATTACAGCCGCAAGCAAATTGATGAACTAATTGAATTTGTTAAACCCTTTGGAGCACAAGGCCTAGCTTACTATGCTATCACACCCGAGGGGGAAGAGCGTTCTTCCTTTTCCAAATTCCTCTCCCCTAATCGGTTAAATTCGATCAAAGAACGCTTACAAGCTAAAGAGGGTGATCTCCTGCTGTTTGTCGCTGATCAGCCGTCAATAGTTTATGAATCCTTAGGGCGTCTCCGTGTCTATCTTGCGGACCGGTTGGGTTTGTGTGATCAAAACATCCTCGCATTTACTTGGGTGATTGATTTCCCATTCGTTCAATGGAACAAAGAAGAGAAACGCTGGGATCCCAGCCACCATTTGTTCACCGCCCCGATGCCCGAGGACATACCTTTGCTGGATACAGATACCGCCAAGGCACGCGGCCAACAATATGACCTGGTACTCAATGACTATGAAGTTGGTGGCGGTTCAATCCGGATCCATGACCGTGCTTTGCAAGAGAAGGTATTTAATTTAATTGGCCTCGATCCTGAAGTAGCACGCCAAAGATTCGGTCACATGCTTGAGGCATTTGAATATGGAACTCCACCTCATGGTGGGATTGCCCCTGGAATCGACCGTATTTGCATGATCCTATCCGATGAACCAAATATCCGCGAGGTAATTGCTTTTCCCAAGAACCAAGCAGCGCGTGATTTAATGGCAGACGCCCCATCGTCCGTGGAAGAATTTCAGTTGATAGAATTACACATCAAATTAGATAGTAAATAAAACGGTAACAATAAAAGCCCCCGTAATAACGGGGGTTTTTGTTCTTTCTTCTTGTTAGCTAATCATAGGGCCGGGATTGTAATGTATGCGCCAGTATATCTTCCAATTCACTGTCTTTGCTGGATGATTTTCTTTTCGGCTTAACAACGTAATCATCATGGGTATGTGTTTGTTCCATCGCTTTACGGATAGCCATTTCCATGGCCGTTGGGACGTGTTCTTTTTCGGCCTCCGCCTCGCTACCTTTCTGGGTACCTTTAGCATCACTATCGATTTCATTCTTCTTTGACCCTGATCTTCTCGCAGAATGAGGGGGTTTTTCAGGTGGAGCTGGTGCTTCTTTCAATGCCTTCATGCTAAGTTTGATTTGTTTTTTCTTTCTGCTGACTTTAAGCACTTTTACTTCGACCTGATCCCCTTCTTTAACAACATCACCTGGACCTTTCACATATTCATGGCTTAATTCACTGATATGCACCAGACCGGGACGTTCAGCACCTATATCTACAAAAGCCCCATATTTTTCTAAACGCACAACGGTCCCTTTAACCACCATCCCCGGTTCAATTTCTCTCCATTCCAGGCTCAGAGGGGGGATCATGGTCAATTCAATGCGTCCACGCTTGGGAAATACACGCCGTACCCAAACGTCAACAGTCTGCCCAACTTTGACAACATCTTCTACTCGATTGACAGGTTCTTGTTGAAGCTGAGATATGTGTACAACCCCTGGGGTACCTATTCCAATATCAACAATGGCGCCTGCCATCGTTGTTTTGATCACTGTTCCACTGAATTGTGTTTTCCGCTGCAAAGACGCCAGGGGTGAGTCTTCTATTTGTTCTTTAGGTACTGTAGGAATTACATCCATATTATCACCTTCCATAAGGCTTTCCAATTATTATAGTGATAAGCCCTTTAACATATACTAAATATGATAATTGATTACGATAGCCAAGAAACGTGATTATACCTTGATAATAAGGAAATGTCAAAGTTGCTTTTCGTGTAAAATGAAATTTATACCACTAAATCCTTAAAACAATGTATAATGTATCTCCTATAAATAAAGTAAAATATTTACCAACGGAGGGGAATGATGGTTAAATTGTTACTCGCTGATGATGACGCTGATATGCGTGATTTTCTCAAAGACGAATTGACCAATGCTGGATTCACAGTGACTACAGTGGGTAATGGTGCAGATGCTATCGTAAAAGCTGCTGAACAACCCTTCGATATGATTCTCCTTGATATGCTCATGCCTGGTCTGGATGGAATTCAGGTCATCCGCGTACTTCGAAAGATTACACCAAGTATCCCGATCATCGGTTTAACCGGTTACGTTGGACGCGGGTATATGGCCCAAGCTATGGATTTGGATGTTACTACTATCACTAAACCAATCAACGTACCTGAGCTGATTAAAGAAATTAACGATACCCTTAAGACCAATAAGAAATAAAATGGCACTTCGGTGGTATGCTCTCCGTAGTAAACCCCGTCAGGAAGAAATGGTCTGGCGGCAGATAAAAGGCCAGGGCATTGAAGTGTTTTATCCGCGTTTACGGGCTCATCCGGTAAACCCACGCGCGCGCAAGATAAAGCCATATTTCCCGGGTTACATGTTCATTCAAGTCGACCTGGAAGAAGCAGCGATATCTACATTCCAATGGATGCCTCACAGTATCGGACTGGTTTGCTTTGGCGGTGAGCCAGCGGTGGTGACGGATGCGCTTATCCGTGCCATACGCACCCGCATAGAGGAGATAGAAGCAGCAGGAGGAGAATCATTTGATGGTCTCCATCAGGGGGACAAGGTTCTTATCAGGTATGGACCTTTTACCGGTTATGAAGCTATGTTCGATGTTCGCGTGCCCGGTACAGAACGAGTTCGGGTATTCTTGGAGTGGTTAAGTGGTCGTCTGGTGCCGTTGGAGTTAGATGTAGCAGAAATTCAAAAGACACCGTAATTAAGTGTTGGGGGATGCTAATATTGTATGGCCGATGGTGAAAACCGTCTATAAAAGATATTGGGAAAACCCCTTATTCCTTATGGCACTTCTCATTATGGGTTCATCTTTGCATGGTAAAATTGACGGGTTTAAATCGGATGTTCTGACCAATGGCTTCAAGGAGTTTACGCATGAAAAAAGCGTTAATCACTGGGATTACCGGCCAGGATGGTTCTTATCTGACCGAATTGTTATTGCACAAAGGATATGAAGTGCACGGGTTAATCCGCCGCGCTAGTACCTTCAATACACGACGGATTGACCATGTTTACAGTGATCCACACCAGTCGAATAGCCACAATTTAAATCTCCATTACGGTGATGTATCCAGCACAGGTAACCTCCTGGATCTGGTCTACAACATCCGACCAGACGAGGTTTTTCATCTCGCAGCTCAAAGCCATGTGCGGGTCAGTTTTGATATGCCAGAATACACAGGTGACGTTACTGGCTTAAGCACAATCCGTATCCTGGAAGCTATCCGTAAGAGTGGATTGAAGTCTCGCTTCTACCAGGCTTCTTCTAGTGAAATGTTTGGGAGCGCACCACCTCCTCAAAATGAAAACACGCCTTTCGAACCACAGAGTCCTTATGCCGCTGCTAAGGTATATGCTCATTGGGTCACCTGTAATTATCGCCAGGGGTATGGAATGTTCGCTTGTAATGGCATTCTTTTTAACCACGAATCCCCTCGTCGTGGTGAGACTTTCGTTACCCGGAAAATAACGCGTGCCTTGGCTTCCATCAAAGCGGGAAGGCAAAAGAATCTCTACTTAGGCAACCTTGAGGCCAAGCGTGACTGGGGTTATGCCCCTGAATATGTTGAAGTTATGTGGCAGATGCTCCAACAAGATGAACCCATGGATATTGTTATCGGTACTGGTGAGTCACACTCGATTCGTGAGTTCCTTGAAGAAGCATTTGGTTACGCCGGTTTAGACTGGCATGAATATGTGAAAATTGATCCACGTTATTTTCGCCCCAATGAGGTAGATTACTTGCAGGCTGATTCCAGTAAGGCACAAAAGGCTTTGGGTTGGTCGCCGCGTATCCATTACAAAGAATTGGTGCGCATCATGGTGGATGCTGACCTGGTAAGAGCTGGCCTACCTGCCATAGGAGAAGGTAAACGCATCCTTGAAAAGCAATTTGAAGGATGGCATCGTTGGGATTCACAAGTAATTAGTATGGACCCGACTAATTAAATGCACAACAAAAGGAGTTACAGCAATGAGGGTATTGATTACAGGTGGGGCAGGTTTTATTGGTTCGCATGTGGCAGACCAATTGCTTGCCTGGGGTGATATATTCCTGGTGATCGATAATTATGCCACCGATTGACGGGATAATCTGTCCGCGCAGCCAAACATGGCAATCATTGAAGGCACAATTGCTGATACTGACCTGGTGAACCGCATATTAGATGATTTTCAACCCGAGGTGGTAGTGCATGCTGCAGCTTCTTATTAAAGACCCCAATAACTGGAAGGAAGATGCCCACACAAACGCCGAGGGAACAACAATCATTGTCAAAACTGGCAAGCGAGTAAAAGTACCTAGATTTATCTACTTCCAAATCGCGTTGTGTTATGGCCTGCACCCAATAGAACAAGCCATTACGCTTGAACACCTGCTCATGCCAGGGGATAGTAGTTACGCCATCAGCAAAACCGCTAGCGAATATTATACCCGCCTGAGCAGTTTGGATTACCTTTCCTTTCGCTTGGCAAATGCTTATAGCCCACGTAACCTGAGCAGTCCGGCACCCACATTTTACAATTGCCTGACTGCCAAAAAGCCAGTTTTCGTCATGGATACCCGTAGAGATTTCATTTACATCAACGACCTGGTGGAGGTCGTGATGAAAGCTATCGACGGGTGTGGTAAAAAAGGTATCTATCACATCTCATCAGGGAAAGATTATGCCATCAAGGAGCTGTTTGGCGCTACCATCAAGGCGCTTGGAATTGAGTTCAAGGAAGAGGTTGAAGTTCGCCCGCGAACCCTTGATGATGTGTATACGATACTGCTTAACACGGCAAATTTGAAGCCAGGGGGAATGTTAGCAATTTCCATTTACAATAACGTAGAAAAGCGATTGGGTGGATCGA
>Ga0315295_10004377_pt1 | contig 12056 bp, 12 predicted proteins | sample YL17G14_0_MG_FD_204453 | JGI IMG/M metagenome (GOLD analysis project Ga0315295, IMG submission 204453) | Sediment microbial communities from Yellowstone Lake, YNP, Wyoming, USA - YL17G14_0 | ecosystem: Environmental > Aquatic > Freshwater > Lake > Sediment | place: USA: Wyoming | collected... | reverse complement strand
GGACGGCCTGAAATGAAGGATTTGGCAGTGATCAAAATTCAATCTGATCCAAAATATCTCTCTGTGGTCAGGACGGTTACGGTCAAGATGGGTGAATTACATGGACTGTCGGAGTCTGCCATAGAGGATATTAAACTAGGTGTCGATGAGGCCTGCTCAAATGTGATCAAGCATGCCTATGGAGGAGACATCCATCAGAGTATCCTGATCAAATATAAGATGACCCCCAAAGGGTTTGAGGTCCTCATCGAGGATCACGGGATGAAGGTACAACCGGAATCCATCGAAGGAAGAAACCTTGATGATATTAGACCAGGAGGACTTGGCGTCCATCTCATCAAAAGGGCATTCGATATTTTCCAATTTGATCAGAGGAAAAGAAAAGGGAATAGACTTAGATTGGTCAGGTTTAAAAAATAGAGGATGGAGATCGAGATCAAAGACTATCAAGGCATGAAGGTGATGGCCCTTTCAGGGGAGATCGATATGTATTCTTCGCCAGCCCTGAGAGAGGAGATCATGGACCTGATCGATCAACGGGTGACCCCTCTGCTCGTTGATTTTAAAAAAGTCTCTTATATTGATAGCTCGGGGATCGCCACCTTTGTAGAAGGACTCAAGCGGATGATGTCCTATGGCGGCAGATTAAAATTAATCGGACTCCTCGAAGGGGTCAGGGAGATATTCCGTTTTTCAAAACTGGACCAAGTCTTTGAGATATACCGGAGCTTTGAAGATGCCCTCCGTAACTGAACACTTTTTAGGCCTTATCGGAAGAAAGGCCATTCCGCGTCTGCAGGATATCCACGACGCCTCCAAGCTGATCAATGACACCTTTTACTGGACGTTGATCTCTCCCTTTAAAGGGAAAAAAATAAGGTTCAAGGCAAGTGTCTCTGAAATGGTGAAGACTGGATATCATTCTGTTCCGATCGTAGCCATCATCTCTCTCTTTGTAGGAGTGATCCTCGCGCTCCAGGCAGCCTACCAGCTCAGAAGATTTGGTGCGCTGATCTATGTCGCAAACCTTGTGGGGGTCTCCATCACAAGGGAACTGGGTCCGATCCTCACCGCGATCATCGTTGCAGGAAGAAGCGGGTCTGCCTTTGCTGCGGAAATAGGCTCCATGAAGGCTGCCGAGGAGATTGATGCTTTGATCAGCATGGGGATCAATCCGGTGAGGTTCCTTATCGTGCCGAAGCTTATCGCCTTAATGGTGATGCTTCCATCCCTGACCATCTTCTCCGATTCCATCGGCCTTTTGGGCGGTTTTCTTCTTTCCGTCACCGCCCTTGAGATCCATCCCTATAACTATTTTCAACAGACGATCAATGCCCTGCTCGTTAAAGATATCCTGACCGGGCTCACCAAGGCATGGGCCTTTAGCGTGGTCATCACGATTGTTGGCGCCTATGAGGGATTTAAAGTAGAGGGAGGGGCAGAAGAGGTGGGGAGGCGGACAACCGCATCGGTGGTTTCCTCCATCTTTTTGGTCATCGTCTTCGACTTCTTGTTTACAATCCTCTTTTACTATTTTACATAATCTTATGGAAAATGTGATCGAGGTAAGAGACCTGGTGACCTATTATGGGGATAGAGAGATCCTGAAGAACATTTCACTCTCTGTTCCAAGGGGAAAAACAACGGTCATCCTCGGAGGAAGCGGTTGCGGCAAAAGCACTTTATTAAAACACCTCATTCGACTCTTGAAGCCAACCCGCGGAAGTATTCTCATCAATGGGAAAGATATTGCCCTGATGGATGGAGAGGAATTAGATGAGATTCGGAAGAAGATGGGTGTCTTATTTCAGGGCTCGGCATTGCTCAACTCCATCACCGTTGCAGATAATGTGGCACTCCCTCTGCGGGAACATACAAGATTGAAAGAATCCACGATACAGATTATGGTTCGAATGAAACTTGACCTGGTGGGCCTCTCCGGTTTTGAGCATCTTTACCCATCCCAGCTTTCAGGGGGGATGAAGAAAAGGGCAGCCCTTGCAAGGGCCATGGCATTGGATCCGGAGATGCTTTTCTTTGATGAACCCTCAGCCGGCCTTGACCCTGTGACCGCCGCGGGTCTGGATGAACTCATTCTGAAACTGAAGAATGTGTTCAAGATGACGATCGTTGTGGTCACTCATGAGCTTCCAAGTCTATTCATTATTGCAGATCATGTGGTCATGCTCGATTTTGGTGAAGTCATCTTTTCGGGCAACCTCGATGAGTTAAAGACGTCGGATCACCCGAGGATCAGGATGTTTCTCGAAAGAAAGGCGGAAAAGGAAGCCTATTCGCCTGAAGATTATTTCAGGATAATCGCGGGCGATTAACCTGGAGGAACCTTGACAGCATTAAAGGAAGAGATTAAAGCGGGACTCATTATATTAACCTCTCTCATTCTGCTGAGCGGATTTATCATCCTGATCGGGGGAAGCCATTTTTTTGAAAAGGTGGATATATATTATGTGAAGGTGATGGATGCAGCAGGTCTTGAGGTGGGCGCCCAGGTCAAACTGGGCGGTGTGAGGATTGGAAGGGTTCTGACTATCCAGGTCCCGGATGGTCCCGGTCAACCCATCACCATAGAGATTGGTATAAAAAATGGGACGGTCTTATATCAAGGGACAAAGGCACTGATTTCACAGGTCGGTTTCGTAGGAGATATCTATCTCCTGCTTTCGGTCGACAAGACAACCCACAGTCGAATTCAGGTGGGGGAGATGATTCCTTCGGAGGAGCAGATTCAGTTTGCCAGAATGATGGCAAAGGTTGAAGGCCTATCCAAATCCATTGATAGCCTGATCGGGGAGGTCGCCCAGCTCTTTAGCCAGAAGAATGTAAAAGGGATTGAAAAGGTGATTGAACATACCCATAGGACCATTGTCTCAGCCTCATTAAGTTTTGATCAGATCGTGTCGGCTCTCAAGGGCACCACCGATAAACTTGAACTTGTCCTCAATGAGATTGGAGGCGTCGTAAGAGACAATAAGGAAGAAATTTCCCTGGTCATCCGGAAGGCAAGAGAAACCATTGAGAAGACGAGAGAAACCATTGAGAAGGTGGAAGAGGATGTCGAGAAGGCAGGTGATACGATCAAAGCCTTCGAAGACACGGCCCAAGCATTAAACCGTATGTCCAATTCTGTTGATAAAACGGTTCAGTCCGCTGATAGGGTCATTCACCAACAGTCGCAGAACCTGGATCAACTCCTCATCCTGATGACCCGGACGGTGGAGGATTTGCAGGATTTAATCCAGGAGATAAAGGCCAAGCCTTGGGGTTTCATTTACAAAGAGGGGAAGGGAAGGGAGGAGTGAGATGAGGAGATGGCTAAAGATCTTCTTACCCATTTTTTTCATCGGGGCATGTGCCTCGCCTGAGACGAGGATCTATAGCCTTTACGTCCCCATGGAAAGGGGGACCCATATCCATCTAAAGGCGGAAGCCTCCCTTGCGATATGGATCCATTCCCCGCGATATTTGACTCAGCCATATATTGTTTACAGAAAATCACCTTATCAACTTGAGATTTCAAGGTATTCAAAATGGGATGCATCCCCGGATGAGAAGTTACGGGAGTTATTTAAAGAGGCCCTCTCCTCAGCCCAGCTTTTTAAAGAGGTCAGGGTGGTTCATGCCATCCCTCAAGATTTTTATTCACTCAAAATAAATCTTAAAAAGTTTGAAAGATCTGATGAAGGGAATGATTCCTTCGGTGAGATACTCTTCGATGTCAGCTTCATTTCCCCTGGGGGGAAAGAACTCTATCAGGATGCCATTTCGAGAAAGTTAAAACTTGATGATAGAACTTTTTTAAGCCTCGCCAAGGGGTTAAGCTTTGCTCTGAAAGGGGGGGTTGAGGAGGTTAAGAATCATATCGACCGGGTTCTTAAAGCAAACCCTTGACAATCGACCCTGCCAACAAAGGAAGAGATCGGAAACCTCAACGTCAGGGAGGGTCTCGGTTTCGTTGGATCGACTTCATCCGCCTACGCAGGAGACCACGGTTGCGTGCTGTAACCTTCTTCGGCGTGCAAGCATGGCCTTGGGGCGGTGGAGGAATGAGTTAATGCGCGATATACCCTTTCAGCGATCAATCTATCATGCTTCAGCGGATTTCGCTCACCGGCGGATGACCCACCGAAACCTTGGCTTAGGTGGGTATGGTTTTGGGGGACCACGGGCTTGCCCGTGGGGCTCCATGGGTCATCCTATGGTTTACAACATTTATCCATCTCCATCGTGGCCATCATCGAGGAGTTCCTTCAGTTTCTGATGGTCTTCCTCCAGTATTCGGACGAATTTTAATCCTAATTGGTACCCCTCCCAATCTTCTTTCCAATGGATATCTTTCCAGACAATCTCAGCCAATACTTCAAAGTTGGCCAATTCGTATCCCTTGGGGAACAAGACGGCAATATTTAATTTTGTGCCGATGGGTATATTCTTTATAGAGTGAATCAGAAGACCCTCTTCACTCGCATTGGCCACTAATCCTCCATGGGCATGAGGTTTTTCCAAGACTCGGTATTCCAGAGGCAAATCCAGATGCACTCTCGGAAATTTCCTTTTCTCTCTTGAATCATTTAAATTTTCCACCAGATCCTCCTCCATGTGAAAACTGCCACTCAGGGTCAGTCCCTGTCCGTGCCTGCCTGCGGTAGACAGAGCAGATAGGCAAAGCGAGACCCGGTATTTATGCTTGGGAGTCGAAGGATTGACTTAGAGATGGGAATCCATCTATTTGTCCTCCCTGATCCAACTTAAGTCTCCCGGATGATTCTAATGTTTTTTCAATGTTGATCCCTTTCTGTTTTTGATAGCTTAGAATCGAGGAGAAATTTTTGTATCCAAACCTGCTCCCAACAGCATTGGCAGAGAGGGAGCTGTTTTTATAAAAACAAAGTGCTTTAATAATATTGTCACTTCTTAGTGTCGCAAAGGTTTTTGAAAGGTGTCCTGCTCTTTTCAATTGACTTAGATGCCAGTCACACACCTCGCATTTGATATTGAGCATTTGAGCAAGCTGTCTTTTCGTGACCAACTCTACCTTTTCGGCCGTTTGGACAATTTTACTGCAAGTTTCACATTGATGAATTTGATGGAATCGGGCTGATAGTTTCGGTCTGTTCATGACATATCCAAGTCTTTGAGCCCTCATTAAAATTTGATGGATTCGTTGTTTGGTAATGCCATGTTGCTTGGCTAACTCTGGCATGGTGTCAAGAGTAGAGTTAAATCTTTCCAAAATCCTTTTATCCCTCGAGCTCAATTTGTTTTCAGGTTTTCTTCCCCGCTTCACAGGTTCTTATCCTTTTTGATGAAAACTGGCATGGTTTGGCGTTATCGGTGTCTCACTTTTTATTGCTTATATTTAGAGCAAGGGTGATGCCAACGATCAAAAAAATTTATAAAACATTGAAATATATATGGTTTTAAAGATTGTAGATTGACTTAAATATTAATTTAATATGCCGAAAATTGTCTCTTCCAAACAAATTTATTGGGAATCTCCTCGGGGGGATTCATTTTTTTCAGGGGAATAAAAGAAAAAATTAACAAAGTTGGAATTTCATTGACATGAACCAAAAATTGGATGTTAAATGCAGCTATAGGGGAGCAATATTTTGGTTTTTGAGTGCGATTCATAAAAATTCAGGGTTAGAAACGGTAGGGCAAGGTCAAATGATACACAGGGAATAAAAGATGGATTCAAATCAACCCACCCATGATCAAGGCCGAAAAATCGATACGGGGATGACCTGCTTGGTAATGGTGGCAAATTACCACGGTCTTGCCGTTGATCCTGAGCAATTAAAACATCTTCTTGCCATAGGGGCAGGGAGTATGGAGACCATCGATATCCTCAGGGCGGCAAAAGAACTCGGTCTGAGGGCCAAGGAGGGACAGGTTGATTATAACAGGTTAACCCGTCTTCAAAAGCCTGCGATCGCCAAAATGGAAGATGGACGATTCTATATATTGGCAAAGATAGAGGGTGACCGGGTTTTAGTCTATGACCCTTTGGAGGGGAGGCCACGGCTTATTTCAAAGGATGAATTTATCCAGAGGTGGCAAAAGAAGGTTATCCTCATCACTTATCGGAAATCGATGGCACCCTCTGAAAAGCCATTTGGCCTCTCATGGTTTGCCCCGGCCATCTGGAAATATCGAAAGCCCCTCTCTGAGGTTTTAACTGCCTCGTTGGTTCTCCAGATTTTTGGCCTTGCAACTCCTGTCTTCACCCAGGTGATCATCGATAAGGTATTGGTTCATAAAGGGGTCACCACTCTCGATGTTTTGGCCATCGGTCTTATAACCATCGCTCTCTTTGAGGCGATTCTGAGTATTCTCAGAACGTTTCTCTTCACTCATACAACGAATCGGATTGATATCTCGTTAGGGTCGAAACTCTTTAGACATCTCTTCTCTCTCCCCCTTAAATATTTTGAGGTGAGAAGGGTTGGGGATACCGTGGCTCGCATGAGGGAACTCGAAAATATCCGACATTTCTTAACGGGGGCTCCTTTAACCTCGATCCTTGATGTCATGATCATCGGGGTCTATTTAATAGTGATGTTCATTTACAGCACCCCATTGACATTTATCGTTTTAGGCGCGATCCCCTTATTCGCTCTCCTCTCTTTGATTCTCACTCCTATGCTCAGACACAGACTCGATGAAAGGTTCAATCGTGGGGCAGAGGCGCAATCTTTTCTTGTCGAAATGGTGACAGGGGCTCAAACCGTAAAGGCGATGGCCGTCGAACCCGAAGTTCAAAAGAGATGGGAAGGACTGTTAGCAGGCTATGTAAGGGCTTCCTTCAGAACTTCAAAGCTTTCTGGAGTGGCAGGTTCCGTTGGGCAATTCATTGATCGGGCCTCTTCCTTGGCCGTTCTCTGGTTAGGGGCACACCTGGTGATGAAGGGGTATTTGACGGTTGGGCAACTGATCGCTTTTCAGATGCTTTCAGGCCGTGTGAGCGGTCCGGTGCTCAGACTGGTCCAACTCTGGCAGGATTTTCAACAGGCAGGGCTTTCCATCCGGAGACTTGGGGATATCTTTCATAGTGCTCCCGAGCCTTCTCTTCATGTTTCGAAGACAAGGTTCTCAGCCATTCGGGGCGATGTGCATCTGGAAGGAGTAAAATTCCGTTATCGATTGGATGGGCCCGAAATCATAAGAAATATCAACTTATCGATTAAGGCAGGAACAATCCTTGGGATGGTGGGTCGAAGCGGTTCCGGAAAAAGCACCTTAGCTAAATTAATTCAGAGACTCTATCTTCCTGACTCAGGGAGAATTCTGATTGACGGAATGGACCTCGCCCTGGCTGACCCTGCATGGTTGAGGAGGCAGATTGGAGTGGTCCTTCAGGAAAGTTTTCTCTTTAATGGAAGTGTGAGGGATAATATTGCCTTTCATTATCCCCAAGCCTCAATGGAGGAGATCATCAGGGTCTCAAGTCTTGCAGGCGCTCATGAGTTTATTATCGAACTCCCGGAGGGTTACGACACCCTGGTTGGGGAAAGAGGTGTCGCCCTTTCTGGAGGGCAGAGACAGAGGATCGCCATCTCAAGGGCCCTCCTCACCAATCCCCGAATTCTCATCTTCGATGAAGCCACTTCTTCTTTAGATTCTGAGTCCGAAGCCATTATTCAGAGGAATTTGAGACAAATCTGTTGCGGGAGAACGGTTATTCTCATCGCCCATAGACTCTCTACGCTGAGGATTGCTGAGTGGATCATTGTTCTGGAAAAAGGGGAAATGGTGGAATCGGGGACTCACGATGAATTGATGAGGAAAAAAGGACTCTATCATCATCTCCAGATTCAGCAAAATGTGGAATGGAAGATTTAAAAGGTCAATGGTTTTATCAATCGTCCATGGTGATGAAAAAAGACCGATTGGAGTATGAGTTTTTGCCTGAGGCTTTGGAAATTGAGGAAACTCCCCCTTCTCCTTTAGGAAGAATTCTTCTTTGGTCCATTGTCCTCCTGATCGTGGCGGCTTTTCTGTGGAGTTATTTTGGAAAGGTGGATGAGGAGGTTGTTGCCCGAGGAAGAGTGGTTCCGGATGGGATGGTAAAAGTGATTCAACCGCGTGAAACCGGAGTGATACGGGCAATTCATATAAAAGAAGGCCAGAGGGTAAGGAAAGGAGATCTCCTCATTGAACTCGATCCTACCCTCACCCAGGCAGAGGTGGAAAGTTCAGAAAGATCCCTGACGATCAGCCGTTATGATATGGCGAGGTTAAAAGCGGAATTGAGAGGGGAGGAGCTCCGAGGATCTGGAAAAGACCATGAAAAATTGCTGCTCCTTCAGAAGGATTTGAAACAAGCGCGGGAAGCGGAACACAAGGCAAAAGTTGTTTCCCTCGAATCGGTTCTCTCTCAGAAGAAAACCGCACTCCGATCTGCGGACGAGGGCATTGTCAAACTTGAGAAAACGGTTGAATTGGTGAGCAAGCAGGAGGAGGCTCTAAGACAATTAGCCGATAGGGGATATGCCTCTATGATGGAGCATCTCCAGAGGCAGAAGGAACTGGTCAGGGCTGAGAAGGAACTGAACGAACAGAAAAAACTGGCAGAACAGATACAGGATAGCTTGAAAGAAACAGAGAGAAATTTGGAGGCTCTGAAAAAAGAGAGAGAACGGTCTATTTTAGGAGAGATGGTGGAAAAGGAGAGGATCATTACCATCCTCGAAGGGGAATTGACCAAAGCCAGAAGGAAGTCTCAATTAGAAAAGCTATGTAGCCCTGTTGACGGAACGGTTCACGGACTTGCCGCACATACCATTGGAGGGGTCGTCACGTCCGCTCAACCCCTGATCACGATTGTTCCGGATGGGACCCCTTTGACTGTTGAGGCCATGGCTCTCAATAAGGACATTGGCTTCATCCAACTGGGACAGATAGCCGAGTTAAAATTGGATACCTTTCCATTTCAGAAATATGGGACGATCGAAGCTGAACTTTTCTATGTGAGCCCTGATGCACAAGAGGATCAAAAAATGGGCCTCATTTATAAGATTAAATTGAAACCCAAATGTTCTGCCATCCGGGTCAAAGGCAGGATGATTCCCCTTACACCCGGGATGGCAGTGACGGCAGAGATTAAGACAGGGGAGAGGAGGGTGATCGAGTTTTTCATCTCACCCTTCATCAAGTATGCCGATGAGTCGTTCACCCTTAGGTGATTCTTATCTTCATGTTAGGTTTATTTTGGGAATCCACGACGACCTGATAAGGTGATTCTTAACCTTAAGAAATCGCCATTCGAAGCCTTGAAGAGGGATTTGTCCGAATCCGGTTTTGCAACTGGCAAGTATTAGTCAGTCCATAATTTTATAGACATTCGGAAACTAAATCCCTCCTACCCTCCCTCGGTTTCGAGTCGTACCGACTTTGCAAAAGGGAGGTTAGGGGAGATTTTAGGAAGAACATGTCCACTCAATTAGGGACTCTTTAGTAAGTCTCTTGAAATGACAGATTATTCTTTGGGAAGATATCTGGAGGGGAGGGTTCCGCCCCATTTCCAGGAGATCGATGAATCAGAAGCGGTTGAAGGTGTTAACGTGATGGTCCTGCCATCCACCGTGGGATTGACATTGGCAATGGTAACGGAGATGACCCCGGTACTTTGGTTCACCGAAGCCACATTGATTCTTCCTAACGCCGCAAGTCCAACACCCAAACTCGTTTCTATTTCAACGATACTTCCGCAGTTAGGCCAAACATGAGTACCTCCGTTGACCACCGAGGTATAGTGATGCGTCGCAAGGGCAGAGGACATATAACTCATTGCATTGGTGACTTCCGCTAATCTTGCTTTTATCATTTGGCTTCTATAACTCGGCAGGGCAATAGCGGTCAAAATGCCTATGATTGCAATAACCACCAACAACTCCACCAGGGTAAACCCTTTTTTTAACCTTCGCCTCATGGCGTCACCCATTTTCTTAAAAGGTCCACTTTTCTCTACCCCACTCTCTCCTTCTGAAAGAGAGACTGCCCATCAATGTCATCAGGCTTGACCTATCCCTTTCTCTATACCCCCTCTATTTTATCGCTTACAACCCGTTTGAATGCCTCGACTACCTCCGGATCGAACTGTTTGCCGTTTTTGTTTATGATTTCTCGAAACGCCTCCCAAGGGGGCATGGCTTTGCGGTAGGGACGATCAGTGGTCATGGCATCAAAGGCATCTGCGACCGCGATCACACGAGCTCCCAATGGGATCTTTCTCGAGTTCCCATTATTTTCGTCGAGCGTGCTCACAAAATACTTATGGTGGGCGATCACAATGGGGACAACCTCTTTCAGGACTGACCCTACGGCAGAAAGGATATAGGCACCCTTCACCGTATGCCACTCCATTAATTCCCGTTCCTCGGTGCTCAGTTCAGCCGCTTTGCGTAAAATTTCGCCACTGATTTCGATCTTCCCTATGTCATGGAGCAATCCCGCCACACGGATATTTTCAACCTCTGGTCGGGGTAACTCCAAGGCGATTCCAATTTCTGTAGCCAATTCCGAAACCCTCATGGAATGGCCCTTTGTGTAGGGATCTGTTGATTCGAGGTATTTTGAGAGGATTTCCAGGACACCGATGTAGGCATTTTTCAATTCTTTAAGTCGTTGTTTGCCCCGTTCATAAAGAGTCCCGACCGTGATGCTTGCCAAGATGAGAAATCCACCCCATGATGAAAGTTGTGCCACCGCTTTCAGTATTTCCTTGTCAGTGAAAAAACGCTGTGGGAAGACTAAAACGCAAATCAAGACTGCCAAAATGGAGAAGACGGCGGAAAGAACTCCCATTCGGCGTCCCAGGAAATAACCTGCCACCAGCACAGGGAGGTAATAAAAGTTTAGGATGACAAACTTTTCTTCGATCCAGTATGTTCCAGCCCATGCGGCAGCGAGAATGACCCCTACCAGAATCCTTTCAAAGTGTTCCAAAAGGAATTCTTTAAATCGATTCATCTGACCCCCTCCTATCTCTCCATTTAGGTATAAAACTCATCGAACCCGCTCAACCCCTACATGCTGGTGGGTTCGTAATAGACCACTTTTCTTCTTTCGATCGGAAACCTCAACGTAATGAGGGTTCGCGGTTTCTTTGGATCGACTTCATGGGTCATACTTCCGCGATTCTTTTGAAGGATTTCCTCAACCAGCTTTAAAATTAACTTTAACGTTTCTTCTTTTGGAAGGGCGGAACTGGCTTTCATCTCTTTCAAGGGTTCATCCGTCCCCTTGTCATGGGTAAAACCCACGGCCGCCTCAATATAGCCTCCGTTCCTTTCCGGGGAGATCTTCTTCTCAGTCCCTCCACTCTGGAAATCAAAGCACTTGATCAAAAAACCGATGGCCCCATGAGGAGGCGTCAAAAGGATCGCACCCTGGAGGACAGAATTTAAGATAAACCTCACCTGTTCATCATGAATAAACGTTTCGGGAAGATCCTTCTCGCATTTTTTAATGATCTTGATTTTCTTAGATAGAATCTGTTTCTCATTGGCTTCTAAGATTTCTTCAAGAATGATAGAAATCGTGTTTTTTTTGATGATGGGGGTATTGATGTGAATATAATTTAAGAGACTGTTGAGGACCGAATCGATTTTCTTAATATCTTCAGTAATGCCTTTTTGGGCATACTGTTTAAATTCCAGATCGTTCGCTTTTTCTATGGAGAGAAAAGATAAATTTTTAATGGAGATAAGCGTATTTTTAAAGTAATGGATGAGTTCGAGCAAAAAGGAGGATAGGAAGGGAGAGGTTGGTTCGACGGAAGGTTTTTTCACGTCAGGTTCGGGAGGATCGGTTTCCGCTTTGTTCAGAAAAGAAACAAACGATTGACTCTCGCCCTCTGCCCCAAAAAAGTCACTCTCCATTTGGCCTCGCTCAGGGTTATCCTTGGAGGTATCCAAGAAAGCTCCTACAGGACTGTTCTCTGAAATAAAAAAGTCGGTTTGCATAAAAGGGCTCCTTTTCATGGTCATCCCCCGGATCATGGGGTGATGACATTTCAGGCTGTTTTTGTATAG
>Ga0315295_10004376_pt1 | contig 12056 bp, 21 predicted proteins | sample YL17G14_0_MG_FD_204453 | JGI IMG/M metagenome (GOLD analysis project Ga0315295, IMG submission 204453) | Sediment microbial communities from Yellowstone Lake, YNP, Wyoming, USA - YL17G14_0 | ecosystem: Environmental > Aquatic > Freshwater > Lake > Sediment | place: USA: Wyoming | collected... | reverse complement strand
GCGGTGAGAGCGAAGTGGGCAGGAAGGGGGAGACGTAGGCGGCGGCGAAGGCAGAGGCAGCGGAGATAATTGAGAATGAACGTGCGTTCTAGTTTACTCAGGTCTTTCCAGAGGTGGGCCGGTATCTGGTCTTGCATAGCGCGCTCGTCTTTCGTGGATAAAGCGAATGAACTGGATGGCTTCGAATCGTTCGTAAGGTTCTAATTGGGAGAGACGATAGTTGACTTCTTTCAACTCGGTTTCGAGGGGGGACTCGGGCGGGAGCAGGCCGGCTATGCGGTAGACGGTTTCAGGGGGAAGATCAATGGCATTGGCAATGGCCGTGCAGGCCTCTGTGCCAGGCCGTCGGAGCCCAGATACGATTCGAGAAACGGCAGCACTGGTGAGACCACTGCGACGAACAAGATCGGCCTGTGTCCATTCACGCTGGTTGAGCTGATCCATAAGCCACTCTATAAATTCTGTTGACATCTGGTAACAAATCATAGCATTTTGGTTACTGCCAATGGGTAGAAAACTATTGACACATAGTAGGTTTAAGTGGTATATTTTGTGCTACCAGCAGGTAGCAAATACCTAGCAATAAACAGGAATTTTTGGATATGAACTACACAAAAATGAGCGTATCGCTGGGGGATTTCGAAAAGCAAATAGTCAGACACTTGTCGCAGATGAAAGGGCTGAATAATTTTTCGTCGGCGCTGCGGATGATTATCCACGAGTGGAACGAACAGGCGGAAAAGGTGAGATACGAGGTAGAGGGCCGGCCAGAGAGCGGGCGCCAGGCGCCACAAATGGAGGCTGAGGATGGCGACTAATCTCGAAGACAGGCTGACGGTGCGGATTTCGGAGGAGGAGGCGGACGAGGCGGAATACCAATGGATGGTGCGGACGCTGGCGGGATGGATGGAGGAGATTTTGGAGGAGAAGAAAGTGAGAGATTGCTTCGCGGAAAGCGCTCGCAATGACATTGAAATGGAATCGCCCATAGTTTCTTTATAGCACGGATTTTCTAGGGAGTCTTTTTTTTGGAGAGAAATGGATCGGAAAGAATATCATCGCCGGTATTACCAGGAGAACAAGGAGCGCCTGGCCGAGCAGCAGCGCCGGTATCGAGAGGAGAACAAGGAGCGCCTGGCCGAGCAGAAGCGCCGGTATTACCAGGAGAAGAAGCAAAAATCAGAAGCAATCATCCAGGAAATTATTAGCAAAAGGCCAAAACTGGGAGTTTACTACGAGGATTACGAGCAAATTTTGAAATAAATCATGGATAAGAAAATTCGATTTTACGTCATTGTTTTTTATATCTGCCTGGTGATGATTTTTATTTCAATAATCGGGCTGGCGTTGATTGCGAGCGGTAAATGATGACCTTACTAGGCGCAGTAATCATGCCGCTGCTGGTGTTGATCGGGATGGCGGCAAGTTTCATGGCGGGGTACCTGTTCCGGTCAGTGGTGCAGGTGATGATAGAGCTACGGAGGCGGGTGGCGAGGCTGGAAGATGAGACCCTGCGCTCCGCCCAGGGCAAGCGGCATACGCACGTGATGGCGGCCTGGATCGAGGACGTGATTGCGAAGTTTGGGCACGCGGCGATGGATCAGGAGATCGAGCTGCTGAAGGTGGAGCAGAGCCTGGAGCGGCAGGCTGAGATTTATCAGATGTTCCAGGATGGGATGCAGGAGCTGCGCAAGATGCGGGCGAGTCCCAGGAGGAAGGAATGATGTATCACTTTGATTTTTTAGTCACGGGATTTTCCATCGGTTTTGCAAAGGCATTGATGCGAGTGATTATCGCAGTGGTGGAAGTATTGGGGGGAGAGGCGGATGGGGCGTTTACGGAGGTGAAGGCGGAGGCCGGCAATGAGCAAGAGTAAGAAGGTGGATTTCGAGAGCTGCCGGTACGACTATGAGTTCGAGCGGGCGATCCTGGCCAGGGGAGGAGAGCTGGAGAACGGCAAGGGCAGCCATATAAAGGTTCACGGTCCTTTGGGTATGGCAGTTATTGCCAGGCGGACGCACGAGATTCCGAAGCAGATCCGGGCGAAGATCGTGAAGAGCTTGATTGCGATCGGGCTGGTTTTCGTGGCGGTGGTATGGATTGGGTTATGAAGAATGGGCAAGGCACGCCCACCCATGCGGGTGGCAGGCTTGCCCCTACACAGGTTGTTTGGGCGTTGACGACCCGCCCTTGCAATCACTACCCTGGTTCGAGTTTTTCATGGTTCTCCGACAGGGTGGTGGATAGTTTCCCTCCTTGTGAAGCCGGGGCTGTATCGGTGCAGCCCCGGCGGAGGAAGGGCACGGCGGCGCCGTGCCCCAAAGTGGGCGATTCATGAATCGCCCCAACATTAATAAGTGAATGGTCTAGGCCGTACGCGATTGGCAAATATCACCCATACTGAACGGCGGCTTGGACTGACTCTCCTTAGAAGCCGGAGTCTGAGTCACAATGCTGAGGGCAAGCCCCAACAGACTCCGGCCGAGGGTTGCCTTTTTAGCTCCCTGGTCGAGCCTGCCCCCCCCAGGTTCGACCAGGGAACTAAGGAGGCAACATAATAATGCACCACAAAGACACAAAGCCCCGCCTAAGCGGGATAAAGAACACCAAGATTTTTGATGATTAATTTTATGCTGGGAATTATTCTGTTGTTGATTACGCTGGCGGTGCTGCTGCTGGCGATTGGGTTTATCTGGTTTTTATTCGTTTGTGAAAGGAGTTGGATCATGGCAATAGTAGATGAAGGGGCGAAGGGTGCGAGGGAATTGCAAGTGTACAGTGAATTGAATTCACTGGAAATGTACGTGGAGACATTGGTTAAAGAGGTGGATCTGCTGCAAAACAAGCTATCAGATGTATTGCGGCAAGAGCCAGTTGGAGAGGAAAAGGGCACACCTCAGCTGAATTTTGTCCCGCTGGCTAACAGGATCCGAGGCTCTAGACTGAAGATAGAGGAGGTTATAGCCTGGTTGACACGGATGCGGGATAGGCTGGAGATTTAACGATCGTTAATGGAAGAGATTATTGAGGAAATTATTGGGGAATTGGAACAGCTCGCTTATGAAAGGCGGGCGCTTTTGGCTGCGGCAAGAGGTGTGAAAAAGATGCGGCGGCTGATCGAGGTGAACATGCTGGCGCATGGGAAGCCGGTGGCGAGCACGGAGCTGATGGTGGAGATCCGGGAGGGGAAAGTGAGAATTGTTTCTATAAGGAATCCAGGCGATGTCCTGAGTGAAGCGAAGGAAGGATGAATTATCTAGGGCGATTGTTTCTAAGGGTCGAGATGATTGAATACGTCGAGACGTACATGCGGGCGAATAAATTAAATCAGGTTGAAGCAGCAGCAGCCCTGGGAATCTCTCAGCGATATCTAAGGGACATCTTGAGAGGCAGAAGGGATCCGGGGAAGAGGCTGTTGGAAGCATTGGGCTTTGAAAAAATTGTTTTGTATAGGAGAGGCGAAAATGAACACGAAAATTGATTTTTTTGAATTAGATCACGTATTACCAAACCCCTGGCGCCCTAGAGAAGTGGAAGACCAGGAATATCTAAAAGAACTGGCGGAGGATATCCACGCCAACACGATGTTGCAGACGCCGGTGGGCAGACGGGTGGACGAAGGAGGGAGGAATATTTTTGGAGATGATGCGGAAGCTGGTTTTTACGTGCAACTGGCGTTCGGGCACCACCGGTTGGAGGCTTACCGGCTGCTGGCAGAGAAGCATAAGAAGGAGGAGGAGTGGCAGAGTTTCCCGGTGAACGTGCGGGAGCTGGGCGATGAGAAAATGGCAGTGCTGGCGTTCGTGGAAGGGGAGAAGAATAAACCGCCGACGGCAATAGAACGAGCCAAAGCAGTGCAGCGATTTATGGATGATTTCGATTGTACGCAGGCGCAGGCAGCGAAGAAGCTGGGGCTGAGCAGGAGCGCTATCTCTAATATCGTGCGGTTGTTGGGATTGCCGGAAGAGCTGCAAGAGGACGTGCAGAGCGGGGCGATCAGCGAGCGGCAGGCGATGGCGATCCTGCCGGCGCTGGAGCTGCCGGCTGAAGTAACGGATGAAGTAAGCTGGACCAGCCCGAAAAAGATTATCAAGGCGGCAAGGGAGGGAGCAAGCTCGGACGTAATCCGCAGCCAGGTGGACGATTTGATCCGGTATGGGGCTACGAATTTGAAAGAAGCGGCATTCCCGACGGATGAGGAAGTGAAAGGAGGCGGCGACGCGGCGCCCCTACAAGCGGCGAAATGCTCGGAATGTGAAAAAGTTATCAAACGGGGGAGCATTTCTTACTGCCCGATCAAGGCCTGCTACGAGGCGAAGGCGGAAGGCTGGGCGGCGGAGCGGCTGAGGCTGGCGAGCGAGGCGACGGGGATCACGGCGCTGGAGGGGACGCGGGATTACCAGACGAGCAACTCGTTTAGCTATATACCTGTGCCAGATGACGAGAAGAAGAAAATAGCCGAGCGAATTATCGGCAAGGGCTGCGAGAATTTGAGACTGGAATATGTTGGTGATCGGGGAAAATACATCGAAGATAATGATCCGGGTTTGCTGAAGGAAAAGGGATTTGTTGATGTGCGGATAATCTGCGTGCACAAGGGGAGCAGGAATTGTAAGTGTATCGAGGAGGTGGAGAAGGAGTTCGAGAAGCAGAAAAAGGAAGATCCGGCTGAAAAGGAATTAGAGAAGAAGAGGAAGGCGGCGGAAAAAGAATGCAAGAAGATCCTGGGCGAGGCTACGGAAACGGTGGCGGAGGGATTGGCGAGCGGGCACGTGGGGGTATGGAAGATTTTGACCAGGAATTACATCGGATTGGATGTAAATAAAAAGTCCGACTATACCCTGGATGAGCTGCGGACCAGGATGGCGGCGGGGATGTTGCGCCGAACTACTTACATTAATGAACCTAAAACTTTAAAAAAAGCAGTAACGGAATTGTTGGTAGAGATGGGGTTGGAGGAAGAGGAAATGACGCTAGAGGAATCAGAAGAGGCTTTATTGAATATGGAGCCACCTGAAGGTGACAGGCCGGCTGATGAGACAAGGGGCGGAGAATCTCCCAGAAATGGTGAAGATATCTTGCAAAGGTTGGAGCGGATTAAAGGCTGGCTGAACGGTTTGGTAGTGACAGTGCCGACGGTAGAAGCAGTACGGGGAAATATTGCCAACCTGGAAAAACTAAGGGATGATTTCGAATGTGAATGGGGTGACGAGCCTGATGCGGACAAGTCCCAGGCTTGGGACAAGCTGGCAGAAATGGCGACGGCTATTGTAGAGTGGATGGAATGTCTAAAGAATATAGCGGAGGTGTTGGAAGCGCCGACCTGGTCAGCAGATGATTTTCATAACGTGCAGCAATTGACCATGCTGGGAGTAGATGAATCAGACTTTGGGCGTTATTTACTTGGAACGCCGGCGCCCATTTTGAATTACACATTGGCTTTGATAAGTGGTCGAGAGGGGCATGGAAATCGGGCAGGCATAATCCGCAAGCAGTTGAATGTGTTGGAGGCGGCACAAGGTGAGCCAACAGATATCGTTTGAAGAGTTCGTGAAGTACGGTGTGCCCGAGGAAGCACCAGGCTTGGGACAAGGCCCAGGCTTGGGCCAAGAGCAACCTGCTGGCATTCCATCCTTTCAACCGAAGGAAGGCAGCAAGCTGAGCCTCATCCTGGTGGATATGTTGAAGGCGGCATGGAGGAAACCCGGCAAACCGCAGAGGAGGGAGCTGGCGAGCGGGCTGCGAATAGAGCTGATATTGGGACTGGAGGGCGTGCTGCGGATGCAGATCAGCCGGGAGAAGGTGTATCCGGCTGATAAGGAATGGGAGACGATTGCGGAGCACTGGCCCCAAGCCTGGGACTGGCCGATGGAGGGAGGGCACGGCATCGCCGTGCCCCTACGAGCGCAGGAGATGTTTACGGCGAAGGGGCGGCGTTATTTGAGAGGGGAGTGGCCAGTATGAAGGCGATCTTGCGAAAAATAATTGCATGGATTCTATCCTGGTTTACGGGGAGCGGCCCACGACGAAGGATCAAGGCAGCCTATGCTTTGCCGCATGTGAAACCGGATACCTGGCAAATCGCTCAACGGCGCAAGCTGGAAGCGCACCAGAGGAAATTGCGCCGGATTAGGAAAAATAGCTGGGAAAAAAATAGGGGTTATCGGTGAAAGATTTCCAGGGGTTCACGGTGCCGGATGGAGCGTACCTTCCGCCGGAGCTGATCTATCTTTTACCTGGTCTTTCCGAGAAGGACGTTAAGATTTTAATTGTGGTGATCTACCATTACGCGCAGTTTGGCGGTAACGAGGTTTCCAGTCTGACCGACATTTGCTACATGACTGGTCTCTCACGCCAAAGCGCAGTGGCAGGCCTAAAATCACTGCAAAAGAGAGAGATGATCGAACGCCAGGGCATCGGGCGCTCATTTGCTTACTCGCCTAGAGTCAAAAATTTAGACTCAGCGGAGGCTAAGAGTCTAAATTTTAGACCGATAGATAGTCTAAAATTTAGACTAGTCAAAAATTTAGACCATCCAGAGGCAGAGGAGTCAGAGAGAGAGTTAATTAATATTAATATTAATAGCTCTCTTTCTGACTCTCTTAAGCTAATTGGAAAGCTGAGAAGCGCAGGGGTGTATTTGAAAACGGCGCAGGCGTTGATCGCCAACCACCCGGCGGAGGTGATCGAGCAGCACCTTGATTTTTACCGGTATGCGCTGGAGAAGAACCTGGCGCAAGGACCGGGCTGGCTGGTGCTGAGCTTGAAGGAGGGCTGGCCGGCGCCGTTGGGATATGTGGCGAAAGGGGGAAGGGAGAGATATGCGCAGTGGGAACGGGTAGGTTTGAGAGACGAGGAGGATGCAGATGACGAGGACTAACGATGTATTATTTCCGGATGTGCTTGCGCGCAAGCATAGTGAGATTACCTCACCCCCTGACCCCCTCTCCGTAAACGGAGAGGGGGAGGGAAGGAAGGGGAGAAGGTTTATCATCCATGAAGCAAAGGCGAAAAAGGTTAGAAAGCCGGAGGGGAAGACGAGGGCGAGGATACGGATGGTGGATGGGCATGTCACGCCATGCCCCTACGTGTACCTGGTGGATGATAAGGGGGAGCTGAGCACGGGGGTGCCGGCCAGCCCGTTCGAGCTGCTGATGTGGGATGAGATTTGTGAGCTGAAGGGAATGCGATCCGAGAATAAGCCGATAAAGATTTTGGATATTCAAAAGAAGCTGGTGATCGTGGAGGTGGAGGATGTCAGCGATCTGCCGGGGATGTTCGGGGCGGAGAGGAAAACTTACCAGGGATTTATCCTGGAGGGTGACATTATTGATTTCATGCTGGAGTTTGTTGCCAAGTATGGCTGGCTGCCGGAGGTGGTGTATAGGGAGGCGAGCCGGGTGAAGGCGGGATTATTCATGATACACATTCCAATGAGGGAATTATGAGCAAGGAGAGTGTGCAGTTTGTGGAGCTGGTGAGAGAGACGGCTAACAACCTCACCCCCAGCCCCTCTCCGCAAGCGGAGAGGGTAGCTAGTGATAGCGGAGGCGTTATGGCGGATGATCCGAAGTTGGCAAAGGATATCGAGATAGTGCGGAGGGCGATGGAGCTGCTGGCGGAGGTGTTTACGCCGGTACAACTATTCTGGCTGGCGGAGCGGATGAGCCTGGTGCACAAGCGGGGGTGGGGCGAGGTGCGCCTGACCTGGCGGAATGGCCGGCCGGATGAGCTGTTCTTCGGACCGAGCGAGCGGATGAGCTTGTTGAAGGCGCCGGAGGGGGAGGGAGAATGAAGATCATTAGCCTGGGTTGGGGCTGGCAGTCATTCACTAAAGGATATAATATGGAAGTGGTTCCTGAGAAAAAATATACATATACGAATATGAAGGGTTGGACGTATCAATGTGGTGGGTGTGGCCAGTGGATTATAGCTCCACCAGAAGGCATTATTTTCAGTGATCACCAATGTCCAACCGTGATTGAGGGGAAATGGCGGGATGCGCCGGCGGGATTATTGGAGACTGGAGAGGTGGAAAAGATGGATGCGAAGGATGTAATGGAATTATGGAAGAAATATGGACTGAGCATGACCGGGGCAGAAGGGATCATGCGATCCGAAGAGGGGTTATTTATTTATACAGTTGAGGAGGCTGAGGATTATTATCGGTTAGTAGAGCTTTGCCACGACGCGGTGGCTTCTTTTTACGAGGAAAACCCTGAGCTTCGAGGATTGGGTTATTTCAAGGCGCTGAAACTTGCTAATCCTGATTTGGATGGGCGTATGTTGGAGTGGGCCAAGGAACATAAGCGCAAGCTGGAGGAGTTAAAGAAGAACAGGAAAGAAGCGGAAGAGAGAATGCGGTTAATCGTCAAGGAATAATTGTTGTATAATTGGAGGTGTACCCTTTACGGGTGCAAACGACCGCCGGTGTGCGGAGGTGGAGGGCGACCAACCGGTCGCCCCTACAGGTCCGCCGGGTCTGTTGTCTCATTACGAGACAGGGCAGGCCCGGCTTTTGTTTTAAGTTGATTGGGCACGGCAGCGCCGTGCCCTTACAGGAGGTTTATTATGTCTGTTGAATCTTTGACGACTATCGCTGCGGCGATTTTAGCCTTTTTATTCGAGTACATTCCGGGTTTTCAGGGGTGGTATGGGAAACTGGAACCGGTCTATAAAAAGCTCTTGATGTTGCTGTTTGTGGTAGGAGCAGCGGGTGGGGTATTTGCCATCGCCTGTTCCGGAAAGGGAGAGCTTTTTGGCGTGCAGGTGGTCTGCGATCAGAAGAGCGCGGGAGAGCTGATTTATCTGGTTTTGCTGGCGATCGGGGTGAACCAGGGCGTGTCACGGTTGACGAAGAAAACCGGGTAGGATAGGGGCACGGCAACGCCGTGCCCCTACAAATAACACCGGCGGTCATCATGATGAAGGGCGCAGCATGCTGCGCCCCTACCGGATAGGAGGCGAAGATGGTGGAATGGCAGACGATTGTAATGCAGTGGGGGTGGGCGGGGGTGTTGCTGTGGATCGTGGTGGAGAAGGTGGGGCCGGCAGTGCGGGACGTGGTGGTGCCGGAGCGGGCAGCAGCCAGGCGCAGGCGGGAAAAGACGGAAGAACAGGAGTGGGCGCGGTTGAAATCCCTGGAGGAACGGCAGGTGGCGGCGTTCGAGAAGGTGGCGGAGGGGATGACACAACTGGTGGAGAATTATCTTTTGATTTCGGAGCGGATGGGCAGGGTGGAGAGCGGGGTGGACAGGCTGCTGGAACAAAGACCTACCCCAACCCTCCCTAAAGGGAGGGAGAGGAGAAAAGGGAATGCCGATCAAGTTTGACGGGCGGACGTTCAAGCATTTCAGGAACGCGGTGCGATACGTGGTGCGGAAGAAGGGCTGGGGAGAAGAGAGGGCGCGGCGATACGTGGGCGGGATTGAAAAGAATCAAGTGAAGTATAAGGGAAGAAAGTAATGGCATTATCGGTGAAGCGAGGTTTGTTTATCGAGGAATATTTGAAGGATTTCAACGCGACCAGGGCGGCGATCCGGGCGGGTTATTCAAAGAAGTCGGCGCATGACACGGGGCATGAAATCCTGAAAAACCCTGAGGTTAGAGCAGAAATATCAAGACGGTTGAAGGAGCAGGCAATGGGGGCGGAGGAAACGCTGCACAGGCTGGGGCAGCAGGCGCGGAACGAGGGATCGGATTATCTGCGACCGGATGGCTCGACGGATTTCAGGAGGCTGATCGCGGAGGGGAAGGGGCACCTGGTGCAGCGGGTGAGAATCAAGCGGTATGTGGAGGGGCGAGGAGAAGAGGCAACAGAGGTGGAGCTGGTGGATGCTGAATTCGTGGATCCGCAGGCGGCGCTGTTTACGATGGCGAAGCACCATGATTTGCTGAACGAAAACCGGGAGCGGACGGTGAACGTGCGGGTGTTGAGTTTGCCGGAGCTTTTGAAGAAGGTGTATGGCGAGGGCGGTGATGTTGACGGATAACCTGAAGGTCACAGATGAGATAGTAATCGAAGCCGGTCCGGAGCTGGAGACCTACGTCAACACGGCATTCGAAGCGGGCTGCCCGGCGGATCAGCTTGAGAATTTCATCCAGGCGGGGTATGTGGCGCAGCCGAAGCAGCTTGAGTTCCATGCGGCAGCCAGGCAATGCGACGAAGCAGGCGGGCCGGTGAAGGTGGCGCAGGGGGGGACGCGTGGCTCGGCAAAGACGCACGCGGCTTTTGCGCAGGTGGCGCTGGATGACTGCCAGCGGGTGGCGGGGCTGAAGTGGCTGTTCTTGCGGAACATCAAGAAGGCGGCGACGGAATCGTTTGGCGACCTGGTGCTGAAGATTCTTTATGCAATGCCGCACGAGTTTGCGGAAGGGAAGATTGGCTTTCCGAACGGCAGCCGGATTATCGTGGGCGGCTTCAAGGACGAGAAGGATATCGACAAGTATTTGGGGATCGAGTACGACGGAATAGTTATCGAGGAACCAACGCTGCTCTCGCAGACGAAGGCGGACAAGGTGGAGGGCAGCCTGCGGACGACGATGCCTGGCTGGAGAGCGAGGATGTACCTGGGCACCAATCCGGGCGGGATCGGGCACTTGTGGTTTCGGGAGATGTTTGTTTTACCCTGGCGGGAAGGCAGGGAGCGGGAAACGCGGTTTATCTCTTCGACGTACCGGGATAATGCTTTCCTGGCGCCTGAGTACGTGGCTTACCTGGAACGGCTGACGGGGGACCTGCGGCGGATCTGGACGGAGGCGGATTGGGACGCCTTCGAAGGGCAGGTGGTTGGGGAATGGCGGCACGAGCTGCACGTGATCGACGTAAGGGATTTGCCGGAGGATTTCGAGTTCTGGCCAAAGTGGAGGGCGCTGGATTGGGGGCTGGCGGCGCCGTTCTGCTGCCTGTTCTTTGCCAGGGATCCGGACACGGGCAGGGTGTACGTCTACCGGGAGCTGTACCGGGCAGGGATGAACACGAAGCGCCAGGCGGGGATGATCGTGGAGAACTCGCCACCGGGGGAAAACCTGACGCTGACGTATGCGGACCCATCGCTTTGGTCGAAGAAGGACTACAAGGGGAAGGTGATTTCGACGGCGGACGAAATGCGGCTGTATGGGGCGCCGCTGACGAAGGCGGAAAACGACCGGCTGATGGGGGTGCGGAAGGTGCACGATGTGCTGGGGATGTTGCCGGACGGCAGGCCTGGGCTGGTGATCGTGAGGGAGAACTGCCCGAACATGATCCGGACGCTGCCGGCGCTGCCCAGAGATGCGAACCGACCGGAAGACGTGGACACCAATGCGGAGGATCATGGTTATGACACGCTGCGCTATGGGCTGACGAACCTGGTGCGACAGACGAAACAAAAGCGAAAGGTGCGCTATACCGGGCTGGATAGCTTGAGATTGTGACCTCACCCCTAACCCCTCTCCATAAATGGAGAGGGGAATCGAGGAGATAGAATATGGACGATCAATACGATATCACGGAGTTCGAGCAGGCGAAGAAGTATTTCAAACAGGTGCAAGCGGACCAGAGTCTACGAGTGGCGATGGATGTCGAGATGGAGAAGATTGCGCTGATGACCTGGGACGAAGAGGGGAAGGTGCGAAAGAAGGGGGATGACATCAAGGTTACGAAGTCGCCGGATGCGGCGAATGCGCTGGTGGGGGCGAACCGGCTGCTGATTGCGACGGACCCGACGCCGAGCGTGCCGGAAGAGCTGAACGAGGCGGCGGTGATGGACGTGGCGGACAAGCTGGAGAAGGCGGCGGCCAGGATCTGGCAGGCGGCGGGGCGGGTGCGGGGGAGACCGGTGCACTATGACGTGGTGCAAAGCATGAACACGTTTGCGGAGGTGCACATCGGGATCACGCGCACGACGGACCTGGTGAATTTCTCGCAGGACATGAAATCGAAAGACCAGTTCAAGAAGCGGGCGGAGCAGATTGCAGAGATGACGCCCTACCTGTTCGAAGTGTGGCCGCCGAAGACGGGATATCCGGATCTGGATCAGTATGGCTTGCGGGCATATTTCAGGAAGACGGTGACG
>Ga0315295_10004374_pt1 | contig 12058 bp, 19 predicted proteins | sample YL17G14_0_MG_FD_204453 | JGI IMG/M metagenome (GOLD analysis project Ga0315295, IMG submission 204453) | Sediment microbial communities from Yellowstone Lake, YNP, Wyoming, USA - YL17G14_0 | ecosystem: Environmental > Aquatic > Freshwater > Lake > Sediment | place: USA: Wyoming | collected... | reverse complement strand
CCTGAAAATTCCATCCATCAACCAGTTAATCACGCTTGCGATCGCGTTGGTAGTAATTTCATTCGTCGTGAAAATGCTGCCGGCAAGCGTCCAAAACCTCTTTAGGGTATAACGGGGAAACTCGTTAATCCAAAACCTGAAAGGAGGTTTTGAAACATGAAAATTCTTGAGAGAGAAATTTCAGCGATCACTTACGCGGCGAACCAGACCCGGACGATCCAGTTGCCGCGAAATTACGCCTACCGTTGCATCAACCTGCTGCTGATCGCGGATATGTACCGTGAGGCTGGTGCTACGCTTGGCACGGGCAAAGACAGCGCTCCGGCCCAGTTGGTTAAGAACATTATGATCCGGGCGAACGGCCGCGATGTCATAAAGAACATCGACATGGAATCGCTGCACCGGATCAACCAGTTAGCACACGGCACGAGGCCGGTTATCGACGCCCCGATGTGGGGCGGCGGTGCCGCGATCGTGGTCGGGAACAAGGTAGTTCAGGTAGTTTCCGCACGAATCGACTTCGAAATGTGGCGGTCGGTCAGGCCTATCGATACGCTGCTCGACTCGGCAGGCCTGGCGACGCTCGAAATGATCATTACCTGGGGAACCGGCAACGATACGATGACTCCGGACTACGACCCGGCCGGTGCCGGTGTGACGGTAGCCGATGCCCAGCTTTTCGTATCGAGCGTAGAAGAGGTCGGTGTGCCGGAAGGCACGCAGTTCATGATGAACAAGGAATATATGATCAGGTCGCAGGTTACGGCGACGAGCAATCGCCACCAGATCCAGCTCCCGGTCGGGAACCTGTACCGCTGGCTCATACTCAAATGTCACAGCGTCGGCTTGAACGTCTGCTCGATCCTGCCGTTTACTCTTGCGCTCCAGAACACGATCACGCTCCAGGCGGGCACGGAGGTATTCAAGTACCGCATGGCAGGGGCCTTGAACGCGGACAATCGGCTCGATTATATGATCGAAGTGCCGGAACTGCTCGCAAGTGCGGCTGCGCTCAATCACAGGCTGCTTGAGAATGGCCTGGAAGGCTATTACGTGCTCGAATTCTGCAAGGATGGCCGGCTCACTGAGTGCCTGGATACTTCGAGGCTCAGCTCACTCGAATTGATCCTCGACGTCGTGCTGCCCGCCGGCTCTACGGATGCGTTCATCGACATTTACCCGTGCGAATTGATCAGGCCGCCTGTAATTGCGGCTTAAAAAAAGAAGGCCGTCAAGAGGGGATAAAGGTTTGCGATGGCGATTCTTCGTGTGGAGAATCGCCATTCTTTTTTAGGGTGAAAATATGGGCTCTGTATATCCTGAATATCTCATAAGCGAGCTTGAGCGGGGCGACCCGGGGCCGCTTACAGAAAGATCGAGATTTTTATTCCTCGGCGGCACGGGTGATCGCCAGCGAGAATTGATTGCACGTTACCCGGAAAAACTCGGCTATATAGCAGCTTCGGACGTTCTTAAACCAAGTAACGAGTGGTTTGATAAGGCATTGACAACAACGGCAGTTGTTTTGACCGGCTCGGCTGTTGTCAAGGCGGTATTGCCAGTGCTGGGAAATGCACCGGCGGCGGCGGAATTCGTGGGACCGCCCGAATCGATTGCGGGTGTTGGCCAGGCGGCTTCTTTTGTCGGTCCTCCGACTTCGATCGCCGGTGTAGGCGGTGTTGGGATCGGCGGTGCCGGCGATGTGGCGGCGGCGGCTATGGAGAATCAGGTTATCTCAAGCGGCGGATTAACCATTGGCGGGATCGGGGGAGCAATCGGCGGTGGGATCGATACTCTTGCCACGGTCATTCCGAAGATCGCCGGGATCAAATATTCAATCGAAAGTTTATTGGGCCGGGAAGATCAACCTACAGTGCATATTGCGGATAATCCGGCCGGCGATTTACCAACAAGTTCATCGCCGGTAATAAATCTGACTATCCCGCCTCAATCGACGGGCGGGATCGTATTGACGACGCCGGCTGCCGGGCAGCCGAATGTCATGCTCTACGCCGGGCTTGCAATTTTAGCGATTATTTTATTTAAAGGACTTTAAAATGATTATCATAGCGGCACCGGGGACATCGAAAAACGGGATCGGGATCATAACATCCCAGATCGGCAAGGGGGCCAGTCCGCACACGGGCAGCGCGTTCTTCACGACGCCCCAGCGGTCGAAGATCAAGAGCGAGATCACTCAATCGGCGGCGAACATGGGCAAAACGTTCCGCTCTGTTCGCCCGGAATTGCAATCGGTCATTCTGACGAACTTTTACCGCGCTCGAGGCTGGGTCGGCAGCCCGTACGCCGCGAATATGGCGATCCCCGTCAAGCGCAAGGAAGGCTTGAGCCTTTCCAAACTCATTCAAAGGTGACAAGAGGTGATAAAAAATGTCCACGATCCAAACTTCACTGATCGATCAGAAGCAGCCGTTGACCGGCGGGCTCGGCGATATTCTGGATTCGATAAGCAATAACGTCTCGAAGGTCGTTACGATCTGGGACAAAATCCAGACGATCGGGAAATCCCCGGAAGTCGTAGTCGAAAAGCCGCGTGCCGGCTCGCCGGAAGGCACGAACGTCCAGAACGTCGATCCGAAAGCCGCCGACCGCGCAGCCGATACGATCACGAAGATCCAGCAGATATACGACCAGGTCAAGGGCCTGTTCGGCCTCGGCTACCCATCGACCGAATCACAGCCCACGGCCCCGGTCACGACCGAAGCCGGTTCTGCCTTGCCGTTCGGCCTTTCGATGGGAGCTCTGGCGGTTATTGGCCTGGTGATTTTACTCGCGGTGAAAAAATGAATATGAAGTCTGTAATTCCAATTTTAGATACGTTTCAGTCGAAGATCGAATACGTCCGTCGTGGCCCGATGGGTGTGCCGCGTATGCTCGCGATCGATCTCGCAACCCCGCTAATCGATCAGCATTTCAATATTTCCGGCAATATGTTCCAAATCTGGAGTATGCCGGATGAATCGAGCTACGTTACGATCAAGGTCAATGAAACAAGCCAACCCGCGATCCCGTTCCAGGCACACACCGGAATGCGGACGCCTTTCCACAAGCTGCTTATAACGACGCCGGCCGGTCAAACAGGTGAAATGCTTTTGCTTTACGGCACCGAAGCCCCGGACATGCTGGAAATGATCGACATGCGGAGCACAACGGTCGCTGGCGTCAGCGGAGTTTTAGATGAGCTTCGCGGAGATCTCACGCCTGAAGCCTTTACAGGCGTAACGATCACGGCAGCTCCCGGAGCGACGCTTATCGCGGCGGCCAGGGCGGCTCGAAAATCTATTGTCATCCAGGCATTATCGACGAATGGCGGCAGCGTTTTCTTAGGCTTTGCCGCAACAGTGACTGTCGGCGGGGCACCGGGAATATGGTTCGCAGAACTCCAGGCGGGCATGTCCTGGATGTGCGATGATTATCGAGGCCCGGTCTATGGCATAGCCACGGCCCAACAGGTTGTCGGAATGGGAGAGGTTTAATGAAGCATATTTCAGATCCAAAGGCGGCCAATGTAAATATACCGGCACAAACTCCGAACGGACGGCTCTATCTGGAGAATTCACAGCAAAATGTTCAGGATGGCTTATTCGTAAAAATATTGTTCGATTCGATCTCCGCCGGCTTTACCGATGGGATCGAAGATCTTGTCAATCACAGGATTTTTCCCGCTGTTGCCGGCTGGTATCAAGTCAATGCATATTTATTGCTTGAGAGCCTGATTGATGCTTGTAAGTATCAAATCCATGTCACGCGATCAGGAATTTTGGTTGCTTATGCAGAATATCTTTCTGCTAAAACAGGAAGCTCTACGGCATATCACATATCATTGGGCATTTCGGATGTGATTAAATTGACCGCTTTGCAATATCTGGAAGTCGGAATCTATCATAACGATGTAACGGAAATCGTCGATGTTTTAGGTGAGGAACAAGGTTCGTTTTTATCCGTCCAGAGGGTGCGATAATGGCAATTCAGCGAATCGAGATCGATAAGGACAAGGTTCTTTTGCCCGGTGACAGGATCGAGCTGCACTTCAAGACCACGAGCATGCTCTGGGTGACGGCCGCCCAGATCGCCCTGATCGAATGGCGGATCGGGAAACGGGATGACTGGGAGATCCTCAGCAATTCCCTGCCTGCCAACAATCGCGTGATTTTCACGATCCTTGTCAAAGACTCCGCGAAAACATCGCCGGTATTGCAGACGGCCGGCATTGGCGTGACGGCTGCCGTTATCGCGGCGGCGATCGTCGCGGTCGGCGTAATATCATGGCTGACGCTCGATAAAGTATTGCAAATCATGGAAACCCCGGAAGGAAAAATCGCCGTCGCCGGCACGGGTGTGGGAATCGCGGCGGCCGGGATCGGACTTTTACTCTTATTGCTTTTGCCGAAAAAATGACATGGGCCTCGAAGATACGAATAATTTGCGGGACTGGGACAAAAGGCTCGGCGAACAGTACCGGCGAGGCTGGGACAATTATATCCGCCGCCGAATCTATCTGGACGTCGCCCGGGAACTGGAGTGCTGGGGGATTTGCGGAGAATTTTTCTACGTCGAGGAAGTTTCCTCGGCTTTGGCCATCGGATCGATCAGGCTGAACCGAAATACGAACGATCCAATCGACCTGGTTTTGGGCACGGTCGTCAAAACGATCTTCTGCAATATTTTCATCACGCACGCAGCGCTCCAGGGAGAATGGATCGACGTGATTTATGGCATAAACTTCGAATATTACAAAGAGCATGCAATCGATGTTAATAACATAACAAACATTGATAACATAACAAACATTCAGACGCTTGACACGATCAATAATGTTGTGCATATCGACGACAACAGCAGCACGATTACGATAGACATCGCGGCCGGCCAAAAAATCAGCGAGGTTACGACAGTAGCTTCAATAACGAATGTGGTCCACGTGGATGATAACGGTGGGACGGTGACGGTGGATGGAGCCGTGACGATACAAGAACCACTGAGCGTCGATGATAACGGCGGTTCGCTTACGGTCGACGGTTCTGTGACGGCCGTTGATAACGGTATAGCACAGCCTTGCATCATTATCACCAACGTCGCAGCCGATGCGAATACGGTCGGGGCCAACCACGCCTGCAAGAGAGTCCTGATCCGGGCACATACGATCAATACTGGCCTGGTCTGGGTCGATTTTAATAATGCGGCGGTCGCTTTAGCCTGCTATCCATTGGCAGCCGGCGACTCGGTGGGTGTGCCGCTCACGAATACGAATTTGGTAAATTGTCTTTTCAAAGTAGCGAACGAAAAAGTCACAGTGGTTTACACTAACTAATTATGGCAGCATGGAACGTAACAACTGCGGTTTATTTGCAGGAATTTTCCGTCGCCGCGAAGGAAACAGAGCCGCAAGGTGTTTTCTTCAAGGCGGACGGCACAAAGATGTACACGGTAGGTTCCAATGGTGACACTGTAGACGAATACGATTTGGGCACAGCCTGGAATGTCACAACGGCAGTATATTTGCAGGAAATTTCCGTCGCCGCGAAGGAAACAGCTCCACATGGCGTATTTTTCAAACCGGATGGTACAAAAATGTACACGATGGGATATAACGGACGCACTGTCGACGAGTACGATTTGAGCACAGCCTGGAATGTCACAACGGCAGTATATTTGCAGGAAATTTCCGTCGCCGCGAAGGAAATAGCTCCCAGGGGCGTATTTTTCAAACCTGATGGACTGAAAATGTATACTATTGGAAATGGCGGTGACTCGGTCGACGAATACGATTTGGGCACAGCATGGAACGTCACCACTGCGGTTTATTTGCAGGAATTTTATGTTGGTGCGAAAGAAACTTACCCAGCAGATGTATTTTTCAAACCAGACGGACTGAAAATGTATACTATGGGATACAACGGAATGACGGTTGACGAATACAATTTGGGCACGGCCTGGAACGTTGCGACGGCAGTATATCTGCAGGAAATATCAATAGCTTTCAAAGAATCATCTCCACAGGGCGTGTTCTTCAGGCCGGACGGCTTGAAAATGTACACAATTGGTTATGATGACGATACGGTTGATGAATATGATTTGGCTCCGGCGGTTCCAAATTCCAAATTCGGAAATTTGTTCAGAAGTGAAAAGCTCGAGCAGAAAATAGGAATGTTTGCAGAAATTTAAGAAAGGATGGTCGAAAGTGGCAAAGCGTAGACGAAGAAAAAGCGGTCGGAAGACATACAAGAAAAAAGGTTCGGCCAAGCGTGCGGCACGCGGCCGTTCGGTCTATAAAGTTTGCGGCGGCTACCGAATCAGCAAGAAGAAATAATGCGGGCTCAGCGTAACCGATGTTGCCGGCAGTTTGGCGATCGCGGAATAAAAAAAATGTCACAACGCGAGAATCAAGCTGAAAACGCATTTTAGGAGCTTCCCACGTGGGAAAGACCAGGCCTGATGCCTGGTAAGATCGGTTACGCTCGAAAAAGAGCAATTATGGCCAATAGAAAGAAAAGAAGCGCTCGGCGTTGTGCCGGCGGTTATTACATAGGGTCAACAATGGCCGGCGGCTATTATTCATCGCCTGCAAGGAAGACACGACGCAAAACTTACAGGATGAAGGCGACGGCAAAGAAAAACATGCCGGCGAATATGTCGCTCTATAAAGTCAAGGGCGGCTGGCGAAGGAGCAAGCGCCGGGAGCCGGCCCCATTTTAAGAGTTTTGAGCCGGACATTATATCGGCCCGGGCCGAGATCGTGCCTTGTAGCCGATGCAGCAGATCGGAATTTCAAGTAAAGGAGCGCAAAATGAGAATTTTGAAAAATGCAACGATATTTTTATTTATGGGACTCGTGACATTGATCACAGTTGCCGGCTGCGGATCTGAATTGACGGCGGGGGGCCTGGGCCTGGCGGGGGGGTTTGCAGCCAGCGAGACGGTCAAGGGGATCGAGGTGGATCTCAAGGCACGCGAGCAGGCCCTGATCGAGCGTTACAATACGGCCGTCGAGGCCGGGGCAAAATCCGATGTCCTGGATACGATCGAGAACGATATAAACAAGACGGTGCTGCTCCAGCAGGGTGTGCAGGCGGCAAAGGGCATTGGTGGAGCTGTCGGCGATGCTGCAAGCGGCAAGAGCGGCACGGCCGAGCAATACGGGCCTCTGGCGGCCCTGATCGCTTCGCTGATATATAACATAATCCAGAAACGAAAGGGCGATCTTATGAAAAAGACTACAAAGGCGATCGTCAAGGGAATCGAAGTTTCCGAAAAAGAGATCACAACGAATCCCACAAATCCGGTCAAGATGGCAATAGCCGGGCAATTAAAGCAGCTCGGCATTTACAGCCAGGCCGATGATTTTATCAACCAGCTCAAGGCTTCCAGATGACGATATTCCTTATCAAAACAGCGATGCTGCGCTTCGGTGTAGTCATTTCCGAGGTCAAATTCGACGTCGCCGGGGAGAATATAGTCGTGAATTATTCGCTCCACGGTGCGCGGCAGAGCAAAATCGTGCCATTCAGCGAGATCGAGAGGCTTTTTAATGCCTCACAGGACGCTCCAGAATCGCCTGATCCGCGAGATGTCGCTCATTAAGGACTCCAGACCAGGGTCGGGCTTAATAACGCCTTAAAATCGCTCACAGCGATTTTGCGGAAAAAGGTTTTTTCTTGACACTTTGGAAAGCGTATGATAGACTTGACGGCGGTGGCAGGCTTACTAAGCTAAATACTAGCTTAGTAAGCCGCGCACGCGAGCTTAACTAAGCTATCGTCAAGGGTTTAAATCGGAGGCCGCTAGCGCGGCTGGAGATTAAGAGTCGGCCCCAGCGGCCGAATCGGCGACCGGCTGTTCAGGGAACATCCGCAGGCCCCGTGCCGCTGACGTAAAAAAATTTTGGAATTTTGAAATTTTTATTTGACGCCGGGCGTCTGGTATGGTAGATTGATATTCGAAAGGACGTACGAATGGATAAAAAAATCAATAAAACGAGAATAAATCAAACGACCAAGCCTGCGCGGAGTTACAATTCTACGGATCAGTTACAATCCGGACCATTTGTACGTCCAACCGCGCAGGCTTGCCGGTTTGAGATTTACGATGATTGAAGCATTATTTCAAAAAGCTATCGAGAGCGCCGGGCAATCGTACAGTTATAGTCCGCAGCAAGTGGCGGAAATGTTGGATGTTAATTCAAGGAATATCGATTTGCTCGATGAAAAGATAAAAAGTTTATTTTGGGGCTTAATGGGTGTTATAATAATTTTTCAAGCATTTAATCTTTGGGGATTTTGGCGGCTTGAAAAACAGTTGAAAAAACTCAAAAAGAGCATATATAGCTGAAAAAAAATAAATAAGGTCCGATAAGCCGAATGAAACATAACAATCAACGACGGTCTTAAACCTTGACAAAATAGCGATTAAAGGATTTTGACAAGGATATTATTGGAACTTGAAAAAAGAGTTATAGGACCATAGAGGGTCTCGATGAAACAAAATCAAGAAAAACATCTGACGGAAGTGCACGCTTTGCCGCGGCGGTTCGTGGAACTCGACAAGGAAGGCAAGGGCAAGGGGATATTTTACTTCCATCAGCCCGATGATTTTCTATATGGATATTTGCTTTGCAAGGAAACTATCCAAACGCTGCATTATCCGTTCACGACTTTCAAAATAAAAGCGCTCGAGGGCAGGCAGGATGGTGTCGCACTTGTGATCCCGGAGGATGGTGAAGTATTCGAATTTCCTGCGAACATCGTCCCACGCCGGATCATAAACGACAACGAGCTGATCGGCAGCCTGGTCAAGATCATTTACAAGGGCAAGCGGGGCCGTAAAAAAGATTACAAGGTTTTCGTTGATATAGGAACGTTCCACAAAAACGAGCAGCAAAGAGTTGAAAAACAACATACAAAACATAAAAGACCAAAAGGAATGATTAGGAGTGCAAAAAATGCCTGAAAAAGTACAGTGCCCGAATTGTCTCGGCGATGCAGAGAAAACCGGTGATAAAATTATCTGCGTGACTTGCGACGCCACGTTCAAGATCACGCGAACGGGTGCGGCGGCCGTCGTGAAGATCGGCCAGGTTGAAGCGCTCGAGGGCCGGGTCAAAGCGCTCGAGGCCAGGCTGGCAACAGCACCGACGGATAATGGCTATCCAAAACCTAGTGATCCGGAACCGGCAGGGGAAGATATTCTGTAATCAAGGATGAAAGTAATGTCGAAGAAAAAAGCAAAAAAGAAGACCACGAATACGGTGAAATCCCGCGAGTATGCTCAGGCGGCTGGAAAAATTGTCCCGGAACAGACTCCGACGGCAATATCTTCCCCGTCGATTACACCGTACCCGACGGCGGGGCATAAGGTGACTGAATTCGAGGAACGGCTCGATGCCCAATTAGCCGGCGGTAAAAAGCCGGCCAGGGGCCCGGGCGGTAAATTTTCGTCCACGTCGCCGGCGGCGGGTCCTGAAATTGATATTTCAGTGATCGGCCAGGTCGTGCAGATCCCGTTCGATCTATGGTCGGTGTCCCAGGGTGTGCCGGAGCTGAAAATCTCGAACGATGAATCGATAATGTTAGCAAAGCCGGTCAAGCAGCTCCTCGACCATTACGTTCCCCAGGTCCCGGAGATCGCCTGGGCCTGGATCAGCCTCAGCGCGGTCTCGTATTCGATAATGAAGTCCCGGCTTGCCTTGATAGCCGAGATCAGAAAAAACAAGCCCTTCTCCGAACGAAGGATGGATGCAGCTCGCGTCGCAAACTCCTCAACTAAGACGCAGGGGCATGGAGGCCCCCATCCATCCAACGTTTTTCCGTCCCTGGAGCAAATTCAAAAACCGGCGGTTTAAAAATGGAAACGAAACTCAAAAATACTTATTATAATTATCAACTTACGGGTGAAAATTGGATATACATTCACAGTGCTTTGACTCTTGCTTATATAGTCGATCCGCAAGAATACAACCGGGAAAAATATTTTCGAATCATTCAACTTTTGGATTTGACTTTATTAGATGACGAGATTTGTAGTCCGGGAGATCTTACCATCATTCACGGATTTTTAAAGAACAAACGTCATGTTAAAAAAGCACGCCGAATATTCTTAAAAGGCTTTTCAAAAAAATTGATTAAGAAGATTACTCAATGTCTGAAAAAAAGATAACGCTGATTTTCGGAAAGCGGGGGACGGGAAAAAGTTATCTCGCTAACAAACTTATCGAGCAGGAAAAACGCCTACTTATTTTCGATACTCTCGGCGAATACAACAACGGTGTGGTTTTTGATGCCGAGGACTCAGAAAAGTTCCTTGAATTCTGGCGGCACGTATATCGAGACAATTTCCGAATGATTTACAGGCCGCTGAATCCGGAAGCCGAGATCGACGATATTGCCGAGCTGGTCTTTGCCCTGGGCGATATGACGTTTCTTGTTGAGGAGGTCGATTGCTATTGCACGAGCTGGCAGATCAGCGAGGCTTTTGCGCACATAATACAGCGCGGCCGGCATAAGAACATTTCCCTGATCGGCGTCACTCAAAGGCCGTTCGGGATCCACCGGCTGCTTACCAGCCAGGCTAAAGAGATTTATATCTTCGGAACTAACGAGCCCCGGGACCGGGAATATCTGAAACTTCTGTTAGGCGAGCAGATCGAAGCGAAGCTGGATCAGCTTCAGCAATACCAGTATGTGCATTGGCAGGAAGGAAATTCACAACTTGAAATCGGGAAGGCTTGATGTTGACGAACAAAGAACAGATCCGGATTGCATGGCATTTATCAATGCCGGTGTGCCGAACGAAACGAGGCTCGATAACGTACTTAAAATTGATAAGCCATAACGAGTTGTACTTTTTGTGCAGGTGTTTCAATTGTGGTGTTGCGACTATTTGCGATAAATTTTGGTCGGGATTGAAAGCTGAAAGGAAAAATCATAATGGAAAATTTCGGACCGATGGAAACGATGGAGCAAATAAACCAGAAGCTGCTCTCTATGGAATACGAGGACCTGATAGAGCTGCTGGCGATCTATCAATGCCCGGTCGGCGAGCTGGCTGCGAATATCGCGAGGGCGAAGGGCCTGAAAGATTCGCAGATCGAGGCCGGTAAAAAAAAAGGCCAAATGGATCTAGATCACATCGCGATTTGCAGGATAGTCTATTTGGCCGACGAATTTCACAAGGAAAAATTAAGAAGTAACCAGGTGATCGAAGGTGTTTTGAAGGATATTTGTGCAGGGGTCGAGGGGATCGCGATGGCCCTGGAAAAACGATAATCTTTTCAGCCTGGTTCGTGGCGGGGACGGGCATTTCTCCTTCTTTGCCCTTACCCCCGCCTTTATTATGAAAGGAGAAAAATGTCGGAGGAAAAATTAGACAATATCATGATGGTCATTGACCTGCTGGAAAAAATCAAGGCCCTGCTTACGGGGCTGATCAATCATTCCATGCTGATCAATGAATCGCTGAAAGAAATGATCGGCGATTGCAAGGCCGTAAACCAGAATATGCGTGAAGCTGCGCTGGGGCTGAAAGCGCTGGCGGCAGAAGCGACGAAGGCCGATGAATCGGCTCAAATCCAGCAGGGCAATCGGGCTTTGGAAGAAAATTCTTAAAAAATTTCAGCGTAACCGATCCCAGGGATCAACAAATGGATCCGCTTGGAGCTGAAAAGATCGGGTACGGGGTAAGATGATGCGTTTTTATGGTGAAATCAGTTATTGCCGCTGGTGTAGCAATACATATCGTGCGAAGAAAGCGACACTTAGGGATGGTTTTTGCTGTAAAAAGTGCAAGGCGGCTCTTTACCGGGCTCGCAAAAGGCACGTAGCCAATGTTGCCAGGCAGAGCAAATCACCTGGTCAGATCGGTTACGCACGGAAGCGCGGGAAGAAAAAAAAGTCATTGACAAAATCCTGAAATAGAATTGGCTGGACTAAAAACCATTGATTTTTTAAGGAGAAAGAACATGGCATTAGACCTGAAAATTCCATCCATCAACCAGTTAATCACGCTTGCGATCGCGTTGGTAGTAATTTCATTCGTCGTGAAA
>Ga0315295_10004373_pt1 | contig 12058 bp, 19 predicted proteins | sample YL17G14_0_MG_FD_204453 | JGI IMG/M metagenome (GOLD analysis project Ga0315295, IMG submission 204453) | Sediment microbial communities from Yellowstone Lake, YNP, Wyoming, USA - YL17G14_0 | ecosystem: Environmental > Aquatic > Freshwater > Lake > Sediment | place: USA: Wyoming | collected... | reverse complement strand
GATAGCCTTGTCACCATCATCGACTTCTACGAAAGCAAAACCACGGGACCGACCGGTCTCGCGGTCTGTGATGATCTTCGCCGAAATGGGGTTGTACGCCGCGAAAGCATTCTTCAGATCGTCCTCGGTTGCGGTAAACGCGAGGTTCCCTACATAGAGCTTCTTCGACACGGACTCCTCCTGAAAAAAGAAAGGTAAAAGAACGGTAACTCCCTCAGACATGAAGGAGTACCTACTGTAGCAAAATATATATCAAGTCACGATTTAATCTGAATTTTTTCCTCGTCTACATGTGATTGAATAGCTTCTAACTTGTCCTCTATGTTATAAACTTGGTCTGTGAAACGTTTTTCCCGTTTCATCGAAGCGTTTCTTTCATACGGCAAATCCACCACCAATTTCTCAGCGATCATACCCGGACTCGATCGCATAATAAAAATCTCATCACCCAGATAAACTGCCTCGGGGATGTCGTGCGTCACAAATATTACTGTAGCTTTAAGTTTGGACCAGATCTGGCAAAGGAGCTCTTGCATCTTGAGTCGGGTATGGCAATCTAGTGCCCCAAATGGCTCGTCGAGTAGAAGGATCTCTGGGGTAGATATCAGACTGCGGGCGATCGCAACACGTTGCAGTTGCCCTCCAGAAAGCGTGGGGTACTTGGCGTACTTGCTCTCCTGCCCCTCCAGACCCACGAGCTTGATCATCTCCATAGCCCGGGCATGCCTCTCTTTCTGAGAGACTCCCTTGAACTTGAGCCCGAGGGCCACGTTGTCGAGCACACTCAGCCAGGGGAAAGAAGAATATTGCTGAAACACCATACCTACGACCGTTTTATCAGTACGTGGTTTACCATTGATCAGGACTTCCCCAGAGGTTGGCTTCTGGATACCCGTGATGTACCGTAACAGAGAGCTCTTCCCACACCCACTAACCCCCAGGACCACGATAAACTTCCCGTTCGCGGTGTTGTCTTCAATGAGGAGATTGAGGTCCTTGATGATGAAAGACTTCCCGCCATCATAGCTCTGACTGACACCCCTAAGCTCTATGACATCAGGGATGTTGACGTCGTTGAAAAAAGAAATATTCGAATCGTACATGATGCCCCTTAAATGTTATAGATATTTAAATTTGAAAAGTCTCTTGTCCAGCCATACGAATAGTCTATCCTGGATAAACCCAATGAGCACTATCACGAGCAGCACCGCAAACACTTTATCCACGCGACTCTGACGACCAGCCGTATAGATGACCGCTCCGATGCCGCCCGATCGGTTTACCAGCTCCGCTACGATGATGTAGGTCCAGGAGATAGCCACGAGTACCCTGATATCGTCGGAGAGCTTGGCGAATACCGCGGGCAAGAACACACTCACGATAGTCTGCCATTTCTTGGCACCCAGCGTGAAAGCTGTCTGCAGATAGACACTCTCTACCTCATCGATCCTCTGGATTACTACCGGTAACAGATAGACGGTGATACCGAAAGCCAAGAACTGTACTTTCATGTTGGTGTCGATACCAAACCACGCAATAAAAATACCAGTCACGGCAGTCAGAGGTATGAACCTGGAGGCGTTGATGTACCTGGAGAATAGCCCCCTGAAGAACGGGAATAATCCGATCGGGAACCCGATGAGTACCGCGATTGCTACTGCCTCTACATACCCGAGCACATTGAGCTTGATGGAGTAAAAAGCGTTGACGAGCAAATAATCCTTGAAATGGAGCTCTTTGAAAGATGTGACCACATCCCAGGGGGACGGGAATATCGCCGGGGGCAGCAGCTTGAATACGGAGATCACCGTCCACAGAGCCAGGATTGAAAAGAGTCCCGTGATCTCAATCACAGTGAGGGTTTTCTTGTCGAGAGTGCCCCGCAGCTCAAATAATTCTTTCATCACAGATCCTTTACTGGAAATTTTTGCTCAGAGAAAGTGTCACGTCTACTACTTCTTTGTCGTCAGGATATTTCGTGTAGAGCATGCTCATCAGGTCGGGTTTCTCCTGACCGGTAGCATTATTAGATCCGTCCTTGATCTCGGTTTTCCTATGCGTGAACTCTACCTGTTTGGAATAGTTCATGGCTATATTTCTACAGTTGGTCTATCCAACGGAATTCCACGTTAATGAGCTTGGCGGTATCTTCAGTCAGTGCTATCTCTTCATCTTTACAATCCCAGGGACGATCTTTCCAGTCAACGGGGATTTTTCTGATCCAACGTAGAAGCATACTCTTAACTTTCAGGTCTGAAATAGCGGTGTCCAATGCCTCTTTAACAATGTTATCGGATGAGTCAATGTATTTGTATCCGCATAGCATGCAGCATGGCATGATATGCTTTACTGTCATCCCGAAAGTATGACAGGCACAGTCACAATACATAATACCCTTCAGAGTGTGCTTCATAGAGATCGAGCTCTTTTCCTGTAAGGATTTTCCAAAAGAGGTACCGTAGGATTGGATCCTACGGTACCCCCACACACTTACTCGGCGATGAGCTCGAAATCCGTACGACGATTCTGGGCACGACCGTCTTCTGTGCTGTTGTCAGCGACTGGCTTGTCAGGGCCATTGCCGACGATCACGAATCTGTTAGGATCGAAACTGTATCGAGTAACAAGGAAATTGGCGACAGCTTTGGCTCTCTTTTCGGATAGAGCTTTATTGGACTGTGCTGACCCCACGTTATCCGTGTTGCCTTCGATACGGATACGGTTGTTCGCGAAAGACTTGGCGATGTCCCCAAAATCTTTCTCGATTCTGTACCGGCAATCATCGCAGAGCTCGTATACTCCCGTAGCGAAGTTGATGGTAACTCGCTTTGTAGAGAAAGCAGGAGCGGCTGCGATAGCCTTTGTGACCGGTGAGAACTTGGCAGAGGTTTCAGCCTCCTGCCCTGATGCCGACTCCAGATTGGATAGGGATTTCAGGACGGAAAGATCTACCACTGAGCGCCATGACGGTACCGTAGACTGATCGGGCAGTGACTCCTTGAACACCAGAGCGATCTGAGGGATCTCAGATGTGGTCTTTTCGTAGAGGTCTTCACCTTTGATACCGGTGTAAACTCCGCTGAGGTTGAAAAAATTCACGTTGTCACCGTAGTTACAGAGACGGGCATTGTTGAGGTTCATGACGGCTTCGGGCACGTTGTAGCATTTTGCCATGAGAGCCGTCGCCTGTGCCTTTGCCTCAGGTGAGCTGTTGATCTCTGCAGCAGCCTTGAGCCATCCTTCCACGAAAGCCTTGAGTTCCTTCTGATGGGACTGGATGAATGAGGATTTAGCGTAGAAAATGTCCCCGATAGCGTTCGAGGCCTCTCGTGTACTCCGCAGGACATGCGCTCCGGATACTTTCGCTACACAATCCTCATCATCAGGACTCCACATCACGGCAGCATCTACCTTGCTGTCCTTGAAATAGGTGGCAGCATCGATAGCTGACGGGGCCTTCACGACCTGGATATCGCTATAGCGGAGTCCGCCTGCAGCGAGGATCCAAAGGAGTAGGGTCTGAGAGGGCGTACCGAACGCTACGGCTACACGCTTGCCCTTGAGGTCAGCCACTGTCTTGATAGAGCTGACGGCTACGAGCACGTCACCCCCACGGGACCAGTCGATCTGGAAAACCACACGTGGCTCCAGAGGCATGATATTGGGGAAAATCACCGGTAGTACATCGGCTGTGTTGCAGATCAGATCTACCTTGTCGGCTTTCCAGGCGTCCAGGGAGCTTTGGAAATCGTCATTGATAGAGAGCTCTACGGGCACCCCGAATTCGGTTGTAAACCGGGACTCTGCTGTGGCGGAGAGTCCGCCGTTGAAATACACACCGGGTGCGAACCCAATCCAGGTGTTGGTGCAGACACGCAGGGGAGTGACCTTCTTTCCACCGACCTTCACGGCGACGGATTTACTCTGCGATGAGGTCGGGACGATCTTCGACAGCACTCCGGAGCTCTGCATATACTTGAATCCGAAAAACACGACACCTGCGATGATCGCCAGTCCGAGGATCTTGGCGAGTGGAGTAGCTTTTGCCTTGGGCATTGGTACCTTCTTCCTGTTGAGTGATAGATTCTTGTTAGTAATCGAGCGCTGACATCAGTATTTCAGTCGTTACACGGGAGTATAGGGCTCCACACTCTCCTCCTTCAGTTAAAAAGTTTGCTGAATTGGTTTGCGTTTGATGCCTCTGATACTGAGCGTGGCGCGTCGACGTCGAGTACTTTCGATTCGTCGTTGGCGTCTGCGACGATTTGGGCTTTGTCGGAGCCGAGGAGCCAGGAGTCGGCATTCTTCTCCCAATCTTCGAGCATTTTCATGCCCTTTTCCTCGAACACCCCGTTCTGGAGATCGACTCCTTGCATAAAACTTTCCGATAATTCCAACATCCGTTCCATCTCTCCCACCTTCGCCCCTACGTCGTCTGCCATGAACTGCATGGCCTCCTCAAACATGGCACGCTTGTCCTTGTCCCCACTGATGAGGTGCATGGCGGACCTCATGGCGGAGTTGGCTTGGTTGATAGTCTTCCACTCGATAGACTTTTGCTCTACCTCATCCTTAGTGTCTTCGATGAGGATACCAGTGTTCTCGTACATCTTGCTGAGTACCCGGTAAAGTACTTCGAGCTTCTTGAGCAGATCGCTGTAGGTACGGTTACTATTCTGCAGCCGACCAGCTTTTCGCGTCTGCAGAATCATCTGAGCTTGCTTATTCTGCTTCTTTGCCTGCTCTGCTATGGACATTTGGTCCCGGGCATTGGCGGCATTCTTGGCGATTGTAGTCTGGAGGGTGCGGATACTACCCTTGAGCTTGGCAACCTGCTCGTTCATCTTACCGTGATTCTTCTCCATGTCCTCTATGTAGGACTTGAGGATGGCGATAGGGTCGATCTGGATGACCAGACTGGTGAACATCCTCATGATTGTCTTGTAGAGATAGAACACGGAGGCACGGAAACGTCCATCCATGAGTACATACCCCACTGCGCATGCCAGTAGGACATACAGTCCCAGGATCATTGTGTTCTGGGCAGCGAGTACGATCGCCGTACCCCATTTCATCATGACGAGGAACAGACCTAGGATACCTCCCGCGGCGAAAAGCATACCGGTCTTACCCTCCGGACGCTCCCAAAAGGACTTCAGCTTCCCCATTCCTGGCATTTCTGACATGACAATCTCCTTTGATAGGTGTGTTCTATGCAGTGATAGCGATTACTGAATGTACCGGTTGATCTTTTCGACGTCACCCTGGATCCTGGAGGTGAAAACCTGCAGTGTAGCGGCGAAGTTGTTACGTTTTGTCTCGATTTTGACCCTATTCTCTCCGATTTCGTTGGTAATCTGGGTCTTTTGGGCGGTCATCTGATTGATCTCTTCAGTGAGCTTTTGGATGGCTGTAGCCTTCTCCTGGATCGATTCCTCCATGCTTTTGAGGTCTTTCTCCCTACTGGTTACCAGTTCGTCGATCTTTGCCTGGCAGGCACCCTCAAACTCCTGGGACTTCTTCTTGAGGATGTCCAAATAGACGCCCGCGGTCTGGATGAGCTTCTCTTTAGAGGCTCCCATGACCTTACCGGAGGTGTATGCGGTCTGGAAAAGGGTCTGTTCGGAGGGGAGTGAGGGTTTCAGGGCCTGGAGCATCTGCGCGAACTCATAATAATCGAATCCTTCGATGTTGGCTTTGTCGATAGCCTCCGAGAGGAGCTGGAGTACCGCGTCATCTTGCGTGCCGGACGGGATGGAGGCTGCTACCGAGGTCGCTACAGGGGTCACTTTCGTAGTATTTGCTTCGGTTTTTGTTTCTGGAGCCGCGGACTTGCTCGCGTCGTCTGTCTGTACGAAGAGTCCGATGAAACTCTTACCAATGTTCTTTCCCATGCGTTTCCTCCTATGTTATTTGGATGTAGGTCTTGCGTCGGATAATCAATATACTTATTTCTAACCATGTTTTAAAGAACTTTTTTCTGTGGGACCCATCTCGATCATGCTGGCGAGCTTGGAGACATCGAATTCCTGCATCATTTCACGCAAAACTTTCTTTCCCAGGGTCACCGTAGGGAGACTGGCGGCGTCTTTGACCTCAGCCTGCAGCTCCTTCTGGGTGAACACATTCTTTTTAATCATGAGTGCCTGGAGAGCGTGGATATTTATCAGGCAGGTGTTGATGCGCCCTATGGTAGCTGTCATGAACTTAAAGAGCATCTGTTCTTTAGGAGACAGATCTTTGTCTGACAGCTCACCCGTTTTTTGTACATTCATAAAAACACACCTCCGTGTTCGTCTCCAGAAATATACTTTTGGGTAATGAGGTAATCAATGTGGCTTTGAAAATAAAACGGAGGGCTGTACTGGCGGGCTAAGATACACAGTAGGCGTCTGTGATTTTGCTGGCGTGGTTCGGGTATAGTATCGGGAGGCACTCAGGGCATATACCATGAGAGAGGTCATCACCGTAGGCTTCGAGGAGGCTCTTGTTATCGAACCACACGCCGTTGATACGGACCTTGTGACATCGGCAACATACTGGCAGTACTGTCAGGGAGTCTTCCAAGATAGAGGATTCCTTTTATCATAGATGGGTCGTATTAGGAGAGTATTAAAATGGTACGCCCTAGTGGACTCGAACCACCAATCTTCTGAATCGTAATCAGATGCTTTATCCAGTTGAGCTAAGGGCGCGTTTATTAAGAGGACACCTGTGATAACAACAGATCGTAGATGCCTTTCACCAGATCATCCAGAGAGTACACTATTTTCAGATCGGGACGTTCGAGCTTCGTCTGAATCTCCACGTCTTGACGTCTCTCGTACTCAGGATCCATTCCTATCACGAGAGGCTTGTCGGTTTTTGTATAGGCTCCCAACTCGTAGAGTACAATCGGGCCCATAGTCTCTTTACAGAACCAGAACGAGATCATGTCCGCCGCGTTGAGGTATTTGTGCTCCCATGTGATTTGCTTTAGAGCCGCGCTCGGGTCATCGATCGGGAAATTCTTTCTCCGAGGATTGTAGACCGCTATGTCGAGGTCTCCCATTTTATCGAGTACGGTTTTTTGCCACTCCGGCGCACCAGTTATGGCTCCAGCTAGGAAGAGCTTCTTGGCTTTTGTCTCTGTCTCGTTGGGGGCTTCTATGTATTGCATGCGGTCTCCTTGATCTCCGGTAATCCGAAATCTCTCCGTAGATGGTTACACAACTCCCCTTCTTTGGTCTCCAAATTGAACCACTGTCCACATACAGTGCAACCTATGGCGTTGGGCTTTAAATCGTGCCTCTCTATGCTCTTGAAAGCATCTACCAGTTCTTTCTCTGTAGGATGCTCCATCTACCTGGCTCCTATGGAGTGCTCTTTGATCTGAGGTACACTCTGATGAGGTATGGACACCACTGCTCCACATCCGTCATAAAACCCTAATAATACATTAGAAACCGTGGTCGTGGTGCCAGGTACAGTGACACTGCCGTTTCTAAAGGTCGTCGTTACGGCCTTGCTACACGTGTCACAGAGGGCTTTCGATTTGTCGCCTTCTTTCCAGATCCCCAAACCCATAGGAGCCTCTCTCTTTCATGTGGTACGCCTGGTGCGATTCGAACGCACGACTTTCAGTTTCGGAAACTGATGCTCTAAATCCAACTGAGCTACAGGCGCTTGTGCTCTTAGCTTAATAAATTCTTCAACCTCACCACACGCATCTTTCTTTTTCTCGCAGTATGTGAAGCGTGCCATTCGTTCTATTATCTGAACACACCACCGTAACAATTGTTCTTCGTTTTGGTAGATATATCCATCATTTAAAGACTTATAGTCTTTTAGGAATCTTTTGCGCAGATCTTCTATACTATCGCCTTCGACCCAGGTCTCCATTAGGATTGCATAATCAATTGCCCACGGTTCATCAGCTTCCTTCTTTTTGAGGATAGGCTCACCGTTAGAATATCTTGTTACTTTTTTCAACAGAATTCCTTTAATTTAGGCGTTGTAGGGATCGAACCTACGACCTGTTGCTTACGGAGCGCACTATTACGAGTACGCTATGTAAGACAACTGCTCTATACCAGCTGAGCTAAACGCCCGAAATTCATTGACAAAATAAAATGGGACCGGAGCGGCTCGAACGCTCGACTTAGTTCTTAAAAGGAACTTACTCTACCAGCTGAGTTACGATCCCAAACTAACACTATCTCCTCGTTGCACCCTTGAAAAAGGCTTTCAACAGCGCCGCCCCACCGAACACAACCACTGTAGCCACGGCACCTACGACGATACCAATCTTGGTGACCTTTCGATTCACTACGAGCCCGGTCTTTTCTCCGAGTGCTTCCATCTTGCTCATCATATCGTAGGCTTTTCTCTCTGTCGGCGATCCTTCAAAACCTGTTTCCACTCATGTCCTCCTGGTGTTACTGTTTATGTGGAGCTGGTGATAAGACTTGAACTTACAACCTATCGCTTACGAAGCGATTGCTCTACCAATTTGAGCTACACCAGCAATATACTTATATGAGCACAACTTTTAAACAAGTACCTCTATTTTCTTGCCACCCTCCAGATAGGGCTGGGCTCCCTCAGAACAAACTTGTTCTCTACCCAGGAGAAATATACATAGGGTTTAGGGTTGTACCGGAACCGATAATCACAAATGCTCCACGTGTCAAAGAACTTGCAATATGCTTTGCCATCGGGGATGTCATCGGTATGACGGATCACGTGGTTAGCGTACCGCTTGTAATACTGCTTACGCTTGGAGCCCTTATATCCATCTGTATACCAGGGCTGGCGTGTGCTCCTACTCATTTTGCAACTCCTTTGTTAAAGGTAATTACAACATGAGTACCTCCTCTTTTTAATTGTTAAATAGGCCCATCAAGAGTCGAACTTGAAATCTCCCGCATGTCACGCGGGCGCTCTAGCCAGCTGAGCTATGAGCCTATAGTCGGTGTTTTCTCCCACCCAAACTTCTCTAAGTATCTCAGAACACCGACAAACTCCTCAGGTAGATACGATCCTGTCCAAATACCTTCCTTCTGATAGTATCCGTGCCCTACGGCAAACCATTGGAGACGACTCATGTCTCGCATGAAACGTTCGCTCATTCCAAGGTCACTCGTTGGAGGGGCCGTGAACCGAATAGATCGATCCGTATCGTTCGACTCGTAATAGAGATGGGCGCGTTCTCTTTCCATGATCATGCTCCTGGCGGAAGATAGAGGACTCGAACCCCTAAAGGATTTCTCCCGGCACTGTTCGAAAGTGCTGCCTTGCCGTTAGGCTAATCTTCCGTTAATTTATCTCATTCAAAACCTGAATGATCTCACACTCTGCTCTACATTTCACACATAGAGCCTCAGCTCTTATATGCACTATCACGTGAATGTAACCGCATTTCCTGCATCTCACTCTCGACACTACGAACAGAACTCACTCCTTGTTATTGAATCTGTTTATTATCCTTTTTTCTTTTTTTCCACAGCTCTATTGCCCAATAACTGTTACCAGGGCTTTTTAAGTTGTACTTTTTAAGCCACTTTCTAGCGGATCCTTCGCTGACTCCATATTCTACAGCTATTCTATTGATCGGAAGTTTATAAAGTATAGCTTCTAAATCTTCTTTGGGAGGCATTTGCTTTGGTTTAGTCCAAAAACCTCTTCTTTCAGGTAAGCATATTCCTAATGCTCTTGCCCTTTTTTTAACAGCATTATCGGATACCCCCAATTTCTTTGCAACGGTAGTCATAGGTTCGCTGTAAACCATTTTTTCCAGGTCTTCTTTTATAGGCCACTGTATCTTACGTTTAGTCGACGGGTCTGTTTTCTTGTTTTCACAGAAACATCTTAGGCAAAGGTTTGACCGGTTATTCTTGTATATAACAGATTTACAGTTTAAGCACAATTTAACAGGTACTCTTTTTGTTTTTTTACCGCAATAAGTACTTGTTTGGCTGTGACAGTTGGGGCATAGTATCCTTAAATTACTAATTCTATTATCTGTTGAATCACCGCTGATATGGTCTACATGTAGAGCTATGGGCTCATCTTGCCACACAGGGCCTAATCCACATTTCGAACACTCGTTTTTAAGTAGCCCTTCCAATATTAGTCTCTTTTTATTTACCCCGTTTAGTGTTGACCCCTCTATTAGGTAGTGTTCAATAGGTTTCTTTCTAGAGGGCCTTGGTCCGGAACTATTAAATTGTATCCCTAGCTCTTTTATTCTGTTTTTTACGGGTATGCTATTTTCACCTCTGTTGCGTAATCCGAAATTAGAAAGTATATCTTTATAAGTTTTACTCTGTGATACTATTTTTTTGAAATCCTCGTCCGAACATTTCCATACAGGACTCGATACCATATAGACTCCTTTGAATAGGGTAGTCACTCTATATGGTTCGAATTATTAGTAGGTTATTAACTCCTTGTAAATATTAACGTTGTATGGGCCCGGCAGGATTCGAACCTGCGGTGGGGTTTTATCCCGGTAGATTAAGAGTCTACTGCAATCAACCACTATGCGACGAGCCCTTTTTTACAGTGTCACTTTCTCTGGCGGCCTATCTTTATAGACGCGCTGCAGTTTCTTTTCAGTTTTTTCATTCAGTAGGTGTGCGCCTACATCATACAGAATAGTCTTGGCGTACTCTCTGGCCTGGAGATCATCCATAGCCTCAAGGGGTACTTTGATAATAAGCTGGTAGTCCATACGTGCCGCCTATAAAACAAAAAAGCCCTCGGGGTCTATCCCGGGGCCTTCGTCTCTGTCTCTTGTGTGAGAGCATTATGTAGACAAAAGCCCCTATAAAACGCCTGCCCGGCGCTTCGATACCACGACCATCACGGTCGTCGTTTTAAGGGATTTTGTCAGCATAGTTTCCTCTGTCTATCTAATATACCACGGTGCAGTACGAAAGTCAATAGGGAAGTTTTTAAAAGTGATCTACCTAAAAAATACAGCACTTTTTGACGCGTATATCTTAGCTTTTTTACTCGACGTCTCTCGGAACCTACGGTGTGATGTTGCCCCTTTCGCACCTATCCAGTGTATTGATAGGGCTCGATTACCGTACTCAAAAATTTTATACTTGAGCCAACTCTGCATTTTGTCGTGCGGAAGAGGTCTATTGAACTCAAGACAGCTTATGTACTCATCTAAAGCCATTAATAGATATTCTTTAATTTCTTCTACCTCAAACTTTTGTTTGGTATTATCCATTAACAGTTTTTGGAAATGAGTCTCTGTATTCATTAGCATGCTTTCTAAAGGGGGTCAATAGGGGAGTTTTTTGATGTCGTGTTTCCATTTTGTAGCTACGCCAGACTCCCCTGTACGATCCTGCAGATTCTTTCTATCTACTCTCGCCTCTTCCATTAGGTCGCCCAGTATTCTCTCGTCCTCTTCAGCATGGAAACACGCTATAGGATCAGCCAGGCGCACCGCGTCTGATTTCTTGAAAATGTAGGGTTTCTTGCGCATAATTACAGTTGTGCTTTCAAAATGGCAGGTGCAAAACAATTGTTTTCTACTACATTTTTCCAAAAGCAATTGCGATGACAGAGAGAATAGCAGTTATCACAGGCAAAATAAGTCCGAAGAGCATGAGCTTCTTGGATATCATACCAGCTCCTGTTTTGTGCTTTAAAGGTGGTGGGCTCAGCTGGGATCGAACCAGCAACTCCCTCGTTATGAGCGAGGCACTCTAACCGATTGAGTTATGAGCCCGTTGAAAATCAATATACTATCTCGGCATTCAACTATCAGATGGTAGCGCTACAGAGAGTCGAACTCTGATTTGTTGGCTGAGAACCAACCGTCCTAAAACCGTTAGACGATAGCGCCGTGTTTATCTTGTCGTACCCAAGTGAATGTAGATCGGGTGATACCGGTCCAGTGATTGATACATCCTGGAAAGAGCCTCCTCTTTGGCATAATACAGATTATCTGTGATGACTATCTCTGTATCACAAGGAACCGTAAAATAGAAATTGCGGAGAGCTAAACTAAAAAATCGCTTTCTATCTTTTTCATTATTGTGAGTTATTTCCGCAA
>Ga0315295_10004371_pt1 | contig 12062 bp, 12 predicted proteins | sample YL17G14_0_MG_FD_204453 | JGI IMG/M metagenome (GOLD analysis project Ga0315295, IMG submission 204453) | Sediment microbial communities from Yellowstone Lake, YNP, Wyoming, USA - YL17G14_0 | ecosystem: Environmental > Aquatic > Freshwater > Lake > Sediment | place: USA: Wyoming | collected... | reverse complement strand
CTCCTTCGCTTTGGTGAGAGCGGCAATTTCGCGCCTAGCACCGGCAGCTTCGGCGGACAGGTCCTCCGTTGCCTTGGCGGCGGCGGTGAGTTGCGTCTCGAGGGCGGCGACGTTGCTGCGCAGATCCGGATAGGCGGAGGCGGCGGGCAGCTTCGCGCGGGCGAGCTGGGCTTCGAGTTCGCTGACGCGGCCGGAGAGATCGGGGTAGGCGGGGGCGGCGGGCTTGGCGGCAAGGGTCTTCCGGGCCTCGGCAAGTTGCGTCTCGAGGGCGGCGACGTTGCTGCGCAGATCGGGATAGGCCGGCGCGGACGGTTTCGCGCGGAGTTTGTCGGCTTCGGCCTGCAGGGCGGTGTAGGATGCCTGGGCCTGGTTGACCGTGAGTTCGGTGCGCTTCAGCTCCCGGGCGAGTTGCTGCACCTGGCTGTCGCGCTCGGCGAGCTGGCGGGTCGAGGCGGCGACCGCGGCATCCAAGGCGGCGACCCGGCCGGAGAGATCGGGGTAAGCCGGGGCCGCAGGCTTGGCCGCGAGCTGCACCTCGAGTTCGCGCACCCGGCCGGACAAATCCGGATAGGCGGGGGCGGCCGGCTTGGCCGCCAGCGCGCTTTCGGCGGCCGCCTTCGCCTGGGCAAGCGCGGCAATCTCCTGCTTGGCGCGGCGGGCTTCGGAGGCCAGGGGGGCAAGCTGCGCCTCGAGGGCGGCTTTCTGGTCGGTGACACGGTTGAGCGTCTCCTCGACCTGCCGGCCGAAGCCGCGGGCGGCCGCCAGTTCGGCGGCGGCAGCCGCGGCAACGCGCGCCTTCTCCTCGTTGACCTTGTTCAGTGTCTCCTCGACCTGCCGGCCGAATTTGCGGGAGGTCTCCAGCTCCGTGAGCGCGGCCTGCAATTCACGCGCCTTCGCGTCGAGCGCCGCGGTGTCCGGCGCAGGTTTGGGCGCCTGTTGCAGCACCGCGAGGGATTGGAGGGCGCGGGCGAGATCGGACTTGGCGGACGCGGCCTCGGTGGTGAGCGCAGCGAGGCGTGCCTCGCCGGCGCGGATCTGCTCCTGCAGGGCGCGGCCGGCCTCGGTGGCGGTCTCGGCGGATTTATCACTTTCGGCGGACCGCTGGGCCAGGCGCAGCCGGTCGGCGCGGAGTGCGGTCATCTCGCCGGTGAGCTCGTTCACCCGGGCGGAAAGCGAATCGCGCTCGGCGCGCAGGCGGGCGAGGGCGGGATCCTCGGCCGGGGGGGCGGACTTGGTCGCGGCGGATCCGGGAGGCGAAGAGGCGGTCGCGACGTCACCGGCGGGCTTGGCCGGGGCGGACTTGGTCACGGTGGTGGCAGGCGCCGGGGTCCTGAAGGCGGTGGCGGCCTTGTAGGCGATGAGCTTTTGCTGGGCGGCCTCGAAGCCAGCCTTGTCAAGCGAGCCGATGAGGGTGTCAAGGGCCCGGCCGCGGGCGCCGTTTTCCCGCGCGAGCGAGAGCCAGACGAAAGCCTCCATCCGATCGGGCGCGGTGCCGCGCCCCTCCAGGTAAGCCAGGCCGAGGTTGTATTGGGCGATGCCGTTGCCCTTTTCCGCCTTGGCGCGGAGCGAGGCGAACTCGGAGCTGTCCTGCGCGGGAGCCGCAGAGCCGAGGGTGAACGCAAGCAGGACGAACGAAAACAGACGGGGAATTTTCATACGGCAGGCGGAAGGATTGGACGGGCACTTTTGCCCGCCCCCGGCCCCGGCTGCAAGCCTCCCTGCAGCCCTCCGGGCGAAAATAAGGCGAAATCAGCCCGCCGCCGGGGACTTCGCCCGGGCGACGGCACGGTGCCACTCCGCGAGCAGCCGGCGAGCGGCGGCCACCGGGACCCGGGCGCGGAACGTGCGGTCGGCCGACCAGAGCCGCGCGATCTCATCGCGGCTTTTCCAGAAACCGACCGCCAGGCCCGCGAGGTAGGCGGCGCCGAGCGCGGTCGTCTCCGTCGTGCGCGGACGGACGACGGGCACGCGGAGCAGATCGGCCTGGAATTGCATCAGGGCATTGTTGACCGTCGCGCCCCCATCCACGCGGAGCTCGCGCAGTTTTCGGCCGCAGTCGGCCTCCATGGCGTGAAGCAGGTCGACGCTCTGGTAGGCGATGCTCTCGAGCGCGGCGCGGGCGAGGTGACCGGCGTTGCTGCCGCGCGTGAGGCCGGTGATGACGCCGCGCGCGCCGGCATCCCAGTGCGGCGCGCCGAGCCCGGCGAACGCGGGCACCAGGCAGACGCCGCCGTTGTCGGGCACCGACGCAGCGAGTTGCTCGACGTCGGCGGAGTGGGCGATGAGGCCAAGGCCGTCGCGGAGCCACTGCACCACGGCACCGCCGATGAAGACGGAGCCCTCGAGCGCGTATTCAAGCCGGCCGCCGATTTTCCACGCGATGGTGGTGAGCAGCTGGTGCCGCGACACGACCGGCCGGGGGCCCGTGTGCATCAGCAGGAAGCAGCCGGTGCCGTAGGTGTTCTTGGCCATGCCGGGCGTCCAGCACGCCTGGCCGAAGAGCGCGGCCTGCTGGTCGCCGGCGATGCCCGCGATCGGGACGCCGCGCAAGGCCGGCACAGCCGAGACCTCGCCGAAGGCGCCGCTGCTCGGGCGCACCACGGGTAGCACCTCGCGCGGGATGCGGAGGATTTTCAGCAGGGCCGGGTCCCAGTCGCCGGTGCGGAGATTGAGCAGGAGCGTGCGCGAGGCGTTGGAGACATCGGTGGCGTGGACGCGCCCGCCGGTGAGCTGCCAGAGCAGCCAGGTGTCGACGGTGCCGAAGGCAAGTTCGCCCCTTTCGGCGCGGCGCCGGGCCCCGGGCACGCGGTCGAGCAGCCAGGCAAGCTTGGTGCCGGAGAAATACGGGTCGAGCCGCAGGCCGGTCTTCTTGCGGAACAGCGGCTCCAGGCCGGCGCGCTGCAGTTTCGCGCAGGCGGCGGCGGTGCGGCGGTCCTGCCACACGAGGGCGCGGTGGAGCGGCCGGCCGGTGCGGCGATCCCAGAGCAGGGTGGTCTCGCGCTGGTTGGTGAGGCCGATTGCGGCGATCTTCTCCCGCGTCAAGTTAGCCTCGGCCAGGGCGGCGAGCGCGGTGCGGCGCGTGGTCTCCCACAGGTCACGCGGGTCGTGCTCAACCCAGCCGGGGCAGGGGAAGTGCTGCGCAAATTCCTGCTGCGCCGCGGCGACGGTCCGCCCGCGCCGATCGAAGACGAGCGCGCGGGTGGAGGTGGTGCCTTGGTCGAGCGCGAGGACGTAGGGCATGGGACAGGAGTAGGCCGGCCCGTCGCCCGCGCCAAGCCGCGAATCCGTCCCGGCCGTGGCCGGCGGCCTCATCGGGTCGCAAATGTTCACGCTCTACATCACGCCGGTGATTTACCTCTCCATGAATCGCTTCCCGCACCGGCATGTCCGCAAGCACAGCCTGGCGGCCATCATGACCGATCCCGCGCCGGCGAAGTAAGGCGCGGTTGCAAACGGCGGAATTGCGGCTAGTCTCCGGATACTGGCTTGCGCGCCCGCGGCTCCAAGCCGTCAAGCCCTCAACCCCGAACCACGCCAAGGTCATGAAAACTCCCGTCCGCCATGTCCTCCTCGCGCTCCTGCTCGGCACCGCCACCGGAGCGCTGTTTGCCGCCGACAAAGCCGCCGTCGCCGACTCCCGGGTGAAGGTCGTCTTTGATCACCCGGAAAAATACACCGATCTCCGGGACGGCAGTATCGACTCGGACAATGAGCGCGGCCGCGAACGCTTCCTGCCGATGCTCAAGGAGCACTTGGAACAGGAGGCCGACCGGCAGCTCGCTCCGGGCCAGAGCCTGACCATCACCTTCACCGACATCGACCTGGCCGGCGACTTCGAGCCGTGGCGCGGCCCGAATTTCGGCGACGTCCGCATCGTGAAGGAAATCTACGTGCCGCGCCTCAAGCTCGCCTTCCAGCTCACGGACGAAGGCGGCCGGGTGGTCAAGGAGGGGGAGCGCAAGCTCACCGACCTCGCCTACCAGATGCGGATCACCGGCACCTTCCGCGACGACCCGCTCCGCTACGAGAAGAGTTTGCTCAGCGACTGGCTGCGCGACGAACTACCGGTCCGCAAGGGCTGAGCGCGCCGGCACCCGCTACCGTTTTCCCGGGGGCAGCTCCTCGTCGTTCTCGAAGATGCTGCCCGAGGCAACGGGCGCGGTGCGCCAGTTGAGCGTGATCGTCAGCACGCGGAGGACAAAGGTCAGCGTGACGGCGACGATGGCCGAGCGGTTGGCCGACAGCTCCAGCGTCACGCTGCAGCACAGGAACGCCACCGCGCCGGCGAGGGCGGTGAGCAGATAGAACTGCCCGGGCCTGAACACGAGCGGCTCCTCGCGCGTGAGCAGGTCGCGCAGGATGCCGCCGCCGACGGCGTTGACGAGGCCGACGAGGATGGCGGCCGGCGGGGCCAGGCCGGCCAGCAGGGATTTCTGCACGCCGAACGCCGCGTAGGCGCCGAGCCCGAGGGCATCGACCACGGCGATCAGCCGCGCGAACCGGTGGATGCGCGCGCCGAAGAGGATGCCGCAGGCCACGGCGGCGAGGATGATCTCGATATAGTGCGGGTTGATCAGCAGCGGGGTGGGGCCCGAGATGAGGAACAGCCCGTCGCGGATGAGGCCGCCGCCCAGGCCGGTGACGAGCGCCAGTGCCAGCACACCGACGATGTCGTAGCCGCGCTTGATGCCGGCGAGCGCACCCGACAGCGCAAACGCGAAGGTCGCGCCCAAATCGAACAGCACCGGCAGGTCGAAGCTTCCCTTGAGCATGTGGATAAGTGGTTGTTTTGGCGGAAAATCCGGCTAAGTTTCCCTACTAGCAAGCGCAACCTTGCCCGGTCCCGCCGTCAGCGGAACCGGCGCCGCCCCGGCCGGTCTATTAGCCAACCCTCCCCGCCATGAAAAAACTGCTCCTTTTCCTCCTCGTGTGCTCCGTCGGCCTGGCGCAATCGGTGTCAGTTCGCCGCAACCTGGTCGCCAACGGGACCCTGCTGGGTGCCGTGGCCGGGGCGGTCATCGGCAACAACAGCGGGCATGGCAACGGTGCCCAGGGCGCGCTCATCGGGGCCGCCGCCGGGGCGGTCCTGGGCAGCGCCGCGGCGGATGCGCAGGGTGCGCCGCCCGCCCGGGCCTATCATCGGGCGCCGCCGCACCGCGGCGGCGATCCGGTCGTCGGTGGCGCCGTGCTGGGCGGCATCGCCGGCGGCATCATGGGCAACAACAGCGGCCACGGCAACGGCGCCCGGGGTGCGCTCATCGGGGCCGCCGCCGGGGCGGTCCTGGGCAGCTCGGCCCACCACCAGCCGGCGGGGCGGCCCTATTACGGCCACTCGTATGGCTATGGGCGCACGCCTTACGGCCGTTATCCCTACCGGTCCTACGGTTACTACGGCGATGGCTCCTATGGGACCTATTATGCCCAGCCCCGCTCTTACGGATCCTCCGGCCGCGGCGACGCCACCGCGGCGGGCATGTTCTTTGGCGGCCTCGCCGGGGCGATCATCGGCAACAACAGCGGGCACGGCAACGGCCTGCAGGGCGCTCTCGTCGGCGCCGGCGTCGGTGCACTGCTCGGCGCCGCCAGCGAATCGCACCGGGACTATTATGAGAGCCCGCGGGATTATGCCGCGCCGCGCACCAACTATGTCCAGCAGATGCAGGCCCGGCCGCAGCAGGTGACCGTCATCAACAACTACTACGTGACCGTCGCCCCGCGCTCCGGCGGCTACAAGATGGACGCGGGGGCCTACTGAGCCCGGTCAGTCCTTCTTCGACCGGACCGGCGCCAGGCGCGAAGTATGCTATTGGTTGACATCGGGGCCGGGGCGCCTTTCGCGCGGTCCCGGCGAAACGGTCACGAAAGCGCCTCCGCCAGGGTGGCGATGATGTCCGCCACCGGCTCCGTGCCGACGGAAAGGCGGAGCAGGTCGGGCGACAGCCCGTGCGCGGCGAGCTCGGCGCGGCCGGCCTCCGTCGTGACGAGATCGTAGTGCGCGAGATAGATGAACGGCGAGAGCAGTGTCGTCGACATGCCGAAGCTCGGGCCCTTGGGCAGGCGCACGCGGTCGTAGAACTTCTCCATCGACCCCTTGAGCGTGAACGAGATCATGCCCCCGACGGACTCCGGCGTGCGCGCAACCTTCAGATAGTTGGCGCGGGTAGCCGGCTGCAGCGACCACCAGACCTGCCGCACCGCCGGATGTTGCTCGAGGAATGCGGCGACCTGCACCGTGGCGGCGTTCATGCGGGCGACGACCCCCGCGGCCGCGCCGATCTGCGCGGCGAGCCGGGCGAGATCACGCGGATGCACCGGCTCGAGGAAGCCGGCGGCGAGGTGGCGGAGCTCGTCCGCATCCGGGCCGGCGGGATTGACGACCACGGCGCCGGCGATGACGTCGCCCTCGTGCGCGGTGTATTTGGTGAGGCTCTGCGCGACGATATCGGCGTGGGGCAGCAGGTCGACGTTGAACGGCGAGCAGACGGCCGGATCGAGGATGACGCGCGCGCCGTGCCGGCGGGCCAGCGCGACCACCGCCGCCACGTCGGGCGTCTGGATAAGCGGATTGGTCGGAGCCTCGATGACCATGCCGGCGATGCGCGGGCCGTGCGCGGCGAAGAGTTTTTCGAGGCCGGCGAGATCGGTGACGTCGCCATGGCGCAGGTAGTCCCGCGCCGGGTCGGGGGTGAATTTTCTCAGCACCGCGATGCTGTCGAGGTAGAGCCAGCCCAGCTGCAGCCACGCGGTGCGGCCGCGCGGGGCCTGCAGGGCGCTGATGGCGCGGAAGGCGGCGTAGAGGGCGTTCATGCCGCTCGGCGCGAGAAGGATGTCGCGGTCGGACGCGGCGTAGACGGTGCGCAGCACGCGCCGGATCTCCGCGGCCGCGTCACCCGCGAAAAGTTTTTCCGGCGCCGCGGCCGGCAACGCACCGAGCCGCACGAGGTGATCCTCGGCGGCGCGCGAGGAGAGGAAACCGCCGAGGTGCTGCAGGAAAATCTTGCCCCGGGCGTTCAGCGCGGGGGTGTCGGCGTGTGCGACCCCGTCGAGGCCGTCGACCTGGAACACGGCCGCGTGCGCGGGGGCGGAGCGGCCGAGGTGACCGGCCAGGGCGGCGGCCATGGCGGGCGAGGTGACCAGCCACAGCGAACGGCCGGCCAGTTCGGGCCGCCGGATGAGCAGTTCGCAAAGCTGCCGGGCGTGCGAGTGCACGACGAAGCGCGGGTAGCCCGACGCGATGTGGCGGATCGTCTCGGGCCGGCCTTCCTCATAACCCACGAGGTCGCGCAGGGTCGGCAGGCTGCACGCCACGGAATGCGGGCTGCCGGGGATGCGCTGGCCGAGGGAAAGGGGATGGAAGACGGACATGCGGGAAGGGGTCAAGCTCACGGGGCGCCGGCGGGTCTAGCAACGGCGGGCTGTGTCATGTGACAGGCGGGGCGAACCGCGCCTGCACCGCGGCGAGCGCGAGGCCGTCGAGGCGCACGACCTTGTGCCGGGATTTTCCCCCGCGGACGAGGGTGACGGCGCGGCGCGGCAGGCCGAGTTCGGCGGCAAGGAAGGCCAGCAGCGCATCGTTGGCGCGGCCGTCGAGGGCGGGCGCGCGGACCTTCACCTTCAGGGTGATGCCCAGCCAGCCGGCGATCTCGTCACGCGGGGCGTTGGGGGTGGTCTTCAGCTCGAGGGTGCAGGACGGCATGGCGGTGAATGCGGGATTGAGCCAGCGGGGGATTCCGGCAAATTGCCGCCGAGCACTCAACCCCGTTATCCCATGTTACAAGCGATCCAAAGTCTGAACTATCTCGCGGTCTTGGTAACCGCCGTCGTCGGTTTCCTGCTCGGCTGGCTGTGGTATTCCGTGTTGTGCGGCAAGGCGTGGATGGCCGAGATGAAAATCACCGAGGAATCCATGAAAGCCGCGGCGGAGAAGGGCATGGCGAAGTTCTTCGCCACCGGGTTCGCCTACACGCTGCTCGGCACCTTCGGGCTCGCGGCGCTGATCAAGGCGCACCAGCTGGGCCACCAGATGTCAGGCTCCGGACTCTGGCTCAAGGGCGCGGAGTTCGGCCTGTTCGTCGGCCTCTTCGTGGTCGGGATGCGGATGCTCAACGGCAGCATGTGGGAGCAGCGGTCGCGGAAGCTGCAGGCCATCAACCTCGGGCACGAGCTGGCGCTATTCACCTTGCAGGGGGCCATTCTCGGCGCGTGGAATTAGGCGCATGAAACTGGTTTCCTGGAACGTCAACGGCATCCGCGCCGCGTTGAAGAAGGGCTTGCTCGACTCCATGGCACGGGCCGACGCCGCCGTCATCTGCCTCCAGGAAACCAAGGCGCACCCCGGCGACGTCCAGCACGTCGCCTGGGTCGCCGGCTACACGCCGCACTGGAACTCGGCGTTGAAGAAGGGCTACTCCGGCACCGTGATCTTCACCCGCGTGCCGCCGCTCCAGGTCACCTGCGGCCTCGGGCTGCCCGGCCACGACGACGAGGGCCGCGTCATCACCGCGGAGTTCAAGGATTTTTACCTCGTGAACGTCTACCAGCCCAACTCGCAGCGCGGCCTGACGCGGCTCAAATATCGCACCGAGGAATGGGATCCGGCGTTCCTTGCGTTCCTGAAAAAACTCGGGAAGAAGGGCAAGCCGGTGGTGTTCTGCGGCGACCTGAACGTGGCGCACACCGAGCTCGACCTGACCAACCCGAAGACCAACCGCCGCAACGCCGGCTTCACGGACGAGGAGCGCGCGAATTTTTCCGCGCTGCTGGCGCAGGGCTTCGTGGACACGTTCCGCGAGTTCGAAAAGGGCCCCGGCCACTACACGTGGTGGAGCCAGATGATGAACTGTCGCGCCCGGAACATCGGGTGGCGCGTCGATTATTTCGTCGTCTCGGAAAAACTGCGCCCGGCGCTCAGGCGCGCGTGGATCTCGCCCGAGGTGATGGGCAGCGACCACTGCCCGGTCGGTCTGGAACTCGAGTGATGCACCCCGCGGCCGAACTGAAGCCCCTGCTGCTGCGGCCGCCGCGCCTGACGCTGGCGGTGGCGGAGAGCCTGACGTGCGGGCGCGTGCAGGCCGCGATCGGCGCGGTGTCGGGCGCGTCGGAGTATTTCCTCGGCGGCGTCACCGCCTACTCGCTCGACGGCAAGGTGAAGCTGCTCGGCGTGAACCGCGCGCACGCCAAGCGCACGAACTGCGTGTCGCAGCGCGTGGCGGTGGAGATGGCCCGGGGCGCGTGCGCCCGGTTCGGCGCCGATGTCGCCGTCGCCACGACCGGCTACGCGGAGCCCAGCCCGGCGGAGGGAATCAAGGTGCCACTCGCGTGGTGGGCGCTGTGCCACGTCCGGCGCGGCGGGCGCGCGGCGGTCATTTCGGGGCTCATCGAGATGCCCGGCGCCACGCGCCGCGAGGCGCAGGAGCGCGTGACGCGGGAAGTGCTCCGGCAGCTTGCGGCCTATTTGCGGGAATTCCGGCAATGACCCGCCGGCGCCAAGGCTGGGGTGGGCTGGTGACATTTTTCACGGGAATGCTCTGCGGAGCACAACCACGACACCGTTCGCCCCCCGCCGACCCTTGGGCGCGAACGGCGGCTATTCCTTCGCTTGCTCGGGGCGCGCATTGCCCGCGTTGGATCGAGGGACATCAATTCCCGCAACCTGACTTTTCTGGTCGCCCACCCCCCTAGACGCGGTTTTTGAGCCCGCGGGCCGGTTTGCCTGGTGCGTCGCCACTGTCATCGAGCAGCAACACTGGCAGCTAAAAAGAAGGCGGCGAGCCTACTTTTTCGTGAGCGCCAAAAACTCCTCGACGGTCAGACCGCTGGCTCGGATGAGGCTGCGCAGCGTGCCGGGCGCGATCTCGCGGTGGTCGGGCACCGCGAGCGTGGCCCAACTGCCGGTCTTCACCAAAATCATGTGGCTGCCTTTCTGACGGGCCAGTTCCCAGCCGTCCCGGCCGAAGGTTTTCACGACGGCGCGGCCGCTCAGTCTGGGCAGGTGCGCCATGTCAGAGCGCGATCTCGACCTGCTGGGTCTCCACGGTCAGGGGCAGGCCGCGCTCGGCGCGCACCTCCAAGCAAAGCCCGATGGCCTCGCGGACGTTCTTGAGGGCGGCGGGCTTGGTCGCGCCCTGGCTCACGCAACCGGGGATCGCCGGGCATTCGGCGACCCAGGTGCCGGTCTCGTCGCGGTCAATGGTCACGGTAAATTTCATGCGGGCAAGCTAGGCTGTAGTGGCAAAGACCGCAAGCCCGGCGTAGCCGCCGACCCTTGGGCGCTCAGCAGGCCGGAGGGCGAGGCGCGAGCCGACGCCCGACTGATTGGCGCGCCAGCTCTTATCCGCCGGCAGCGCCCAAGACGGCATTATGGGGCGTATGCGCCGCCAGAACGAGCCGTGCGACGGAGCGCGAAGCGCGGAGATGGCGTCGTGGATCCCGCGACAGCGGGAGAAACAGCCCCGAGCGTCAGCGAGGGGTGAGCCAAGCCGGGTGCCCTCCGGGCGGCGGGGCGAACAACGACGGCGGGAAAAGCATATGCACCATAATGGCCACTTGGGCGCGCACGGCGGCTTGCCTCGCCGAAGCTTAATGCGAAGGCGGGCCTTACTGCGATTACTCGGGGCGCGCGTTGCTGGATTTCGGTTCGTTGGCGGGCTTGTCAAGAGTCAAGGGCGTGTTCGGCTTGGCCTTGTCGAAAATGAAACGTCCGAACAACCAACCCTGATTTGACGTGCCTCGGGCAGAGATGCAGATTCCGAGGTATGAAAATCAAGCCGTGGGTGCTACCGCTACTCGGCATTATGGTTATCAGTGTGGCCTGTAATGTGCCGATCGACCCGTTTGTGCCGGGCGGCCGGGAGAAGGTCATCAACTACGGGAATTCCATCATCATGCTAAAGGCTGATAATTTCGCCTATGACTACTCGAAGGCTTTCCCGCCAGCGAGCCACCCTGCAAAGCTAAACTACAGGATAGTTCCACCGCTGATCGCTAAAATGCTTGGGATTCATATGCTGAGAAAAGCGGAGTTTTTGGCCTACCTGTTACTTTGTAGCTGCTTGTTTTACTTCCTATACAATAGAGAGTCGTGGCAAGTGGCATTTTTAACTACCCTGGCGATGGTCTGCACCAGCAGCGGGGCATGCTATTTTAACGATTGGGGGCATGTCTGTGACGTATTCGCGCATGCATTGATTGCGGTAAGCCTGTTGTCGTTTCATCCAGCTGTTGTCATTGTTGTAACGGCGTTGGCAGTGTTGACCGACGAAAGAGCGGTTCTGCTTCTCCCAGTTGCGATGGGTGTTGCCGCTATGTTGCGAGGGCGGCAGCAGTCGCTATATTATGCTTATGGATTGGCGCTTTACGGGGCGATTAGGCTCATCCTGTATTTCGCATACTACAATCACCCCACCGACTATCGCCAGATTGGATCTTGGGATATCATACTGGCCAATCTCCGGATGCTGCCCACCGTTGTGTGGTCCAGCTTGGAAGGCGGTTGGATTCTCGTAATTGGAACTGCAGTCTTGATATTCAGGCTGTCCAAAATGACGGCCATTCTTCTGGTTAGCTGGGCTGTATTGGGTGCCTCCTTGTCTGCGTGCGTTCTTGATATGACCCGCAGTGCATCCTACCAAATTTTCCTGCCGGTGCTGTGTATTGTCCTTTTGCAGCATCATAGTATCAAACACCGCACGATTCTTTCGCTTTCTGCATCAGCTGCGGTTGTTTCAATAATCTGCCCCAATAGCCTGTTCATCGCTGGTTACATTGACGAGTGGCAGTGGCCTTTCAGTGGGGTAGCAAAAGCGCTATCGCTGATATTGCCCTAAGTTACTGGCCATTCCCTTCGATGAATATGTGGAGAGATATTGCACTGCGATCACCCGGGAACTGCGTTTTTTCGGTGTCACGCACCGGTCCCCAATCTGCGTATTTCTGATTAACGAGCGTAAGCGTCCGGCCCGGCTTTCAATTACCCACAAATTGTGCGGTCGGGAATTAAACGGACGTTGATCTGTAACAGGATGAGGGGTTGGATAAGAGAAAGGGTAAGGTTTTGGCAGCTA
>Ga0315295_10004370_pt1 | contig 12063 bp, 11 predicted proteins | sample YL17G14_0_MG_FD_204453 | JGI IMG/M metagenome (GOLD analysis project Ga0315295, IMG submission 204453) | Sediment microbial communities from Yellowstone Lake, YNP, Wyoming, USA - YL17G14_0 | ecosystem: Environmental > Aquatic > Freshwater > Lake > Sediment | place: USA: Wyoming | collected... | reverse complement strand
CTGCATGTAGGGCTGAAGCCCCATCATCTGTGACTTACTCAGCTTGACTTCCTTCTTCATTGCTTCCTCCGTTGCAGAATCAGGATCGCCTCATACGCAGGGGACCAACTGTAGTCCCCCTCGACTACGGGCTTATCCGGTAGTCTTCCTGCAGCCTGCAAACACGCCTGAAGCTGTCTCTCCAAATGTTCTGCCTTCGCTTCCGCAGCACCCGCCCTCTTCTGCAGAGTGCGAATCTGCGCAAATACCTTCTCTTGAATCCAACTCATATCTACCTCCGTTTGAACCAGTGTAGGACGCGCTCAAGGATAAGACTCCCCGCGCTCGTTACTCCCCCTCCCGTATCGAACTCAGCCCAACTCAGGAGCAGGCGGCTCTTGTCTGGAACCTGGAGTTCAGCCCAGGATGCTTGCCCTCTCCTTCGCGGATCGGGAGGAACCTCAAGTTCTGCCCAGCTTGCCAGGACCTTTCTCGGGGACAGCGGGACTTCCAACTCTGCCCAACTGTTAAGCACTCTCCGAGGGGAGAGGGGGACTTCATGTTCTGCCCAGCTAACTATCGCTCTCCTGGGAGCTAGGGGGGCCTCAAGTTCAGCCCATGAAACCCTTGCTATCCGATCCGTTGCGGAGAGCTCAGGAACCTCTAACTCAGCCCATGAGACCTGCCCACGCCTGGGAGGAATGTCTGGGGCTTCTAACTCAGCCCAACTAACTCTCCCAGCCCGTGCTCCAGGAGGAATCTCAAGTTCTGCCCAGGAAACCCTTCCCCCTCTCGCTCCGGGCGGGACTTCCGCTTCTGCCCAGCTTACTCTCGCCCGTCGTGGAGCAGTCGGGACTTCCATCTCAGCCCAGGAAACCTCTCCCCGTCGCTGGAATGAGAGAGTCTGGGAGAAGTCCACCCACGGCGCATAATCATTCGTGGCTCCATCCCCATCTGCTAGATCATTCGCAGAGTTGTCGCCGTGTCGCTGGACAATGTTACGGGATACGGTAGTGGCTGACCGGAAGCCGATCTCGATAACCAGGTAATCCCCAGCCGTTGCACTCTGCGTAGTCAGCGGGATCGGACGCACTTCGGTAAGGCTATAGGCCCTCCTTGTACTCAGCGTGGTCGTCAGCTCAGTTGGGGATGTCTCTAAATCCGATCCTACAGCAGCCAGCAGTACAGCCCGATCCGCACCGCCAGGCTGGATGATCTTTACCGCGATGGCAAGAGTCGTATCAGCCCCAGCATTCGACTCACTGCACATCATCGCCAGGTTGACGGTGCCAGCGATTGAACCTGCCGACAACGGACCTATGACATATCGCATCACCCCCGACAATCTAGGACTGGTAGTGCCAGTAGCCGATGTTCGAGAAGTTAATGCGGTTGTCCCCTTCGCCAGCACACCAGGTAACGTATAAGTAGTCGTTACCTGGTACGGAAAGTTCCACGTACTAGGAGTGACAGGGGCCGAACCGGAACTTGGTAAATAGATCCTGGTTGACACGGCGTTCCCCTATTAGACCTGTGTGGCTACGAATCTCAAGTACAGACTGGCGTAGTTCGTGATAGCATCAGCTTCCCCTCCTGACAGGTTGTAAGAACCCGCCGTCCAGGATTCACTGATGTCCGTATGCGTACCGCAGGTAGCAATGAGCGTCCCTGGCGTTCCCTCATCCACGTATCCTTGACGAAGTTGAACAGTCAGGTTGATCGCTGCCCCACCCGCTGCATCCTTGCAATACCTATACCGAACTGTGTGGTTCGAAGAGGATAACGGGTCTTCAACCGTACTTAGCTTGCACACATACGGCGCGGCTGAAGGAGCCAGGATTGACTTGATGTAGTCCGTATCGCTGTACGAGGTTTCATCAATATGAGTATAGATGTTAGTCGTCCCATCGGCTTCATCCTTGTACCCACCAATGTATGTATCTATTGATGGCCTTCCAAACTGTGCCATGGTCTACCCCCTTATCCCCAATACCCTGTTGCGAATGCAGAGATGGCAACCCAGATGTCATATGTTGGAGTTACAGTCCCGCCAATGACGTACTTCACCCTGATTCTCGGGCCGATCTTGTTCGATCCCCACATCTTTGATTCATCCGAATCCGCGCTGGTTGTCACCTGAGTGAAAGCCAGTCCTGTAGCATACCAATGTGTACCGTCCCAAGAGTACTCGAAGCTGACATCGAGGGTTGGCGTAGTACCTGCTTCCTTCTTCGCATGAAGAAAGACTGCCAACGATGCAACGTCTAGTAATCCCTTGAGTAGGAATGGGTCTGAGTATGCTGTACCACCTGTGGCCCCCAGGTTCTTATCCGCTAAATCCAACATGATCTTCAACTGCATGTTCCTACCTCCTACTTGCCGCTATGTGAGCACGCAAGTCGCCTTCAATCCGCTTGAGTGATTCTCTGATCCACTCAATGTCGGACTTGTTGATCCCCCCCGCCGCCGCTTGCTGATTATTCGCTGTGTTTTGCGCGTCGGAGAGTTGATTTATCTGCTTTGCTATTCCCCCCACCTGTTTTTCGAGAGCGTCTACTCTTTGCAGGTTGTAGCCGAGGCCGGTCAATCCCGTCACTATTAGGGCTATCACTCCGTACTGCTTCAGTTTCAATAATGGTCCCGCCATCGTTACCTCCTGCGAGTTGTCGGAGTTCATCGAGACTGGCTCCGGCAATCAATTGTCTAACGTCGATGTTCACCTTCTTCTGGTCGATGAACATATTCAGATACTTGCCCATGAGTTCCAGGGCGCGTACCTTGACGGCCCAGTTAGCGTCGGAATCAATTACGTCCTTGAACCTGTCAAGTACGTACTCAACTGTGATCTTAGTCGAGGGCATGGGGGTTCCCCTTGCTCGGGACATCATCGAACGGATCCCGAATAACTCCCGCCTTCTTCAGTTCCTCCATCTTCCCAGGAACCGTGAGATCCCAAGTCGCCTTCTTCCCATAGTCATACTCGTAGAACCCACTCCTCTTCCCAGGCGTCATGCCCAGCTTGATTCCGTGATTCGCGTGCTCGTAAATCTGCTCCGTCCTGTGCATACAACTCTGACAAGGCGGCTCCTTGTAATCCTTAACGTGCATGACGCGGGTGAATCTGTATCCGCATCTCGTGCATTCAAACTCGTATAATGGCATTCTGTCCTCCTACTTCTTCGGGGCAAGGCCCCGTCCTACATTCTCCAGCCACTTCGCTGTGTCCATTGCAGCCTTCCCAGTTCTCAGTGCCCCACCAACGAAGGGGATCCTTCGTCCGATGTCATACGCTGAGGGTATCTTCCCCTGATAGATCGCCTGCGATGGGAGAACCAGAAGATCCTTTCCCCCTGGCCCGATACCAGGAGCTAAGTTCGAAGCCTGCTCTAGGATCGTGTTCCCCAATGGGGTTGGTGCTGCCGCAGCCGACATGAGAATCATCGCTAAGGCTCTCTTCCTGCTTGCGGGATCCTTGATGGACCCCAGGATGAACTCAAGCTGCTTGAGCGGGTAGTTCGAGAACTGCCCGATCAGCGGTATCTGTGCGTAGCCCACTGAAGACGCCTTCCCATACGTAAACTGCGTCCGATGCACAACATCGAGGGCATGGCGAATGGCCTTCTCTTCACTGAACCCCTTCGCTATTCCCTCCCTATACCCTGCGTTGAAGGCGATCTTCCGATTCAGCTTCTCTGCCTTGCCGAACAGATAGAACAAAGCCTCGTCCATCTTCCCCTTCGACTTCTCCAGGGATGGACTGATCTCCATTCCACGGAACTCTGTCATGGCCCCCGATTCCGTGAACTTCTTTGCCAGGGCCTTTGCCTCAGGGCTTGCCTTAAAGCAGTCCTTCATTCCCTGCAGCGTATACTTCGCCCCTACTGCAACGAAAGTGTTGGCAGTCTGCGTTAGGTTGAGCCCCGCACTGATGGGGTTGAATCCAATGTACGCCTTGTAGTACCAGTCATGAACTGCATTCAAAGCCTTCTCAGCCGCTCCAATATCCGCCCTCGTTGAGGGCTGTCCGATAAAGGTCTTGGCATACTTACTCGCAGCCTCTTCGAACAAATTCCCTGGGCCTGCAGGGAGTTTCTTCATTGCCGCAACTGCTGAATTGTAGCCCTTGATATCGAAGAGGGTCTTTGCACTCCCCCGCAAATACGCACGAGTGACAGTAACTATGTCCTCAAGCGGGTCCTTTGCGAGAGATCGACGCTTCTTAAAGAACCTCGCCTTGAACGCCGCTGGCTTGACATCGTGGATCAGGGCGAGGGCATTCTCCGTTCCATATCTGGACGCCCATACCTTCTCCATCTGGGGGAAGTAATCCTTGATGTATCCAATCTCCCCAAGCAACCCCTTCAACTCGGGATCGGCCCTGACCTGAGCAATAACGGGTTCGAGAATCTCAGCACGAACCCGATCTGCCCTGAACTGCAATTCAGGGGTCAACCCAAGAGCCTTGATGTCCCCATTCAAATACTTGCCGATGATCGTAGCTTCCTTGGAGCCTTCCTTCACACCCTTGAGGATTGCATCTGCCTTATGCGCCCATTCCGATCTCCAGGCGTCCCCAGCGTACACAGCCTTCTTGATCGGCTCGACAACAGATTGGCCCCCATTCTCCATGAGCCAGTTATCTAAACTACGGATGTACTTGGCTCCAACAGCCTTCCACCACTTCGCTTCTTTCGGCTCTCCCTTTTGGCCTAGAGCGGAGATGGCCGACAGGTCTTCAACCTTCTGGGCTGTCCTGGCTACCTCGGGTCCGATCGCCAGTCTCGTCGCGCTGGTTGCCTCGTTCCATCCCTCGTTCAAGTCCCCGTATACTTCTCCAAGCTTCAGCCGCTTCGGACCACCAGGCATCTCCGGTCTCGCTGCTGGAGGGAATGCACGGGAGTCTGTGATCTTCAGGCCTCCCTTTGCCTCTTGAGCCTTTGCCAGGGCCTGCTCGATTTCCTCACGGCTGAACTTCCGTGGGGTTGGAGTTGCCAGCTTCGGAATGTACCTGGATCCTGCAGCAGCCTCCCTCGTATCCGCGAACATCTGCTCCAGGCTTCCGCCCTGCTTGATCCCTAATCGTTCCGCTATCTTCCCTGCCTTTACTGCCTTCGCTTCCTTCGCCAGGTTCAGGAGATACTTCGATCCCCTGACCACGGGCAGGGAGGAACCAGCAAGATCCGCAGCCATCTGGAGCTTCTCGTTCTGCGGCATGGCCCTGCTTGGCGCAGGCCGATTTGCAGAGGGACTCAGTATTTTCCATCCTGCCTCTCCCAGAGTCGGCTGATCCTCCCGCATGGGAAGGGTAGTCATGGCGAGATTCCCGCCGACATTCATTACTCCATTCGCTGCATCCCACATTGCCTGGAGTCTCTCAGACCCAGGAGCCGCACCTGGCTTGACCATGCGGGTTAGGATGTCCCCCCACTCCCGACCAGGACTAGGCATCCTGCTGATGCTCTCCGGCCTGCCGTACTTGCTTTCTCCTGCCTTCTCCAGAGGAATCCCTTGCTCTGTCAGGGCTCCCAGAACCTGCTCCTGTGTCTCTTGACTCGGCTCCCCAACCTTGGCCGTCATCTCCCCACTTACCGGCTTGAATCCGTAATCCTGCGTGACCTCTTTCGCCGCTACCGGCTTGAATCCAAAGTCTTCCTGGGCAGCAGCCTTGACTGGCTCAACAGGTTTGAATCCAAACTCGTCTTCTGCACCCATCGCTGCCCCTACGCCCAGCGCGGGGATCGTAGCCTTCGCGCCCTGCCGAAGGACTGCCTTCGTAGCCTTCGCAGCCTGTCGAGTTTCAGCAATACCCTTGTAGGCATTCAATGCCTTCAATAATTCAGGGTCATTGGATGCCATGCGCTCAATGGCCTGCATGAGCGGAGTGTAATCAAAGACCTTATCCGCTGCCTCCGTTGAGCCGTGGAGTTCCTTCATCTTCTGCCAGGAACCGGCGTGTGCCAGGAGTTCCGCGCCTGGCCTGTCTACGCCAGCCCGCAGGAATCCTTCAGCCCTTTCAGCAGGGTCCTTCGCACTGAGATAGTTGCCCATGATTCGAGCGCGGAGATCATCTGCGTTCTTCCCAGGAAACAACTCCTCCAACATCTGACTTACTCCTGAGGCCTGCTCCTCAGGCCTCACCTTGCCAGGAATGTTCAGCTTCTGTGCAAGGTCGGAGGTCATCCCGTGCCCAGAGATCTCATGCGTTGCGCTCTGATAGTTCAGCGGAGTCGATACTCCGCCCTTCCCATAATTGAAGTGCCCCTGAACCTTCGGGCCGGTAAAGACGTTCTCGCCAGGGTGAACGGTTCCCTTGGTCCCCACAGCCTTGACTCCCATCTTCTCCGCGTACCCCTTCATCAGATCCCATGTGGCCTTCGCGTTCGACGGTCGCCCATGCGTCGAGGCATAGACAGTCTTGGATGTATTCAGCAATTCATCTGCAGTCAGGGGAGCCCTGTTGAATATCTTTTGAATTATCTTGGCAGCGTTCTCCTCTAGCCCCATCCGGTCCAGTACCCGAGCTGCATTCAATGCCTCAGCCGGATTGATCGCAGCTTCGGCTTCCTCAGGATCCCCTGTACCTAGAGCCCCAACCGTTGCCACTCCCGCGCCCCCACCTAGGATCCCTTCCGGCCAGGCTTTGAACTGTGCCGGATGCGCCCCTCTAATGGGGGTCTTTGCCAACTGGGTTGCAAGGTTCTCCCCTCTACGCCCGAGAAGGCGCATGTTTGCCAGTTCCGCCTTCATCTGTGCAAGCCTGGCTGGAGTCAGGACTCCCTCGATCGAGGACAGACCTTCCGGTACAGCCTTGGTCGCCGCCTTCTCCAGCATTGCCAGAACTTCAGCCCAGTTAGGCATTTACTGTCTCCGCCATCCAGGATTGGCTGCAAGGAATGCCGATATGTTTGCAGCGGGTCCCTCTCGAACTTCTCCACCAGGCCCGACTACCGTTACTGTTCCTGTAGCCTTAGCCTTCGGCCTGACTGCAGCCTTGGGCCTCACAGAAGGCTTCGCCGCTTCCTGCGTCGGTGCCCAGGGGTTGATGCCCCGCATGAGTTCCGTCGCCCAACCTGGCTTCTGCTTCGTCACCCCGAACACATTGGGAATGCTCGTAGTGGCCTTCTCTCCCGCGAAGGGTGTTAGGACTCCAGCTTTCTGCCCCGCTGTAATGCCCTCCGCTTCCTTCGTCGCCGTCTCAATGGGAGCCTCAGCCGTCGCCTGCTCTGTCGCCTGCTCCTGCCCAGCCGTGCGTGCTCCGAGATAACCTGCCTCAGCCTCAGTGCGTGCCATTTCCCCAGGAGCCTTCTTTTCTCCCAGGTTCAGCCAGCCCTGCTGCGTCTTGATTGACACCCAAGACTGCGCGTTCTTGATCGCATCCTGCGTCTGATCGTACTTGAACTTCTCCCGATCGAACTCCAGTCTAGCCGTAGCCCGTTCCTGCTCGTTGACTGCAGCCTTCATCCTGGCTTCCGCAGACATCATCGCAGCCTCGGAGTTCTGCCGACTGATTTCTAGTTGTGCAATAGCATTCTTCGCATCAGCCTCGGACTTGGACTTGTAGACATCCTCATGCAGCCGTCTGATCTCATTCAGGTCTTCCCTGATGTCCAGCATCCTCTGCCGATAGGGACCGAGAGATCGCAGGTTTTCCGCCTGCGCAGCTTCCAGGTTCAGCTTGGACTTCCGCGATTCCTCGCCTTCCCGAAGCTGTTTCCCTGCCATCCGTCGCCCAGCCCCGAGCCGCCGAACATTACCCATGATATTAGCCACGCCCTGGTTTGGCTGATTCCCTTCCTGCAAGGCTTGTAGATCCCCAGCAGAGACATCCTGCCCTTCCTTCCCATACATGGTTTCTTGGAGCTTCTTCAATATGTCTTGCCAGGCCATTACACACCCCCTTGCAGGATCGAAGAGCCAGTACCGCTCAATAATTGCGTAGCCAGGGCATAAAGCATTTGCTGATCGTTCCCACTAGCATTCTGAGCCATCTGAAGAAGCTGGATAGCCAGGGCAGTCTGATCTTCCTGCGACCTGAACATTCCCGACTGATTCATCTGCTCCATTGCCAGTTCTGCATTCGTTCCACCGAGCATCTTCTGCACGTTCTGCCATTCCTTGCCCTGCAGCGCGTTCAGTGCAGCCCGTCTATCTTCGTAGGCATTGCCCATGGCGGTCTGGTAGATGTTGCCCATCCCCTGACTCATTCCCAGGGCAGTTGCGGCATCCACTCCGCGAAGCTGGCTCTGAGCCGCCCCGCCGAAGACACCTGCCCCTCCGAGCCGGTTGGCAAGTTCCTCTCGCGTATTCCCTGCCCCAGCCTGAAGCTGTTCCCTCAGCTTCCCTCCCATGAGATCAACGTATTCCTTGTCGTAGGGCATGGAAGAGAGTTTGTCGATGAGGTCGCTGAGACGAACATCGGATGTGACATCCTCCCAGGGTGGTCCACCCATCTTCTTGCTAATCTTGCCCGTCTCCGTGTCGCCCTCGTACCAGATACCCTCTGCCGCGTTGTACCAGTAGGACTTGGCATCTGTAGCAGGGTCATATTTCCCCCCACCAGGCCCGTAGTAAGTGGCCCCCTGAGGCGCACCTGGAGGTCCACCCCCAGGCGGAGTCCCAGGCGGATTGTTCTGATTCCCCCCTCCAGGAGGAGTGTTCCACGGAGCTATACTACCCAGTGGAGTGATCTTGTTCGTTGCCTTGTCCCCGCTGTACCACTTCCCCTCAGCGGTGTTGTACCAATATGCCATACCCTCACCGTTGTAGGGCTGTCCCTGAGCGTTGAGGTACTTATACCCCTCAGGGCTCTGATTCGCACCCCCTCCCGCTGGCGGAGCCTCTGGAGGAGGCGGAGCATTCTGGTTGTTCTGCTCACCAGGAGGAGCCGTTAACTTCTGGGCTACATCCGGCCAAGTGTTGCTGCCTCCAAAGTTAGTGCCCTCCAGGGGCACCCCCTTCTCACCCACCGTGGGCGCGTATGCTCCCTCGTAGGGCTTATTGCCGTATGTCTGCTCACCGAAACTAGAGTATGATTGCAACATCGCGTTGAAATCCTGCGGAGCCTTCGTGAAGTTCTGACCCCCCATAGTATATGAGACCGTCCCATCAGGATTGATATGGACGTTCGACAGCGGCCCACCCTCTGCAACTGATTGATTCGCATTCCAGTATTCCTGCATTGGATTCTCTGGATATGTCGTCTGGTTCGCCAGAGGAGGAGTCGGAGGAGGCACAGGATTATTCACTATCGTCACAGGTGGTGCAGGAGGGGGAGCCGCAGGCTTCACAGTCTGCTTATACACCGGAGACGTATAGGGGTTTGACACCACCTTGGGAGCAGGAGTTGTATTCGCTGTAACATCCGGCGTTAAAGTATTCGTACCTGTAAGAGGCGCTGCAGGTTGAGTCCCCACCCCATATAGTTTACTTAAAAGCGCTTGTTTGCTGTAATCAGGCAGAGCCATATGCACCCCCCTTTGCCTCATAAGATTGAAGCAAATTATCCCTTGAAGTAAGAGCCATCTAAACCTCCCGCCAGCCGCTTCCGCAATCCTGCAAACCTTGACGGTTCCGTATAACTAGGAATCGTACTCTGCGCCTGACTCATAAAATTCTTGAACCCACCCTGAACATCGAACGGCCCCTGATATAGTCGTTCCAACGGAGAGCCTGCGAGTTGCTTGTTTCCTCTCTCGAATCCCGCCAGCTTGTTAACCATGGCGTTCTTCACCCATTCCTTCTGGAATCCTGGATCCGTGCTGATCCCCGCCATCCCAGCCCCGCCAGCCTTGTCACCAGTTTCAGCGAGTTTCCAGTTCACCTTCTGCTGGAGATTCGCCTTGATCTGGGTCATGGTCATGAGGGCTCTCTGCACTCCACGCTGGTCATACTGATTGCTTGCACCCCCGCCAGCCTGGAGACTGGAAATCATGTTGTTGATCTCTTGCAGCCCCGAGACAGGATCCATCTGACCGGAGTTCACAGCCCGCTCAACGGCAGCAGCGCGTTTCTCCATGTCTACCTGGTTCTCCGAAGCCGTCTCCTTTGCCAGGCCCTCTGGGGATTTCCTAAAGAGGCTTGCAATTCCCATTCCAATGTCGAAGAGGGAGCCGATTGGCCCAGCAAATGAACCAATCTTGCCTAGTATCCCGCCAAGCTTTCCGAACGACCCTCCGAGGGCCTGCTGCCCAACGCTGGTCGTCTGTCCTGTGTTGAATCCCATAACCTACCCCCTCGTCCCCCCATAAACATTCATGCTGTAAATCATTTTCCTCGGGATAAACATCACCCGTCTATACCCGCTCTCAGATGTGTGTCCCGCCAGTACAACCCCCACCTTGTCGTCCCGAACAAGGATCCCAACGTCCACGGATTCAATCGGGGCTATCTCCTGACATTCTTCTTCATCCATATACGCCAGAGCGTCAGTTGCACACGCATCACCCCAGTGAACCACTGCTATTTTCATTCTGCCTTCCGATCCACTGCGTAGTTCTTCTTTTCTTCCTGCTCATACGCTTCATTTATGACTTCCACGCTGATATCGTAGATTTCTACGCCATTATCGAGACTTGCCACGTTGTCCACCGTTGAAACCCGTATTTTGATGCTTCCCGCCCGATCATGTACGGGAACGTACACTGTTTTCACGATTGCTGTGTTTCCCTCGCCCTTACTGAGGAAATCCCGAGTCAGATCGACGTATTTCGTCTTCCAATCAACGCCTTCATCGAGTGCGTACTCGACCTTGAGTGTCGGGGGCACAAATGCGACGATCGGCACCGCTTTCACCTGCAAAACGATACGTCCGAAGGTGCATTCGTCGCCTGGAACCGGAGTGATCGGGATTGTCTCTGCGATCTGCGTTGCCCACCTGGATCCCACAGCCCTGTACCCCTCGGTGGTGTATAGAGCCATCCCTCCCGTCCCCATAAGCTTCGCTCTCGTTGGTTGGTAGAAGGGTTGGCGCAGAATCATCCCCGTTTGGCTCACCTTCCCCGTTTTCTGGTCAAACAGCAGTCCTTTGTTGATGTTGTCGCCAGGAGCGGTCGTGTAGGACAGGTAAATTTCATCATCCGTCTCGTTGTACACGATGGAGGGCTCCAAGAGTCCTGAAGGCTCGAAAATATCCTGCAGGAGATCCTGAATATCCTCGCCAACGTCCTTTGGATCGCCGTCTCCGGTCCAAACCCGCAGTTTCTTGCTCCCGTTCAGGTAAACCAGTCTATCTGCGACGATCATCCAGGTGAATCGACTGAAGAAACCTTCATCGAGGACCTTATTGACCACAACGCCCGTCCCAATGTCGCCCTGGATGCGGAAAATCCTCTTCCTACCGGCACAGTACAAGAATCCCCCGAGTTCAAAGACCGCTTGGAACGTATCCTTGGTCGTAGCGAAGGGAAGTGTCTGACTGAGATCGTATGGATACGCTTCCCAGTTCGGTTCGGAGGTAAACGGATCAATCTTAGACGCCCAGAGTGTCTGCCCATCCGTACTGACGAGGTAAACCCTCGTAGAAGTGGCGAGAATGTTCTGAATCGTCAGCGGAGGAATGTCATTGTCGAACTGGAGGACGGTCCCGAGGGAAGAATCCGCTGCATTGTCGCCTGTCAAGGTTGTCGTACTATTATCCCCGATCGTCGTGAGATACATAAAGGTCCCACCATTGGCGATCGTCCGGTAAACTCGTCTCGAACTCGTCCCTGTTGGACCGAGAGGGATGGCAGTGAGATTCCCCTTCTGTGCTGCGAGGGTTACGTCGGCAGAATCCACGACGGTCCCAGACAGCTTCGGGTTCCCCTCATGTCCCTTGTCGTTCACGAAGGTCACGGTGTACTTGTAGAGGCCCGTTAAGGCCCCTGCCGCCCCCGCCGCAGCAGTAGGCTTCGCTGTTGGAACAATCACCCCCGCCAGTCTGTTCGTATCATCCGTAGGCTTTAGCCAGGACAGCCCTTCCGTCTTGTGCGCGATGAGAATGTGGTTTCTGAACGCTGCCCAGGAGAGACGGGATGTTGAGGAGCCAGCGAGGAATGCAGCATTCACAACGCTTTCATCCTCCCCGCTCTCAACGATCTTCCGTAG
>Ga0315295_10004369_pt1 | contig 12063 bp, 8 predicted proteins | sample YL17G14_0_MG_FD_204453 | JGI IMG/M metagenome (GOLD analysis project Ga0315295, IMG submission 204453) | Sediment microbial communities from Yellowstone Lake, YNP, Wyoming, USA - YL17G14_0 | ecosystem: Environmental > Aquatic > Freshwater > Lake > Sediment | place: USA: Wyoming | collected... | reverse complement strand
GGTGGTGTAAGGTACGTGGTACTGGAGGGCACTCTGCCTGATTGAGAATGAATCCTTCTGGGCCTGGGCACCGCTTACGGTATTAATCACAAAGCTTATCTCCTTATTCTTTATCAGGTCGACGATGTGGGGTCTCCCCTCCATGACCTTGTTCACCACTTTGACATCTATCCCTTTGTTCCTAAGATGCCCTGCGGTTCCCCGCGTCGCGATTACTTCGAAGCCCATCTCCTGGAACTTCCTCACAATCACACATATCCAGGGCTTGTCTTTGTCCTTGACGCTGATGAATATTCCGCCGGATAAGGGCATCTTGTTATGGGAAGACTCCTCTGCCTTCGCATAGGCGAGGCCGAAGTTTTCGTCTATTCCCATGACCTCTCCAGTTGATTTCATCTCCGGGCCGAGGATCGTATCGACACCGTGGAACCTGTCGAAGGGAAAGACCGCTTCCTTCACAGCCATATGTGCGATCACCTTCTCTGAGGTGAGTCCGAGTTCTTTTAAGGTTATCCCTGCCATGACCTTCGCAGCAGCCTTCGCAAGGGGAACCCCTGTCGCCTTCGAGACGAAGGGGACGGTCCTCGAGGCCCTCGGGTTTACCTCGAGGATGAAGACCTCCCCATCCTTCACCGCGAACTGGACATTCATGAGACCGACTACCCTGAGCTCCCGTGCAAGCTCCTTCGTCTGGAGCTTGATCTCCTCTACAACCGGACCTTTGAGGGAGTATGGGGGGAGCGAGCAGGCGGAATCTCCGGAATGGATGCCTGCCTCCTCGATATGCTCCATCACGCCGCCGATGAGTACATCCCTGCCATCGGATATGGCATCCACATCCACTTCAACGGCATCTTCGAGATATTTGTCCACAAGGACAGGGTGCTCCGGGGAGGCCTTCACTGCACGCTTCATGTAACCGAAGAGGGACTGTTCGTCATAGATGATCTCCATGGCCCGCCCGCCAAGGACATATGAGGGCCTCAGCATCACAGGGTACCCTATCCTCCCCGCGATCGCCAATGCCTCCCCGGGGGATACTGCAGTATCGCTCTCAGGCTGCTTGAGATTGAGCTTGTGGAGCAGCTCCTTGAACCTTTTTCTGTCCTCGGCACGGTCGATCGAATCAGGAGAGGTGCCGAGAATTTTCACTCCTTCCCGTTCGAGGGGAACCGCCAGCTTCAGCGGCGTCTGACCACCGAACTGTACTACCACACCTTCAGGCCTTTCGACCTCAATAATGTGGAACACATCTTCGAGGGTAAGCGGTTCGAAATAAAGCCTGTCTGCCGTGTCATAGTCTGTGCTCACGGTCTCGGGGTTACAGTTGACCATGATCGTCTCATACCCGATCTCTTTGAGCGCAACCGCCGCATGGACACAGCAATAGTCGAATTCAATCCCCTGGCCTATCCTGTTTGGCCCGGAGCCGAGGATGATCACCTTCATTCTCTCTGTCGGATTCGACTCGTTCTGAGCCTTGATTCCTCCTCCATCCTTCAGAGAAAAGCCTCTCTCATAGGTGGAGTAGAGATAGGGGGTATAAGCCTCAAACTCTGCAGCACAGGTGTCTACCATCTTGTAGACAGGCTTGATCCCTGCACTGTTCCTCAGTTCCCTCACCTCCTTCTCCTGCATCCCTGTGAACCCTGCGATACGCCTGTCGGAGAAGCCACACTCCTTTGCCTTCCGGACCATCTCTATGAGGTCTGCATCATCCCGGTAGCCATGCTGAAGCCTGCCGAATTCGAATGCTATCCCTCCTTCCAGTTCGACTATCTGCCGTATGTTGTGCAGAAACCAGCAGTCGATGCCTGTGAGTTCGTGGATCTTTTCCACCTGCATGCCTTCCCTGATCGCCTGGGCGACATACCAGAGCCTTTCTGCAGTAGGTATCCTCAGCTTCGAGGTGAGCTCCTCGGGGCTCACATACATCTGCTCGAAGCCGTAGCTTCCTGTCTCGAGACTTCTCATGGCCTTCTGAAGGGATTCCTTGAAGGTCCTCCCGATTGACATGACCTCTCCCACTGATTTCATCTGGGTTGTGAGTGTCGTATCGGCCTCGGGGAATTTCTCGAATGTGAACCGGGGCATCTTCGTCACGACGTAATCTATTGTCGGTTCGAATGAGGCTGGTGTCTCTTTTGTGATGTCGTTCGGTATCTCCTCGAGGGTGAATCCCACCGCTAGTTTTGCAGCGATCTTCGCGATTGGAAAGCCTGTTGCCTTGCTCGCGAGGGCAGAACTCCTCGAGACCCTCGGATTCATCTCAATCACCACCATCCTGCCGTTTCGGGGGTTGAGGGCGAACTGGATGTTCGATCCACCAGTGTCTACACCGATCTCGCGGATGATGGCAATAGAGGCATCACGCATCATCTGGTACTCCTTGTCAGAGAGTGTCTGGGCAGGGGCGACGGTGATTGAGTCTCCTGTATGGATGCCCATTGGGTCGAGGTTCTCGATGGAACATATGATCACCACATTGTCCCTCATGTCGCGCATAACCTCGAGCTCGTACTCCTTCCATCCGATGACAGACTCCTCTACCAGTACCTGATGGACAGGGCTGAGCTTCAGGCCCCTGTCAAGGAGTTCCATGAACTCTTCCATGTTGTACGCGATGCCCCCGCCGGTGCCACCTAGGGTGAAGGAGGGCCTTAGGATGAAGGGGAACCCAATATGCTCGATCGCCCCGAGACCCTCCTTCATGCTTCCAATATAAGAGCTCTTCGGGACTTCGAGCCCTATCCTCTCCATCGCCTCCTTGAAGAGTTCCCTGTCTTCGGCCTTCTTTATGGAATGGAGCTTTGCCCCTATGAGCTCCACACCGTACCTCTCGAGGACCCCTGATTCCGAGAGCTCGACGGCCATGTTGAGGGCAGTCTGCCCGCCCATGGTTGGCAGAAGGGCGTCGGGCCTCTCCTTCTTAATGATCAATTCGAGGATCTCGGCGGTGATGGGCTCGATATAGACTGCGTGGGCCATTTCAGGGTCTGTCATGATGGTGGCGGGGTTCGAATTCACGAGCACGATCTTATACCCCTCTTCTCTAAGCGCCTTGCATGCCTGGGTACCTGAATAGTCGAATTCACAGGCCTGGCCGATGACGATGGGCCCCGATCCTATGAGGAGTATCCTCTCGATGTCCTCTCTCTTGGGCACCTACTCTCCCAATGCTGCTTTCTCAGCATCTATTCCCAAGGATCATGTCCCTGAACCTCTTGAAGAGATGGGCAGAATCGTTCGGTCCGGGTCCTGCTTCGGGATGGTGCTGGACGGAGAATACAGGGAATTCGACATGTTCCATTCCCTCTTCTGTTCCATCATAGAGGTTTTTGTATGTGAGTCTTGCCTGCCCCCGAAGGCTCTCAATATTCACACAGTAGTTGTGGTTCTGGGAAGTGATCTCTACTCTCCCTGTTACAATATCCTTGACGGGGTGGTTCCCGCCGTGGTGGCCGAACTTGAGCTTATAGGTCATACCTCCCATGGCCAGGCCAAGAATCTGGTGGCCTAAGCATATCCCGAAGATGGGTTTCTTCCCTATGAGCCTTTTCGTGTGCCCGATCGCATAAGTCACCGTCTCCGGGTCCCCGGGCCCATTGCTCAGGATAATGCCGTCCGGGTTCATATCAAGGACCTCCTCAATGGGTGTCTGGGCAGGCACAACAGTAACCGTGAATCCGGCATCTGAGAGGTTCCTCAGTATATTAAACTTGACACCGAAATCATAGACGACAGCGTTCAGGACCTCCTCCACCTTCTCTGCGATACACCGTCTCCAGCATCCTTCGCTCCAGGTGTAAACCTTTTGAGTCGTCACATCCTTCACGAGATCGAAGGCAGAGATCCCTGGATGAGCACGCACCTTTTCGAGAAGGCTTGCGGGCTTTAGATCCGTCGAAGAGATGATTCCCATCTGGGCACCGTAGCTTCTCAGGTGCCTTGTCAGTGCCCTCGTATCGATTCCCTCGAGGCCGACTATACCATTATCCCTGAGATAGCGGTCCAGGGGCATGTGAGAGCGCCAGTTGCTCGGAAAGTCATGGCACTCCTTGACGACAAAACCTTCGACCTTGGGACCTCCTGAAGACTCGATATCCTCAAGGTTGACTCCATAGTTGCCGATCTGGGTATAGGTCAGCATAACGATCTGCCCTTTATAGGAGGGATCGGTGAGTATCTCCTGATACCCCGTCATGGAGGTATTGAAGACAACCTCCCCGATCGTTTCCCCCTCTGCACCGAAGCACCGGCCTTCAAAGACGGCGCCATCAGAGAGCACCAGTATCGCCTTACCCAAATTTGGCTCGCCCGCCTTTCAATCAAAGCATTGGCAGATATCGCTCTATCTCAGAAGGGTGAACCTTGATCCTGTAGTCATCCCATTCCAATCTCTTGCTCATGATAAGCTGCTCAAAGATATGATCACCCAGGGTCTCTCTCAGAAGTTCGCTCTTCTCAGCATATTCTATGGCCTCGATGAGACTCCCCGGGAGTTGGTCTATCCCCATCTTAGCCCTGTCTTCCTCTGCGAGATGATATACATCTATTTCTGTCGGCCCCGGAAGTCTGAATCCCTTTTCTAGTCCCTTGAGCCCGGCATTCAGCATACACGCGAACGCAAGATAAGGATTACATGCCGGGTCAGGTGAACGCAGCTCTATGCGGGTCGCCTTCTCCTTGCCAGGCTTGTAAAGAGGAACCCTTACAAGGGCCGACCTGTTTCTCCTTGCCCAGCAGATATACACAGGTGCCTCATATCCCGGGACGAGTCTCTTGTAAGAGTTTACCCACTGGTTTAACACCAGGGTAATCTCTTTTATATGAAAAAGAATCCCGGCAATGTAGTTCTTTGCGATATCTGAAAGAAAGTATTGATCTTTCGGATCAAAGAAGGCATTCTGGTCACCTTTGAAGAGAGACTGGTGTGTATGCATCCCGCTCCCATTCTGTCCGAATATGGGCTTGGGCATAAAAGTGGCATAGACATTGTACTGTTTCGCTATCTCCTTTACTACTACCCTATGGGTCATGACGATATCCGCCATCTTGAGGGCTTCATCGAATTTTAAATCTATTTCATGCTGGGAATGGGCGACTTCATGGTGGGAATACTCCACTTTTATATTCATAGATTCGAGGGCAAGGATAGTATCACGACGAAGGTCCTCGGCAGCATCCATAGGGTAATCGAAATAACCGCCTTCATCGAGGGTCTCCGGATTCTTATCAGATTTAAAATAGAAGTATTCGAGTTCAGGACCGAGGTACAATGTAAACCCTTTTTGTTTTGCCTTTTCGATGTTTATCTTCAGGACATACCTCGGATCCCCCTTATACGGTGAACCATCGGGTTCGTAGATATCGCAGAACGTCCTCGCAACCGCTTTCTCCTTAGGCCTCCATGGAAGCATTGCAAAGGTGGCAGGGTCCGGCCTCGCAATCATATCGCTCTCATCGATCCTCGCAAAGCCCTTGATGGATGAGCCGTCGAAGCCCATACCCTCATCAAAGGCAACTTCGATTTCCTCAACAGGAACAGCAAAGCTCTTGAGCTGTCCATGAATATCAGCAAACCAGAGCCTGATAAACTTTACATCATGTTTTTTTACCAACTCCATCACATCCTTTTTGTCCCGTGGTGTCTCCATAGGGAATACCTCCTTATAAAGGGTTAACCGTCAATTCCGAAAAATGCCCTGTAGAAATTCATGGCCCTGCCTGCGTACTCTTCATATATCCTTTCTGTTTCCTCCATCTCGGAGTTCATGTGAGGGTTGTCTTTACACCATTCGAGAAGCATATCTTTTGTCACCTCTATATGGAACTGAAACCCGTAGGTGTTGTTCCCGTGTCTGAATGCCTGATTTCTGTACCGCTCGGAGCTGGCTAACAAGACAGTACGAAGCGGTAAATCAAAGGTATCACTGTGCCAATGGAAGACCTTAAACCTCTTCCAAAAATCCCCTACCCTTGGGTGAATCGCGAGACTCCTGAAAAGAGGGTCCCTTAGACCATCTCCCGCAAGTTCTATACTGCGCCACCCTATTTCTTCCTCAGGGCCTTTATAGACCGGCGCACCGAGGCAATGGGCAACCAACTGAGCACCGAGACATACGCCAAGGATCTTTATATCCCTGTTCATAGCCTCCCTGATACTCCGGGATGCGATCATCAGATGGGGGTATCTCTCCATCTCGTATACCCCCATTGGCCCGCCCAGGACTACAAGGGTATCGAACTGCTCCAAAGAAGGCGGTATTTCTCCGGAACCGAGTTCAACAATATTAAAAGGAATATCCCGCTCCATTAGGAAATCCCCTATCGTTCCAGGCCCTTCTGTGACTATATTCTTAATTATCAGAACCAGGTAGTGTTCTCCTCAATGAACGGCATACGGTTGCCGAATATACTATACCTTGCAGAGACCTTCTGTAAAGTCTCCCTGCCAGTTGCTAACACTTTGTCGACAGAGACATGGCGGATGTCCCGAAAAGCCTTTATCGGCGATACCTTGAAGTATCGGAAGCCACGTTCCAAGCCTGACTGCATGACCACACCCCAGGTTAGGTATGACCATACAAGCCGAACGAATGCTGTTTCATCGCCTTATAAAGGCGTTGAGGGATGTCTGCCATGTCTTTTTTGAAACATTTAGATCGATAGATCACAATGCGGTTTCTCCGCTTTCGCCTGTGCTTATCCTCACTGCTTCTTCAACAGGATAAATGAATACCTTGCCGTCGCCTATGCCCCCTGTCCTTGCCTTCTCGACAATTTCCCACACTGCCATATCCAGTAAGGAATCAGGAACGACCACCTCGATTTTTACTTTTGGTACGAATACCACCTCAATTTCAGTACCCCTGTACACTTCTGTATGACCTTTTTGTCTTCCGAATCCCTCCACTGAAGTAACCGTCATTCCCTGAATTCCTATACTGCACAGGGCTTCTTTCACGTCATCGAGTCTATAGGGTTTTATAATCGCCTCTATCTTTCTCATCTCGATAGACCTCCTTGTATCTTAATGAATAACCTTAACCCTGAAGTTTTGCATACCGCTCCGGGAAAGGAGATCTTCAATCCTCTTCTTGAATTCATCAGGGTCTCCCTTCCTGAAAGATAATGTGTTATCCTTAAACCGGCTCACATATCCGTAAATGTCCCGAAAACCCTGGGGAGTACTCCTCCAATCCATCGAACACATCTCCCTCCACCAGCTTGAGAACCATCCTTCATCTACGCCTTCGATTTCTATCGTAAAAGGTTTCTCACCAGTTTCCCTCACAGTTTCAGGACGTACTATCTCGCGACGCGGAGCAGCGACCTCTTCCTTCTTCTGCAGTCTTGTGCCCGCCAAGCTCGGCAGCACAATATGCTGTGTCTTTGGGGGGGTTCTCTTTGACAATGGTTTTTCTATTGCCGCAGCAGATCTTTTTTCCCCTAATGATGGAATAGAGAGAGCCCCAACGCCAAAGCTGTAGGCACTTTCACCGTGAAGGGCAAGGTCGAGACCCGTCATCTCATCCTCTTCAGAAACCCTGAGACCCACAATCGCCTTTAACACGATGAGGATGAGAGAAGTAGCTACGAAAGAATATATCCATACAGCCAGAACGGCTATGGCCTGCGCACCCATGAGAGACGGATTGCCGAAAAAGACTCCATCATTTCCAGCCGGATTTACAAGCTTTGATGCAAAGAGGCCTGTTGCAAGGGCACCCCATGTGCCGCCAATGCCGTGAACACCGACAACATCGAGAGAGTCATCATACCCGATTTTACTCTTGAGGTTTACCGCGATGTAACACACGATACCCGCAACAATCCCGATGATCATCGCAGGGAGGATACTTACAAAACCTGATGCGGGAGTAATCGCAACGAGTCCTGCGACGGCGCCTGATGCGGCACCCAGAGCCGTCGGTTTACCCCGATACGCCCATTCGGAGATCATCCACGACAGGGCGGATGCAGATGTTGCAACATGAGTAACCACAAACGCCGAGGTTGCGAGTGAACCAGATGCAACGGCACTCCCGCCATTGAAACCAAACCAGCCGAACCAGAGCAGTGCAGCCCCAAGGAGCGTCATCGTAAGATTGTGAGGATGCATCAACTCCACTCCATGGCCCTTCCTTTTTCCGGTGAAGATTGCTGCGGAAAGGGCGGAGACACCCGAACAAATATGCACAACCGTCCCTCCCGCGAAATCGAGGGCGCCTAAATTCCTTATCCATCCGCCCATTCCCCAGACCCAGTGCGCAACCGGGGCGTACACAAAGGTCGCCCAGAGAATGAGGAACAGTAAATACGTATTGAACCTGAATCTCTCAGCGAATGCCCCTGTGATGAGGGCAGGTGTGATTACTGCGAACATCATCTGGAACAGCATGAATGCCAGGTGAGGTATTGTACCCGCATAATCAGGATTTGGGTCGGGCCCTACGTTCTTTAACCCGACCCAATCGAGACTCCCTATGATATGATTCACATCGGGACCAAAGGCCAGGCTATATCCATAGAGAACCCAAAGCATGGTGATCACGCAGAGGGCAACGAAGCTCTGCATGATGGTTCCGAGGACATTCTTTCTCCTGACCATCCCGCCATAAAAGAGCGCAAGCCCGGGTGTCATGAGCATAACAAGGGCAGTGGACACCAATACCCAGGCAGTATCACCTGTATCAACCTTTGGTGCTGCAAAGACAACCGGTGATGCTGCAAGGGGGGTGACTTGTGGTTCTTCCGCACAGAGTAATCCCGCAGAATGAAGTAACACTATGACGAGTACAATGCCAAATAATCGTTTCATCTTATTCCTCCCTAATTCTCATGCCTTCTGTTCAGCACACGGTTACCAGGTGTACATTACGCTCATGGCAATGGTATCCTGTCTTTTTTTGTTTCCGGAGTCGAATACTTTCCGATCCGACCAGTCATGCCTGTATTCAGCAGGCCTTATGATGAGCCCTTCAGCGAGCCTTATCTCAGTCGTAATGGTGATTTCCTTCAGATGTTGTGCCGTGCCGGTTCTCAGTCCGTTCTGATCATTGAAATATTCAGCTCTCACGGACAGGCTGTAGCGGTCGCTGAAGTCATACTTTGCGATACCTGCGATGCCGTACCATTTTGCTGTGCCACCATCCGGTGCAGAATGCTGCTCTGTCGCGTAATCAGTATTCAGTATGAATGTCAGGTTCTTGAAAGGCGTAATGGTACCTACCCAGTCGAAAAGGAACCTGTTGTCATGATTATTGTCGTCCTTTTCAGGACCATACATGAGATTGAAATTCATGGAAAATGCCTTCATAGGCACAATCCCGACACTGAGTCCAAAAGTCTTTCCTTTGTTGTTGTCATCTGTATTATCCCATCCATTTACGATATATACATTGCCGTTTACCACATCGGAAAAGGGATACCCTATCACCAGCCCTGTATTGGTAAAAGGTGTCGCATAGTTAAAAAGAAATGAGCGTGAATAATTAGGATTGTCCTTTGCCTCGATGACTTCGGCGCCGAGGTAAGTAACAAATTTACCAAGGCGGAATCTCAGGCCTCTTCCCACCGACGCAAGGTAATCTATGTATGCCTCAGTGAGGTCAAAGGCATCATCAGAATCACCAAGCCCCTTCGAATGGATAAACCTTGCAGTCTCGCCTGCCGAGAGCTTAAGCTTGAAGCCCACGTTGTTCATCTTCGCATCCCTCATAAATAGTAACTGGGCAAGGTCAAAGGTGAAACTGTTTGCCTTATGGTCAAAAACCCTTAGCTCGTTCTCATGTGAGTCAGGATTCTCAAGGTTATAGGTGTAGCCTCCCTGCAGGTAGATGTGTAACCCCAGGGTCTTCTTGATCTCATTAACACTCATACTGACAGTTTGCGTGTCCTCGGCCCTTACCCCTTTGGTCAAGATGAAAATGAAACAACACAACAAAATTGTTTTAAAAAGTAGTTTCCTCATTTTTCTCTTGCCTTCCTTGTGATGCCGTATTTTCTTATCCTGTATCCAAGTATTCTCTCCGTAACGCCGAGTTTTATTGCAGCCTTTGCTATAATCCGGTCATACACTGTCAGTGCATTAATGATCGCCCCCTTTTCAATTCCTGCCACCCTGTCTGTTAAGAATCTCATCTGATACATTCTCCTGCCAGTTGCAAAAACTTTATCGACACGGACATGGCAGATGTCCCGAAAAGCCTTTATCGGCGATACCTTGAAGTATCGGAAGCCACGTTCCAAGCCTGACTGCATGACTACACCCCAGGTGAGGTGTACCTTACAAGCCGAATGAATGCTGTTTCATCGCCTTATAAAGGCGTTGAGGGATGTATGCCATGTCTTTTTTGCAACACTTAGGTTCTGTATATCTAAAACCATGCCAGATGCAAGTCACTGCTTTTTATGGATTCATATTCAGAATCAATATTACATATTTGTAGTTACTACAATTTTGTATGTTAATACTAGGACGAATAGGAAATGCACCCGTCGCCTTATGCCGGCTGTCACAGGAAGACTTTTCTCATTTGCCTCTCAAAGGTGTGCGCTTGACTCCCTCTATTGAAATTTCAGTGCAATTTTTAGTATCATTTGTAAAAGTGGTAAAACAAATTCTTATCAACTCTGCAATCGTATAATCTGTGGGGAGACGATCATCTTCACAACACACAACATGGTATAGCTATTCAAGAGAATCGAACGAATAAGGGAGGTAAATCATGTCATTCAATTGGGGACCACATTATATTGTTCCTTCAAGTGTGTTTAAGAGCTATTCCGGTACAGTTGTACTGAGAGAGGATTTTAACGAAGCACTGCTGCACAAGGAGTTAGAAACGCTGGGCATATCCGGATCTATCGCGAACATTACGAACCCCTGGTATTATCGCAGAAAGGGTGCGGATACCTGGCTTAAGATCGGGGAATCGAACGATAAGCATAATAATTTTCCCACTGAGTGGGATACACGGAGATTGGAGAACGGGCAGTACGAGGTAATGGGGCTGATGCATGTCTTTGTGAAGAGGAATGGTGATGAAACAGCCATTGCCCGGCAGAATGTGGTAGAGGTTACCGTCGAAAACTAAATTTCGGTTTGGACGGTGCTACCCGGCTCTATACCATCGTGAATGGGACATTGAAGTCTGTCTTTATTTACGCGCTCACTCTAGCTTTCGCGGCAGACTCACCGAAAAACAGCTACCGATGCCGGGTTCACTTTCCACCCTTATCTCTCCCCCGTGGGCTTCAACAATACACCGTGCGATGCTCAGTCCAAGGCCGGTGCCTTCCACGCTCCTCGATGCAGTTGTTCTGTAGAAGCGCTCGAATATTCTCTCCAGCTCGTCACTCCCTATCCCGACGCCTGTATCTCTTATCTCAACACCGACCCTGTCGCTCCTTTCCCATGACGTGATCTCAACCAGACCCCCATCGCGGTTGTACCTCACCGCATTTTCAATAATGTTCAGAAGGACCTCGGTCAGTCTCTCACTGTCACCAAGGAGGGTGAGCCCTTCATTAAGGGAGGTTTCAAGACGTATCGCACGTCGTTCTGCAAGAGGTGACAGCGCGGCAACGGCTCTCCCCACACACTCCCCAAGAGACACCATCCTGAAATCGGCCGATGAAAACAGTCCGGAATCAAGACGTGCAAGCGTGAGCAGGTCACGAACCAGTTTTACTATTCCATTCGAAGCGGTTCGTATTGTCCTTAAGGCCTCCAGGTACTCATCCTTCGTCCTGTCTCGCTGGAACACCACGTCACACTGAGCCTTTATGACGGATACTGGTGTCTTCAGCTCATGGGATGCATCAGATATAAGCCGCCTCTCGTTCTCAAAGGCCCGCTGGAGCCGATCGAGCATCTCATTGAAGGAATCAGCAAGGACGGTTAATTCCTCAACGGTTGTCCTCTGATCGAGCCTCTCAGACCTGGGTTTTGGGTGAGAGGGCAAAATAGAGGCACACGAAATTATAAAAAACCAGTATTTATGCGGTCTTACGAAGGAGTAGTAGTTCATTGTCTTCATTTTGCGTAGGCACACG
>Ga0315295_10004368_pt1 | contig 12064 bp, 9 predicted proteins | sample YL17G14_0_MG_FD_204453 | JGI IMG/M metagenome (GOLD analysis project Ga0315295, IMG submission 204453) | Sediment microbial communities from Yellowstone Lake, YNP, Wyoming, USA - YL17G14_0 | ecosystem: Environmental > Aquatic > Freshwater > Lake > Sediment | place: USA: Wyoming | collected... | reverse complement strand
CGACTTCCTGGATCGTTCGGTCAAAAAGCCCTAGCTTTTCCATTTTCAAACTGGTTACAGCCGCCGCCCAAATACAAGCTTCAGCTGGCGGCTTTGACAACCGGGAAGCTACGTAAGCACCGATGCAGGTGTCGCCGCGCCCGCTGCGCCCATTCAGTTTCTGCAGATAGAATCTCGCCTCGTGGAATTGACCCTCGGCATAGACCAGTACACCGTCCCTGTGGGTCAACACAATCTCCCTCGGGCCCATTCGAGCATAGCTTTGCGCGGCTTTGTAAATATCGGTTTCACCAGTGAGGTACTCTGCTTCCACCGCATCACTCTTGAGAATATCCAGAAAAGCCAAAGTCGCCTGCATTTCCTCCCAGGGTTCGTATACCAGGCTTTGACCCCGCAGCACGCGCACAAATCCCTGCATGTCCGCTGCCAGGAGCATATCTTTCTCTTTCAGCGCCCGTAGGATATCCAGGCCGACCTCTCCCCGCAGGCTCGAACCGATGATTGCGGACTTGGCTTGCAAGCCCTCCACTTCACTCACGGTGATCGAGCCAGCCGTTCCGTCAACAGACAGGTTGCGAACATCCGGATCCATCGTGGGATATTCCAATTTCATGCAGGTGGATTGAGGCGTATAGATCGCAAAGCAATCTATGCCTGCCTGAGTGAATTTCTCGACCACGCGTGCATCTTCTTTTGCCAGGTGGGTGACAACGGCCACCTTCAAGCCGAGGCGCGCCGCGGCGTGCGCCGAGTAGTTGACCGCCCCCCCATCCACATACCTGACTCCGGCCGGAGAAATGATCGTATCTTTGGTGTAATTCCCGATACAAACGACATCATAGGTTTCAACGCTGTTCATGGCCTTGTGATGACCTTTCGAGGATGGCTATGGAATGACCCGGATGAGCACCCAGTATATGCCCGCTGCGGCCAGGGCTGTGGCCGGGATGGTCAACAGCCAGGCCATGGCGATTTCCTGCGCGACCCCCCAGCGCACCTTGTTCACTCTTTCGGCTGCGCCAACGCCCATGATGGCCGAACTGACCACCTGGGTGGTGCTCACCGGACCTCCGGCCAGGGAAGCTCCCATGATGACAGCTGCCGAGGCCAATTGGGTAGCAAACCCATCCACGGGTCGGATTTTATAGAACTTGCCTCCCAATGTGCGGATCAATTTCCATCCGCCCACGGCGGTGCCCAGGGCGATCATTCCGGCGCAGAGGATAACGACCCAGACGGGGACTGCAAAGACCTTCAAATAGCCTCCGGTAACCAGCGCAAGGGTGATGATCCCCATGGTCTTCTGCGCGTCATTGGTACCGTGGCTGAGCGCCAGGGCAAGAGCAGTGATGATCTGGCCTCGCCTGAAAAAAACGTTGACTCGTGGTGTGGCCTTCCAGGACAATAACAAAATGATCCTGAGGATAACAAATCCAATCACAAAACCGACGATTGGAGAAACGAACAAAGCGATCAAAATTTTCTCCAATCCATGTAGGAGAATGGCTTGCCAGCCAGCTCCGATAGCAACCGCGCCAATAAACCCACCGAAAAGCGCATGTGAAGAACTGCTCGGAAAACCCAGGTACCAGGTCAATAAATTCCAAAAAATCGCGCTTGCCAGCGCGGCCAGGAGCACTTGTATATTGATTGTCTCGGCAGCGACGATTTCATGCCCGATTGTTTCAGCCACCGCCACACCGAAGATAAATGGGCCGAGAAAATTGGCCAGAGCGGTCATCCCCAAAGCCACACGAGGCGAAAGCGCCCTGGACGAAATCATCGTGGCGACCACGTTGCTGGAATCGTGGATGCCATTCAAGAAATCAAATAGAAGGGCTAGTACGATCACAGAAATGAGGAGTGGTGTCATTAATGCTGTCTCCATCTTTTATGCAATCTTGACCACAATATCAGCAATCACATTGGCTGCCTCGTCGCCTCGGTCGGCAGCGTTGCTCAGGTGACGATATACCTCACGCAGTTTCAGCATTTTGACCACGTGCTTGATATCTTCCACACCGCTGAAAAGGTCAGCCAGGGCTTCCCGGTAAACGTCTTCCACCCGGTTTTCGAGGGCTTTGGCGCGTTGAGCGTGGTCATTGGATACGCCAGGATGTTCCTCCAGGCGATTGACCGCCATCGAAAGCTCGTAAGCCGCGTCTCTGAGCAGAGAGGCCATACGCTGCATATAAGGAGTTGGCTCTACTTTCAGGATTTCCATCTCGTTCATCGTGCTATAAGCATAGTCGAGCACATCGTCTATTGTCCGGGAAAGTGCAAAGATATCCTCCCGGTCGAAAGGAGTGATGAAAGTTTTGTTTAATTCATCAATCAGGATTCGCCGGGCTTCGTCGGCTTCTTTTTCCTTTGTGTTAAGTTTGGATGCAGCGGCGGGATCCTCGCCTGTCATATAAGCTTTCAGGGCATCCATTCCTTCCAGGGTCAGTGTGGCCTGATCTCGGATCAATTTGATGAAAACATTTTGGCGTTTCTTGAAAAAGTTGCGCATGGGAGATACTCCTTTTTGAAATCACAGGCACTTGATACAACCATGTTCGGCTAAGAACATCAAACCAGCCTCGACTTGCTCGGCGGTGTTGGTTGATTGGAGTTCGCAGGTGCGAAGAACCCTTTCGGGAAGATAGGCGGCTATCATGTCGAAATCCACCTCACCCAATCCTGGCGCAAGGTGATCGGTTATCCCGATGACATCGTGAAGATGTACGCCGATCATGCGGGCAGAATAACGCTGCAGCCATTCTTCGTGCAGGTAAAAACCTAGACGATCCAGCGCCTGGGCATGACCAACGTCGTAAACAAAACCAAGCTGTTCGGGACCCGCCAATCCAAGAAGAAAGCCCATCTCGTCAGGGTTGGGGATATCAAAATAGTGGTAGCGGTTTTCCAGGCCCAGGCGGACGTCGAAACGTCCGGCATATTCGAGCAATTCCAAAAGGCTCTTTTTGACAGATTCCAGGCAGGCGCTTGCCCGGGCGGCGCGAATGTCCGCCAGCCGATTTTTTATCTCGAGGTATCCCTGGGAATGAACCTGTCCGGCCTCGAAGAGCGCCCGCAAATTGTTCTCGAGAGATCCATCCACCTGAATGCTCCCGGAGTGCATCACCACGACACCTGCACCCAGTTCCTTCGCCAGATCAATGCTGCGCTTGATGGAGGCCACGCCCTGCCGACGACATTCCTCATCGGGCGACGAAACCAGCCAGTCGCGCTCCTTCAGCATCTCGGTGGAAATATCCGCCGGGCAGGGCTCGTGGATGCTGCTGAACTGGTAATGATCCAGTTCTATTCCCGCCAACATGGCAGAATTGATCTGATGGTTCAATTCGACTCTGGCGAACCCCATTTGCCGAGAGGCGATAAAGAAATCATCGAGGGTGGGAAATTTCTTGTTTGCCCACATGGTGGAAAAAGACGCGTCGTAAGTTATCATCGAATCTCTACCATTAAATTAAGTTCAAGAAGAAACGACCGGCACTTTCAGCAGATCGGCAAATTGATCTATATAAAAATCTGCTTTAGCGCCTGCGTCATAATTGAAAGCGATGGTTTTCATCCCGACCGCTCTGGCGCCTTCCAGCTCCGAGGCTTTATGTCCGACAAAAACCGCCCGTTCGGAAGGGATGCCCAATTGCTGCAAGGCGGCTTGATAGATCTGCGGGGCTGGCTTGCGAATTCCCAGCTCTTTGGACGAAACGATGGAGTCCCAAACGTGTCCGAACCCGCCGTGATCGAACCAGCCCAACTTGACATGCACCGGCAGGGAAGTATCGGTGATAATACCCAGCAGGTAAGCTCTTTCTTTCAGAGCCAGGAGCGTCTCTCGTACGCCATCGAAGATTTCCACGTTATTCGAATCCTCATCCAAAATTTTTATGCCGCGTACAATATGCTCCGGCCGGGTAACGCCATACAGCCGCAGGATGGCCTCGCAATACTGCTCGCGCGTGATCTGATCCTGAAAAGCGCGCTGCCGAAGAGCCTCTATTTCGGCTGCATGGGTCTCTGCGACAGGGAGCGACAATTCCTTGAGAAAAGCCTTCAAGTTACGGTTCCGCTGGGGCCGATAGTAAAGGATATCCCCGGCGTCGAACAGGAAGGCGCACACCCCGTCCTGGCGGGACTTGCAGGCCTCCTCCCGGGTTCCTGGAACGCCCTGTTCGGCGCACAGGAGTTCCAACAGTTCGTTCATATTGGCGATCACAGCATCGGGAGTGGCGCCCTCGTCCGCCTCTCCATGATCGAAATCATGCTGGATCTGGATCGCCAGGCGGTATCCTGCCCGGCGGGCGCCCAAAATGTCGCGGGCGATGCGGTCGCCCACGTAGAGACATTCGCTGGTCGGCACATTTGCCCGGCGGGCGGCATAGTGGAAGATGGATGGGTCTGGTTTGCGGCGGCCATATTCGCTGGATAATACCACGGGGTCGAAATAATGCCGTATCCCATATAATTCCAGGCTGGTCGGCACCTGGCTGCGACTGCAAACATTGCTGATCAGGCCGATTTTCAAACCCATTTTCTGGATCGTCTCCAGCACGAGCGGCATTTCCGGGCGCATGAGGCGCTGGTAATAACGCGTTTCGATGTACAGCATCAAGTCTTCGGCGATCATCGCCAATTGGCTTTGGTCAACAGGATAACCACTCAAGATGTATTCGCGCCAAACCTGACTCGGAGAAAGTTCATCCAGGTTTTTCAAACTCCACTGGTGATAACGGTCCAGCCCGGCGGAAATCACTTCGAAAAGCTGCTCATTGTCAAGATGCAGGTCAATCCCGGCCGCGAGAAGCTGCTGCTGGAGTCCAGGCGTCGCTTCCAGGCGCAGCGCACGCGTATACCCGTAAGTTTCGATGGTGCCGCCCATATCGAAGAACACTGCCTGGATGGTCATACAAATTGCTCCTCAAAGGTAGAATACGAACGTGAAGCTATATGCCAAGAACAGATCATTATTCCTGGCAATCGATCATTCATTACTCTTATCACGTTCAATCGAAGAATGCTTCCAAGATTTCCTGGGACACGGACAGGCTGTGTCCGTGTCCCAAGAAGCACATCAAGATCCTGCTAACTTGCCTTTATCCTATCGTGACCTACGGAGCGGTGAGCAGGCTGGCCGCCCAGAAGTCACGCACCTTGCTGACGTTTTCCCAGTCGAAGATGGGATCCATCTCCCAAACCTGGGTCAATAGTTCATCAAGGGGCATGTTGTCTTCGTGAACAGGGAGCCCTTGAACCGCCGGGTAAGTGCCAATCTTGTTCCATGGGTCATAACCTTCTTCCGAGAGAATAAAGCGGATGAACAGTTTGGCCGCATTGGGGTGCGGGGCATTGTTGGCGATACCCAGGAAGCTGGTCTTGAAGATACCCATGACCGGATTCAGACCGAAACAGGGCGCCATGTTTAATTCGCCTTTCAAGGTATCTTTATAGCTCGAGTAACCGGTAAATCCAAAGCCGGGCTCTTCGCCTTCGGGCAGTTCAAGGCCGGCAAAGGCCGCGTCCACCATATCGCCGTCGTCGAGAACAATAACATCGTTGTAGGTCACTTTCTTGAGCCACAGATATCCGGCATTCTCTACCACCAAGCCAGAGGCATCCGTTGCAGCCAGCTCATCGGTGTCCCACGCCTTGCCATAAAGATCCTGGTAGGCTTGCGCCATTCCGTCCGCATTTTGCACGAAGGTGGCCATCTTGGCCATGGTGCTGACATCAGAGACCGGATCCTCCATGAAGAACTTGCCTTTGTACTGCGGTTCGGTGAGCTGCCAGATGTTGGTGATCGGGCAGCCATCCGGGTAGAACTTGTTGTTGTACCCGATTACATCGGTCGAGTGGCGCGCGATTGCAAACGGATAATCCGCGGTCAGTTCCGGGATGACCACATCCCGTGGGACGAACCACCACATCCACTGATTGGGAACAAAGCGCCCGAACAGGATGTGCCCGTCGCTGTTGTACCAGACATCCCCGATGACATTCCCGCTTTCCTGCTCTGCCGCCATTTTGGTGTCGATGCCATCGGTGTCAGCAGCATCGAGTTCGATGTCCGGATACAGGGCGTACCATGCATCAGGCAAGTCCTCCACTCCGCTTGAGTTGGCATAGACCGTCACCTTGCCTTCCTGGATTGCCGCGGCTTCGATCGCCGCCCAGTCATCCTCGGCTGGCTGCCAAGGGCCGAAGCCGTTCGCCTTCGCCCATTCTTCATTCGCGGTGAGAGGCGGTTCGGTTGCTGGGGGTTGGGTCGCTGGGGGTTGGGTCGCTGGGGGTTGGGTCGCTGGGGGTGTGCCTCCGCAGCTAACGACAAAACTGACCAGCAGGCAGATTGTCAAAACCTTCACGAACGCTTTCATTTCTTCCTCCTTACATAATTGGAAACGGATTGAATTGAACACGAGGTTTTTTTCTTGGATATTTTTCTCTCTTTCGCGCCTCCTTTCACATGCTGATCGTCAATATAGGCAGTTCGGAGACGAAACAAAGCTTTCTGCTCCGGTTTTTTTTAGGGATTAATGAGGTTGCCGCTTTCCTTGTCATACAGGTTCAGGGTTTGCGGGTCGAACGACAGCCAGATCTTTTCGTCCATCTTGATCCTGCTGATGCCCATTACCCTGATGGTGAGGTCCACCTCACCCAAGCGGGCGATAATGGTCGAGTCGGCCCCGGAGGGCAGGACGGAATAGGCGCTGAACTCCACCGCTCCTGGGACGGGCTGGGTTGAGATGGCAATATCTTCCGGACGTATGCCGACCACCACTTTGCCGGTTGCACGATTTGTATCAATAGGTATTTTGAATGTACCAATATTGACTGAATTCTTACCGCTCACAACGCCATCCAGCAGATTCACTTTAGGGTTGCCGATGAAATCCGCCACAAAGAGATTGGTAGGGAAATGGTAGACCTTATCGGGGGTATCGAACTGCTGCAGGACGCCTTCCTTCATGATGGCGATATTGGTGGACATGGTCAGTGCTTCCACCTGGTCGTGGGTCACGTAAATGGTGGTGGCACCGGAAATGTGGTGCAGGCGCTTGAGTTCCGCACGCATATCCATGCGCAGGCGGGCGTCCAGGTTGGAGAGCGGTTCATCCATCAGGAAGACCTTGGGGCGATAGGCCAACATGCGCGCCAGGGCAATGCGTTGCTGCTGGCCGCCGCTCATCTCGCGTGGATAGCGGTCTTCGTAGCCTTCCATTTGCACTTCTTTGAGCGATTCCTCTATGCGCTTTTCAATTTCATCCTTGGGCAGTTTTTGGATCTCCAGGGCAAAGGCGATGTTCTTGTCCACCTTCATATGCGGCCACAAAGCGTAATTCTGGAAAACCAGCCCCAGATCGCGCTTGCTGGATTGCAGCGAAATGCCCTTGTCGTATGAAAAGATCAGCTTATCGCCAATATAGATCTCACCGCCATCCGGGTCTTCCAGACCGGCCACGCAGCGCAGCAGGGTGGTCTTGCCGCAGCCGGAGGGACCCAGTAGGGTCACGAAGGTTCCCGGTTCGATGTCTAGGCTGACATGATCGAGCGCAACCACTTCACCAAATTTTTTCGTTAAATTGTTAATTCTGATGGTTGTTTCCATGATGTCCTCTCTTTACATCCCAAGACCTTTTTTTAGACTGCCGCCGCTGAAGCGGCCGATGATGGCGTTGCCTGTGACAGTGATCGCAACCAGGATCAGGATGACGATGTTCGCCATTTGATCCCTTCCGGCTTCGACATACTTCATGGTCTGGCTGGCCAGCACCTGAGTGTCCCTTGTGACCAGCAGGATGATCAGGGACAGCTCGCGCATGGTGGTGATGAACGTCAGCAGGAAGCCAGAAACGAAACCGCTGGTAGTCAATGGGAAGATGATGCGCCTGAAACGCTGCCAGACGTTGGCCCCGGCTACCTGGGCAGCCTCCTCCAGTTCACGCCCCACCTGCATCATGGCCGAGACCCCCGAACGGGAAGAGTAGGGAATATGTTTGGCCACCGAGACGATCACCAGCAGGGCAAAGGTACCATACAAGGAAGGGAGCGGTCCCATCTTCCTGGCAAACATGGCAATATAAACAGCGCCGAAGGCGATGCCCGGAATGACATACGGGATATACGCCAGCTGGTCAACCCACTTTGAGAGCCGGGTACCGCGGCCCTTGACGATGGAATAACCGAGCAGCACGCCCAGCAGGGCAGTGAAAAAGGCCGTGTAAAGGGCCAGCTTGATGGAATTCCAGGCGGTTTTGTAGATCCTCGGGTTGAGCAGGACTCCCGGCTCGCCGTCATTGTACTGTGGGTTGGCCTCCCCGATCCAGTTCTGCAGGGTAAGATTACTGAAGCTGTAATCTCCCGTCCGCAGCAGGAATGTGTCATAGGTCAGCAAGACCAGCGGAACGATGAGTACCAGCAGCTGAAAAATGACCACGGCCGTAAAAAATACCTTTTTCATATTTCTCAGCTTGCTTGGCTGAGCGACAAAGCCGCGTCCTCCGATCGTCTCATAGCTCCTGCGCGTGCCCACCAGCCTCTGGTTGAGTGAAATGGTGAGCATGGCGAACAGGATCAGGACGATTGCCAGCACAAAGGCATCCGCCTTGTCTCCAGCCGCCAGACTGCCGCGGATCATGGTAGCGACCACATAGTACTTAACCGGCGAGCCCAGGATGTTCGGGCCGCCAAAGGTGCCCATCACCTTGGAAAAGGTCATAATGAAACCGGAAAGCAGGGCTGGCAGGACGAGGGGTATGGTGATCTTGCGCAGGATGCGCCAGCGGCTGGCACCCATCAGTTCTCCCGCTTCTTCCAGGTTGGAATCGATCGACATCAGCGCCGCGGATACGAACAGGAAAAAGAAGGTGTAATAGTGCAGCGCACAGCAGATGATGATCGGCACCGGCCCGTACGACAACCAGTCGGGCGGACTCTGTCCTATAATGTATTCATACATCCCCGGTGCTCCGCCGGAAAGCCTGTTCTTGAACAGCACCAGCCAGGCCTGGGCCAGGGTCCAGGACGGCATGATGTAGGGCAGCACCGCCAGTTGATTGACGAGTTTCCTGCCCGGCATATCGGTGCGCACTACCAGCCAGGCCAGCGATCCACCGATCAATAGCGCGAGCAGAACAGTGCCTATGGCGATGGTTATCGAATGCTGCAGGGGAGTGTAGGTGTATATCCTGCCGAATATACCGGTCAGCATCCTGATCCAATGGAAAAGGGTGAATTCACCCACCACGGCGTCCGGGACGCGGCTGAGATCCGTATCCTGCCAGGTCACCGTGGTCTCGACCAATTTGTACAGTGGGATGATGACCATGTAGAACATCACCACCAGCATGATCAATGCCAGGACAACCTGCGGCTTGGTCAGCCAGTGCAAAAACCTTCGGGAAGTGGCGAGCAGGCGCAGGGACAAGGGTTGTGGAGCTATTGCGGGTACTGCCATGGATCTTCTCCTATTTTCAGCGGGTCTTATCAGGTGAGAGAGCCGTTGGTTTTCTTGAGACGCTCGCGCAATTGATCCAACTTATCCAGGTTTGCCATCACCCGTTCTTGATCTTCCTGGGCAACGGCCAGCAGGAGCGTGTTGATGATCGTCATCGGCACAACCAGCGAATGGAACTCGGCCATCGGCCCGCGCCTGGCAGCCAGGACGACATCCGCCTTGTCTCCAATAATCGAGCCGAGGGTGTCGGTCAGCATGATGATCGGGCAGTGCACTTCTTTGGCATAATCCAGGACGAGCTGCAAAGCGGCGGAGACATCGAAAAAGCAGATCACGAACAACAGGTCCTGATCGGTCATCAACAGGAGAGGTTCCAAGATTTCGCGGCCGGCGGTGGTCAGGGGAATAACCTGCCGACCAAAACGACCCAGGCGGATTTCCATCAATTCCACCAGGGAAACCGATGGCCCCACGCCGAAAACAAACACGCGATTGCGGGTGCGCAGCAGATCCACGGCTCGATGCAGCGCATCGCGATCCACTGTTGTCAACGCCTGGCTCATGTAATCAATTTCGGAAACGACCAGCCGCTCGAAGATGTCCCCCGCCTCGCGCAGGTCGTCCAGGCGGCCGCGCAGCCTGGCTGAATGTGTCACCCGGCGACGAAAATTCTCCTGTAAAACCGCGCGCATGGCCGGGTAACTATCGAAGCCTATATTGCGCGCAAAGCGCACCATCGTGGCTTCACTCAACCTCAGCCGGTCCGCCAGCTCCCCAGCAGACAGGAAGGCCGATTCCTCCTGATTCTTCCGCAAGTAATTTGCGATTAGTTTTTCACTTTTAGTGAGCTGGTTAAAGTGCTCGCTAATTACCTGGCTGAAGTCAACAATACTTTGGGCTTTTTCTTCGTTCATCGCCTGACCTCATCTGGAAATTGGGTACAACGAGAACTTTCAAAATTAATATTTCCAGTAACTTCGCAATAAGAAAGGGAGGATGGGGGGTGTGGGGGGGGGGGCGCCCCCCCCCCACCCCCCCCCCCCCCCCGCTCCCCAAGTTATTGAGATGATACTTTCTGTCAAAAAATTACATTTGAAAATGATACAACATTTTTCCAATTTATGCAAGTATTCTTTCACGAAATATCCTGGATTGCCTCGTCTCCGCGATACTTCCAAAGCTGGGGAATTTTCTTCACCACGATGCCGGCGGCCAGCACACAACCCACCCCGCCCGAAATAATTGCAAATGGCACCCCCAGAATCTGCGCCACCAGGCCGGATTCCACTTCTCCAAGCTGGGGACCACCCTTGAAGAATATCTGGGTGATGCTCATCATGCGCCCGCGCATCGCGTCCGGAGTCAGCATTTGTCTGGCCGTATTGCGAATAATGGAACTCAAGCCGTCAAAAGCACCGATCAGGATAAGCGCCAGCATGGTCAACCAGAAGGAGGTGGAAACCCCGAAAAGAACTGTCGCCAGGCCGAACATCGCCACGGAAATGGATATTAACATTCCCTGGCGAAGAAGTTTTGTTTTCTGTGAAAGATACAGCCCAATGGACAAGGTGCCAATTGCCTGGGCGGAGGACAACCAACCATACGGGATCGGACCAACATGCAGGATATCCTTTGCCACGAAGGGCAACAGGGTATTCGCCGATGAGAAAAAGGTACCAAAGAAATCCAGGATCATGACCGAGAAGATGATGGGAGAATTTTTGATGAATTCGATCCCTTCCCGGATATCACGGAATGTTCCCCGAAGTTCGAAGGTCTTTCTTTCAATGACTGTTCGAATATCTCCCATCGCGATCAGCGCGGCGATGACAGCCAAGTAGGAAATGGCATTGAGCCAATAGGCCCATTGCAGGCCCCTAAAAGCGATCACGACCCCGCAGATAGCCGGCCCCAGAATTCCACCCACCTTGGAAGCAATGGAGGTCAGGCTATAGGCATTAGCCAGGTTTTCGCGCGGCACTAGGGAGGGAATGAGGGCTTGCCGGGCAGGGCCATCAAACGCCACAGCCACTGACTGAATGAACACCAGACCAAATATCATCCACAAAGTCATTGCGCCCCACGAGGTGTTCAGGCCAAGGAACAAGGCAACCAAGCCCAGTGCAAGCTGGGTGATGATCGCCATTTTTCGACGGTCGAACCGGTCTGCAGCCACCCCGGCAATCAGGGATAGCAGGATCACTGGCAGGAATCGCACCAGGCCGATCCCGCTGATGACCATGGGCTGATCCGATAGCGTGCGGAGATGCCAATACAGGGCCCACAGTTGCATCTGTGAACCTGCGATTGAAATCAGGTGACCAATCCAGTACATCAGGAATGGCCTGTATTTGAAAGCCGGTGGAATCACCATACGATTTTTACACGCTCCAATATTTCAGAATGCACCTAAGAAATAATGACAGAGGCTGGTCAGATCTGGCTCTTCAAACGCTTGCCAGGATTTCAGCCACTTCGGGCGTCGTCCACAACGCTGCGCCAGTAGTGTCAACACAAATGTCACATACCTCCATCTGCGGCCGGTAAGCAAAATCGGCCATGATGAACTGATCTTTGAAAAACCGGTTACGGAAGTAGGTGGGC
>Ga0315295_10004365_pt1 | contig 12066 bp, 18 predicted proteins | sample YL17G14_0_MG_FD_204453 | JGI IMG/M metagenome (GOLD analysis project Ga0315295, IMG submission 204453) | Sediment microbial communities from Yellowstone Lake, YNP, Wyoming, USA - YL17G14_0 | ecosystem: Environmental > Aquatic > Freshwater > Lake > Sediment | place: USA: Wyoming | collected... | reverse complement strand
ATTTTTTTGTAAATTATAGATGTGCTGTACAAAGAGAAAAGGCGAATTTGAAAGGGGGTGGTTATCAAAAAATGATATGGGTGTCAGAGGCATTAGAGGGAGTTTTGGGGAAAAAGAAAAGCAAGCTCTGTGGAAGTGGCTTGCAGAAAGGAAAAGAATAGAAAATAAAAAGACTACTTTTATATTACATCATAGAGTGATGTAATGCAATAGGGATACAAACAACTATTTTATTTTCAATATTAAATCAAAGGTATATGACGGAATTATTTTTTAAAAGTATGAAATATTAATGAAAAAAATGGGGGTTACATATTTGGATATTTGCTATTTAAATATGCCTTATTATGCTTTGGCGAAGAAAGTTAATGGTTGTTTATTTGTAGCCATTTCCAAAGAAATTAAGGATACAGAAAAAGAGAAACAAATTTTAGAACGCGTTGAGGAAGATTGTGAAAACGAATTATTAGTGGTAAATATTTGAAATAAAAAATCCCTGCCTGTTTTTGGGCGGGGATTGCTTTTATCGATTGTGTCGGTTGATTGGATATCGCGATGTATATGAAAAACAGACATCTAAATCTATTGTGGATTTGAATGGTGGAGGCGGGGGGAGTCGAACCCCCGTCCGAAAAGGTCACAACAGCAGCTTCTCCGAGTGCAGACCGTAATTTAAATTTCGCTTTTGCCTCGTCTACGGACAAACTAAGCGTTAGCTATCTCGATGATCTTAGCATTAGTCTCCGAGAATTGACTAATGAGCGGCCTGGTTTGTTTGACGCCCGCCCCGATCTCCCAGGTTAAAATCGGTTTGGACGGCTACTTAATTAAGCAGCTAAAGCTAAATTATTATTGGCACTTAATGTGCTTGCTGCAGTTTAACGAGGCCACAGCACCTCGACCCGCTACTACTGCCACCACACTCCCCGTCGAAACCGGTCGCCCCCATGATGACAAGCTATTGTTATTACTATACAGATAGTATAGAATGGTTATTGTTTTTGGTTAAATTAAAACCGATCTCGATTTCTCAAGGCTCGATCTACCTCGCGTTCAGCATCTTTTTTAGCAAGATCCTCACGTTTGTCATAGAGCTTTTTTCCTTTTGCAAGTGCCAGTTCCAGTTTGATCTTACCTTTCTCATTTAAATAAATTTGTAGTGGCACTAAGGTCAAGCCTTTTTCACGAGTTTTACTAAATAATTTGCGAATTTCTTCACGATGTAATAATAATTTTCGTGTACGTAAAGGTTCATGGTTAAAACGGTTGCCAAAATCATATGGGCTAATATGGCAATTGTGAAGAAACATTTCATTTTTACTAATCAAAGCAAAACTATCAGTTAAATTGCCATGACCTAAACGTAACGATTTCACCTCTGTGCCGGTGAGAACTACTCCAGCTTCAAAGGTTTCTTCAATAAAATATTCATGTCGAGCACGGCGATTTACCGCAATTATTTTTCGTTCTAGCATGATCGCACACAACTTTAATTTAATATTAATACTAAATAATTATAACACGAATTTTTGAGATGTCAATCATTATAAAACGGTCGTCAATGGATTTTAGCGTGCTTTAGCATTTGAGCTTGAAGCAGTCGTTTTGCTACTCAAAACTGTGACATGTTTTTCTGGTTTGGTATTTTTCAGAACATTAGGTATTAAACGTTCTCCGAAACCAGAAGCAATTGCAATTGAATATATTAAGAAATATGAATTGATATTATTTAAAACACCAAGGAAAATATTAGATTTAATTGAAAAGTAAACAATAATGCTACAGACCATGGCAATAAAAATACGCGAAAGCCCATTCATAACATTAAGTAGTCCACCAGAATCTTGGTCAATATCAAGATCTTTCATGCGTAGAATGATCGAAATGATTCCACCGAAGCTTCCTAGAGTAGCAGTATAAAAAAGATAAAGAATGTCTTTGCCGAAAATCCCTTGGAGATGTGGGGCTTTGACTTTAGTTATAATGCACAACAAGGTGTTGATCAGTACAAAAATACTGGCACTAAGGAGATAAGCTACTCTAGTTGCCATATTTCTTTTAGCAATAATGCGATCTAGTATGGTTTCAAGGATACTTAAAGCAGTATCTGGATGACCTTCGAAACAGATCTCAAGCGCACGTGCTAATTCGGCATTAATCCAGCGACGTTTTTCGTTTTTGTCAGTAACTAGGCATCCGATTTCTGAAACTCTGGCAAAAACTCGATTATAATGATCGCTGGCAGATGATTCGTAAACCCATCTTAAAAAATCTCCAGTTTCGTAAATAATATATTCAGGAGCATTACAATAGATGGCAGTGATTTTTTTGCCATTGGTATCTTTGTCTCCGATTTTTAGAGTTGGAATCTTGTTCATTTAGAAGCCTCCTTGTAGCAATATCAGCTAGATAAAATTAATTGGAATTGACTATTTCCACTGGAAGGGATACCTGTTAAAATAAGGAAGAAGTAATTACATTATATAATATTTTTTTGTAATATGAAAGACTAATTTTGAATATATGGTTGAGGAGAATTATGGTTGTGGTGATGCTTTACTTGCAGGAATCATAGCGGGATTTGTAAAAAAAATGTCTTTTTCGGAGATTGCCAGGTTGAGTTTGGCAGTGGCTAATGCTAAAGCGATGCAGAAAGGAACTATTTTTCCACCAGCAAAACTAGTTGATGAATTTTTGGAGTTTATTCAGGTTAAGCCTGTCTAAAGTAATCTGTGTTAAATTTATAGTAGGTCTGATAATGAGTTGTTCGCGAAGCTGGCTAGTTGAATAAATGAAGGATGGTCTTACAAGTATATATTATAATATTTAGTAAATAAAAAATAATCAAAAAATATTTAAGAAAAAAATATTTAATTAAACTAAAATTATGGTCGAGAGATGTTGAATAAATAAAGAAATTGTTATAATATTTAGTATAGAGAAGATAATATTGATGATGAGGAAGAGTTCAAAAATTGTTCGTTCAGAATGATATTGTAAAGAAAAATTTATCCATAAGAAAGGTGGGAATCAGGGTGTTGAAGGGTACCAAGCTAAAGATACCTTTATTTGTGATTCATTGCTTATTATTCCTTCATTTCGTGACGTTGCTATTATTGTTACTACTTATATCTCATTTTTTATTGAGTATTATTTGAAGAAAATTAAGTTTTTTAGCTATAATTTCATGAAAAAGAGGCGAGAAATTGAATGACAGATATAATTGCGTATAAAATTTATGGTGATGATATGCAATTGGTAGAAATAGAGCTTGATCCGCAAGAGGGAGTAAGGGCGGAAGCTGGGATGATGATGTTTATGGAGGACGACCTTCAGATGCAGACAAGTACTGGAGGCGGGATCTTTCAAGGTTTTAAGCGGGTGATTACGGGAGAAAGTTTTTTTATTACGACCTTTTTAAATACTGGTCAAGTGAAAAGACATATATACTTTGCGGCACCTTATCCTGGGAAGATTATTCCTCTTGATTTAGAGAAATTAGGTGGCTCTTTTATCTGCCAAAAGGATTCTTTTCTTTGCGCCGCTAATGGGGTGGAAATTGAGATTGCCTTTACCAAACGTTTGGGAGCAGGATTTTTTGGTGGGGAGGGCTTTATTTTACAACGGTTAATGGGAGATGGGTTGGCTTTTATTCATGCTGGAGGTACAATTGTGAGTCGCGAACTTTTGCCAGGCGAAAGATTACGCATTGATACAGGTTGTGTGGTGGGTTTTGCTCCAACTGTTAATTATGATATTAAATATGTAGGTGGTTTTAAAAATGCATTGTTTGGAGGTGAAGGAGCCTTTTTGGCGACTTTGACTGGTCCAGGCTTAATATATCTACAAAGTCTGCCTTTTTCAAGATTAGCAGATCGTATTTTGGCAGCAGCTAGTTATGGTAAAAAAGATGAACAGGGTGGCTTACTAGGTGGATTATTCGGAGGAGATCCTAGTTGAAAAATAATTAAGAAGAAGGGATATAAGAAATGGCTGAAAATGAAAAAATTAAATTTGAAGAGTTTCAGGTTAGTGGAGATCAGTTAGTAGGGAAGGTCAAGGATTTGATTCATCAAGGGAACATTCGACGAGTGATTATCAAAAACGAAGATGGACATACTTTGATTGAAATCCCCTTAACCTGGGGTTTGGTTGGAGCGGTATTGCTTCCGGTTTGGGCAGCATTAGGAGCATTGGCAGCTTTGGCAACGAAATGTACGATTGTAGTAGAGAAAGAAGTAGAATAAAAAATTTTATAAATTAATTTTAAACCTTGAAATATAGACAGATTAATTTTTCGTGAGTTTGGTATAAAACAACCCATTCCCAGTTCTAACTAGGGATCAGTTTGAATAGAACTATTTTGAAGAGTTGGGGGTGGAGAGATGAGAGTGATTTTTGTAGGACCACAGCAGGTTCGTTTAGGGGTTATTTTATTAGTAATCTTTAGTATTGGGATCGGTTTACTTAGTAATTATCAAAGATTACTACGCCAGTATATTGGGGTAAAATCAGGGGTGAAATTGGAAGGTCAAATGATTGAAGGGTTGCTTCCTCAGGAAGTGACAGAAATAGTTGAGCGGATGTCTGAAAAGATTAATCACGCACCTCGTAATGCTGTTTATTTTTCTGAGACAGGGGAAGTTATTCCAGCTAAAAGTGGGCAACGTGTCAATGTTTCTCAAAGTGTCAAATTGATCTGTGCAGCAGAACCAGGTACTGATTTGAAATTGGTGGTCGAGAAGATTCCCCCTCGGGTTCCAACTAGTTATTTTCAGGCAGTTTATGAAGGTGATAAGTCATTATCTAAAGTAGGTTTGGCGATCAATGTGGCTTGGGGTGAAGAACATCTTCCGATGATTTTAGAAACACTCAAACGAGAAAAAGTAAAAGCTACCTTTTTTTTGGTAGGTGCATGGGTAAAACAATTTCCAGAGCTAGTAAAACAGATGGCAGATGAAGGTCATGAATTAGCTAATCATGGCTTATATCATGGTCATCCCTTGCAGATGGGTAAAGGCGACTTGCAAAAATTGATTGCAGAGAATGCTTTATTGATTCATTCATTGACTAAATGTAAATCGGTGAATCTTTTTGGTCCTCCGTATGGTGAAGTTAATCAGGAAGTAGTTAATAGCGCCGCCGCTTTGGGTTATCGTACGATTATGTGGACTGTTGATTCAGTTGATTGGAAAAATCCTGATCCTGGGATAATGTTGACAAGAATTATGAAGAAGATTGAGTCGGGCGGGATTGTCTTATTACATCCAACGATGCCTACCAAGAAAGTTTTAGGGCAAATGATTCATGAGCTACGTCAAAAAGGGCTTGAACCAGGGAAAGTTTCTTTAATGTTGTCCAATAATTAAGTAGGGACGAAATAGCTCGCCCCTACTTTGATTTTTTTAGTTTAAAAACCACGTTGAATTGCATTCCAGATTCCCGGATCTTCATAGCCTAGTCGCCAAACGGCTACGCCACGTAGACCGTATTTTCGGACTAGCTCCATTTTAGAAGCAGTACTATAACTGTTTTCATACCAGACTTGGTGTGTGATACCCCAGCTTTTGTAAGTGAAATATGGTACTTTATAGACGGAATGCCATTTGGAAAATACTTTTTGTTTGGCAATTAGAGTTTGGATTTTATTATAATTTAAAGCTTTACCAGAATTCAACCCCCAATCATAACCATAGGCAGCAAGCCCTAAGACAATTTTTGATGAGGGAAAGAAACGTTTGGTATATTGAATTACTTTTTCTACCCAAGGATACGAAGCCACAGGTCCAGCTGGACCATTGGTATAATGCTCGTCATAGGTCATAATCATTGCTTGATCGAGATAAGGAGCTAAGGATTCATAGTCGAAAGCGCCACTGTGAGAAGACTTTTTGTCATCCATTGTTTTTGCGGGTAAGGAAGCGGTGATTAATAGATTTTGCGATCGCAAGACACTTGCCAATTCTTTAAAGAAGGCAGTTAAATAGATTCGATCCCAAGCAGGAATATTTTCAAAATCAATATTTACTCCCTGATAACCTTTTTCACGTAGGAGACGACTAATTCCATTTACTGCTTTGGAACGAGCGGTGGCACTTGATAACATGCGATGAATCGCATTACTATTAAAATTACCACCAGAAATATTATTAACGAGTGCTAAAGAATCTCCACCAGCAGATTGAGTTAAGGTATTAGGTTTTGAATTATGGGTACCAGTAATGGTGCCATATTGATCAACTTTGAAGGAGAACGGAATGATAGTATTAATTGTAGTAAGATTTTGGCTTAGGGATTTATAACCTACTGGATCGTTATAGTAATTTTCTACATAATAACCAGCAATGATTTTTTGAGTGTTATTGAAAGAGGGTGTACTTTGATTGATTAACCATTTGGAGATCCATCCTATAGTGGCTCCACTAGCCGCTACTTGATACCACTCTTCTTTTTGACTCATAATTTCTACTCGTGTACCTTTATTTAAAGTTGAGATAATTTCTCCTGTACTAGAGGGCAACTTGCGAAGATTGGCTTTGCTAACAGAAATTGTTCCCGAATTTGGTAAAGAATTTATTTGGGGATTAAGATTAGCAATATTATCTGGGGAGATTGAAGGGGATTTATTGCCACCAAAAAGCCCAGAAGCGAGATAGAGTACTAATGCTAAAATGGTGGTGATTAGATTTCCTTGCATTGGTAACTCCTTTCGCTTGAAGATAATTTGATTTGACCAAGCATTAATTCAAGCTTTTATGTTATAAACCTTTAAGTATTTGATGCTAAAAGAGTTTTTAATAGGATAACTAGTTATTATTTGTTAATTATATTTTAGATTGAAGGGATTTTTGTTAGGCATGATCATTTTTGTAAATGTCCTTTTACGAAAAAAAGGGTTTAAATCAAAAATGTAGAAACAATCTCTTAAGCAGTACTTAATTTGAAATTATTAGCAGTAATAATGGCTTCTTATATTGTAGAGACGGCTTATTAATTACAAAGGAGTAATACTTTGTATCAACATACTACTTTATCAAATGGGTTGCGAATTGTTTGTGAAACGATGAAAGATGTTCATTCAGTCTCGATTGGGATCTGGGTTGGCTCTGGTTCACGATACGAAGACCCAACTTATAGTGGCATTTCTCATTTTGTAGAACACATGTTGTTTAAAGGAACTGGAAAACGAACTGCCAAACAGATTGCAGAAGAGATTGATGCAGTTGGCGGACAGTTAAATGCTTTTACTACTAAAGAGTATACCTGTTTTTATGCGAAGTTACTTAGCCAACATTTTGATTTTGGGGTCGATCTTTTATCAGATATGGTGACAAATTCAACTTGTACGACAGCGGATCTTGAAAAAGAAAAATTAGTAATTTTAGAAGAGATTAAGTCATTTGAGGATTCTCCGGATGAGATTATTCATGATCTCTTGGCTAACGAAGTCTTGAAGGGACATCCTCTGGGACGGGTGATTCTTGGGACACCAGAAACAGTGCAACGCATTGATCGAAAAATCTTACTGACGTATCTTAAACATAATTATACCGCAGATAACATTGTTTTTGCAGTAGCAGGTAATGTGCAATTTAGTCAAGTTGTGGCAGCAGTGGAAGAACATTTAGCTTGTTTAAATGGAAAAACCGTTCGAGATCTGCCTATATTACCCAATCTTGATGCAAGTATAATTATTCGTGCCAAAGATACCGAGCAGGTTCATATCTGTTTAGGAACGAGAGGTGTGGAACGGAAAAATTCTGATAAATTTGGGGTTTTTGTTTTAGATAGTATTCTGGGTGGAAGTGTTAGTTCACGTCTTTTTCAACAATTGCGTGAAGAGCGTGGTCTGGTTTATGCTACTGGTTCGAGCCATGCTGCCTATTTAGACACTGGGATTTTTACGATTTATGCTGGAACAAGTTATAAGAACTTTGAGCAAGTAGTAGTACTGATTAAAACAGAGCTCGGAAAATTATGTCAAGAAAAAATTGTTTCTAATGAGTTGCATCGTGCTAAAGAACAGTTAAAAGGGAATCTTTTGTTGAGCTTGGAGAATTCTTGTAATCGGATGAGTAGAATTGCTAAAAATGAATTGTTTCGAGATCGACTATTAAGCCCAGATCAAATTGTTGAGCAGATCGAGATGGTTACTAGTGAAGATCTACTTCGTATTGCTCAAAATCTTTTTAGTAAAGAACAAGTTGTCTTGGCGGCTTTAGGACCATTTGAATCTGATTCAGCTTGGCTCAGGAAGGAATATCGTGATTACTGATAGATTAGAAATTAAAGTCAAATTGATTTCGTCATTAATAAAGAAACAGATTCCAATTCCAAATTACGCTACTCCAGGCGCGGCAGCACTGGATCTACATGCTTGCTGTGTTGAGCCAATTGTGATTCCTGCGCATGGGAATGGTAAAATTCCAACTGGGATTGCGATCGAGTTGCCAGGACCAGAGCTAGTAGCATTAGTTTTTCCACGGAGTGGTTTGGCATCAAAACATGGGATTAGCTTGTCTAATGCAGTCGGGGTAATTGATAGTGATTATCGTGGTGAGATTATCTGTTTAGTTAAAAATGATAGTGCAACGGATTTTTTAGTCAATCCTGGAGATCGTGTTGCACAAATAGGTTTTTTTCCAATTCACCAAGTATCCTTAGTTGAGGTTGACGAGTTGGGCGTAACTCAGCGTGGTGATGGTGGTTTTGGTTCAACTGGAATTAGTTATAATTAATCATATCATAAATCATATAATCCACAACGCGATGGAGTAAAGTAATGTATGAAATAGAATTATCTGAGTTTCAACAAGAGTTAGGTAAGATTAAGCACGATTTGTTGAGTGGGGCTACTCAAGATCAATCTGGTCTGAATGATGCTTCGGATTATCAAATAGCTACCAAGATCGACCTATTGGTGAGTCGGTTACTTAGAATTTTGGAACGTGAATAATGTTAAAAAAATTAATGAAGCAAAAATGCTTCATTTTTTTAAAATTAAATAAGTATTACAAAGGAGGACAAAACAATGTTGCAAATCAACCTCGAAAAGATCGCTCCAGCAGAGCTGAAACCATTATATGCAGATCCAGCTCAACTTGGATTTGGTAAGGTATTTACGGATTACATGTTTACTGCATATTATCGTAATGGTAAATGGGGTGAAGCGAAGATCTCTAAGTATCAACCTTTTCAGATTAATCCTGCCTCGGTGGTTTTGCATTATAGCCAAGAGATTTTTGAGGGGTTAAAAGCTTATCATGCTGATGATGGACGAGTACTTTTATTTCGACCAGAAGAGAATGCCAAACGAATGTATCATTCTGCAGAGCGAATCTGTATGGTGCCTTTTCCCGTTGAGGATTTTGTGCAGGCGGTGACAGAGCTTGTCGAGTTGGAGCAGCATTGGATTCCTAAAGAGAATGGAACTTCATTATATATTCGTCCAGCTTTGGTTGGGTTAGGCTCGGCTTTGGGAGTGCATCCGGCTGATGAATATCTCTTTTTTGTGATTCTTTCGCCCGTTGCCGCTTATTTCAAAGAAGGTTTTAAACCAATTAAGCTTTATGTGGAGAATGATTATGTGCGTGCTGTAGTTGGTGGAGTTGGCGATGCAAAAACTGGTGGTAATTATGCCGCGAGTTTGATGGCAGGAGCTAAGGCAGCCGAGAAAGGTTTCTCGCAAGTTTTGTGGCTCGATGCGAAGGAACGCAAGTATATCGAAGAAGTTGGTGCGATGAATATCTTTTTTGTTTTTGGAAATAAATTGATCACTCCGAATCTTAATGGTTCGATCTTGCCTGGAATCACTCGTGCTTCAGTGATTGAGCTGGCACATAGCTTGAATTATGAAGTAGAAGAACGACCAATCATGATTGATGAAGTGATGCAAGGATTAGCAGATGGTACTTTGACCGAATCTTTTGGATCAGGAACGGCAGCAGTCATCTCTCCAGTTGGTTCGTTGTACTATCGTGAACATGATTATCAGATTAATAATGCTCAGGTTGGCAAAACCACTGGTGAACTATATCAGAAGCTAACTGATCTACAGTATGGCAGAATTTTAGACCAATTTGGTTGGGTAAAAGAGATTCTATCGCATTTATGAATGTGAGTGGTAGTAGTGATTTTGGCTGGGACACGTGAAAATTTTTATCATGAATTGAAACGTTATTTGGGTTGAATTATGCGTAATGAGGGATAAAATGAACATTTTAGAATTAATTGAGAAAGCTGATCAAGCGTTGGCAGAAGCAGAAAATTTGGTGCTAAATGATTATGAAACAAGTGTAACCTTTTTTCGCTCCGGCATTACTAAGTTATGTCAAGCATATCTGCTTTCACAGAAGCAAACAGAATTTCCCGAGGATTTGCTGATTTTATTTCAAAAATGTTTGGTAGTGAACTCTGAGTTTGAAGAAATCGCAGTGGAGTTTGAGTTGTTTTTTGGGGCAATTGTTGTTAAAGAAGACCCAGAGATTTTAATTGATATCGTGAATGAGATTTGGGACTTTATAGTGGATTTAATTCCAGAATTTGAAGGTTAGATAGGGATGACGCTTAGTTTGCTAGGCGTTGTTTTTTATAAATTAAATCCAAAAATAATTTGCGTCAATAGTTATATTTGTAAATTACTGCCTATTAAATCGATATATATGAACATATATGATGGTATGGTGGATGAGAAAGAGGTAGGTGAAATAATTACCTACCTCTTTTTGGATCATTTAATGATTTTTTGTTTATTTAATTTTATTCAAAATATCTATATAGTCTTGCACTGTAGTTCCTGTACTTATACCCATAGTTCGTTTGCATTCTTGTCCTTTAGTATTTAAATAGGCATGTGTAGGGTATCCCTCAACAGCATAGAGTTTAGAAATTTTTCGATCAGGGTCAAATAAAGTGAGAAATGTATATTTATTAGCTACTTTATTTATGTCTGCTACCGTCTTGGCATCAGCTACAGTCACCACAGCCACATTTTTTAAATTTTTCTTATGTAATTCTTCAACTATTGGTAGATCCTCAAGACATGGACCACAAGTAGGATACCAAAAATGTAAAAATACTTTTTTCCCTTTAAAACTGTTTAAACTTACTGGTTTGCCAGTTTTTGCATCATTTAGGGTGAAATCTTTAAATGGTTTTGGTGCGTAATCTGAAACTAATGAATTCTGTGGGGTTAAGTTATTTTCTTGCTTGAGACTATTTGAATCATTGCAACCAACCAATGATAACATTAGGATACCAAGCATTCCGGTTAACAAAAGATCTCGATGAATTTTTTTCATAATTAGATTTCCTCCTTTGATTTAAAATATTTTTTATACTTTAGATTAAAAAGAATACAAACTATTTTATAAATTTTCTTTAAATATGGTATATTTTCATTGAATTGTTATTATACTTTTGTGTCAAGCATTTTGAAAAATAACATTATATTCAAACATTTTTACAAAACGAAGATGAGGGTGTTTGTATGTTTATTATGAAAAAGGTAGGTGAAATATTTCATCTACCTCACTTAAGAGTTAAAAGTTCTCAAGATGAAAATTCTCAACCTGCACATAGAAGCTGTTTTTATAAAAAAGATTATCTAAAATGAAAATGTCGTTTAACAGGGAATATGATAGAACTTACCACTCTCAAGTACCCCAGTGGGTTATTTTAGTGAATTTTTTTAAATAAATTTCCTTGTTATTTAATTTTATTCAAAATACTTATAAATTTTTCTATTGGATCTCCAGAACCTGAAGTTCGCTTGCATTCTTCTCCTTTAGTATTCAAAAAGACATGTGTGGGGAATGCATTAACCCCATAGAGGTCGGAAATCTTCCACTTCTCGTTAAATAAGGCGAGAAATGTATATTTATCAGCTATTTTATTTAATTCTGCTGGTGTATCGGCATGACCGACAGTTACTACCGCCACATCTTTTAAATTTTTCTTGTGTAATTCTTCAATTGTTGGTAGATCAGCAAGACATGGACCACAAGTAGAAAACCAGAAAACTAAAACTACTTTTTTTCCTTTAAAACTGCTTAAACTTACTGGTTT
>Ga0315295_10004362_pt1 | contig 12067 bp, 10 predicted proteins | sample YL17G14_0_MG_FD_204453 | JGI IMG/M metagenome (GOLD analysis project Ga0315295, IMG submission 204453) | Sediment microbial communities from Yellowstone Lake, YNP, Wyoming, USA - YL17G14_0 | ecosystem: Environmental > Aquatic > Freshwater > Lake > Sediment | place: USA: Wyoming | collected... | reverse complement strand
AACCTTGAAGAAAAGATAAAAGCTTTAACAAATTCACGCGGCTCGGATATCTCCTTTGAGGCTGTCGGTAAAAGTGAGACCGTAAATACAGCTGTAAATATCGTAAGAAAAGGGGGAACTGTGGTGCTTATAGGGAACACTTCAAAAGCCATAGAATTCCCTTTGCAGAAAGTTGTTACCAGAGAACTAAAGATTCAGGGAAGCTGTGCAATCAGGGGAGAGTATGAAATTATTCTCAAACTACTGGAAAATAAGAAACTTAGTGTTGATGACCAGATATCAGTAGTGGCTCCGCTTTCCGAGGGGGCTATCTGGTTCACAAGGTTGTACAATAAAGAGGGAGATCTTGGTAAAGTTATCCTTGTCCCTTAAAATTATTTCGATGATACCTGAACGAATTTTCAATGTTTCAATCGCAGGATGCGGAAAAGTTGCTCATCTTCATGCAAAAGCAATTCAGAATATACCAAACGCCCGTCTTGCGGGTGTATGGAGCAGAAGTCCTAAAAGCGCTAAAGATTTTGCATCTCTTTACAGGACTAAACCTTATTCTGAAATCGCTCCGATGGTTCTTGAAAATGAAACAGATCTTGTTATAGTATGCACGCCGCACCCTTTTCACAAACAGCCTGCTGTTGAAGCTGCCGAAGCCGGCGCTAATGTTTTGGTGGAAAAGCCTTTAGCGTCTGACCTTCGCGATTGTGATGCAATAATCAATGCGAGTAAAATACGTTATGTGAAATTAGGTGTTGTCAGTCAGAGAAGATGGTATTCTCCTGTTATGAGAGTAAGAGAGGCAATCGACAAGGGAAAAATAGGTGAACCGGTACTTGCAACTGTAAATATGCTTGGCTGGAGAGACAAAGCTTATTATGATGCTGATGCATGGAGGGGGACATGGAAAATGGAGGGCGGGGGAGTACTGGTCAATCAGTCGCCGCATCAGCTCGATCTGATGCTATGGTTTATGGGAGACGTGGATGAAGTGTACGGTATCTGGAAGAATTTTAACCACCCTTACATCGAAGTAGATGATACGGCTGTGGCAATAGTGAAGTTCAAAACCGGGGCAATTGGAAATATTCTTGTCAGTAATTCCCAGAAACCCGGAATTTACGGGAAAGTTCACATACATGGTAAAAATGGTGCTTCTGTCGGTGTTCAGACTGATGGCGGGGCGATGTTTATTGCAGGAATAACAGGCGTTGCTGAACCTCCTGTAAATGACCTCTGGACTGTGCCGGGAGAAGAAAAAATGCTTAAGAAATGGGTGAAAGAAGATACTAAATTATTTAATAAATATGATCCGACTGTTTATTATATGCAGTGCCAGATTGAGGATTTCATAAACGCTATAGGGAATGATTCTGATCCTCTCGTGACAGGTGAAGCAGGATATAAGACAGTTGAATTGTTCACAGCGATATACCGTTCAACACGCGATAATATTCCGATAAAATTTCCATTGAAACATGAACCTGGTTTTGACGGAAGAGGAACATAAACTCCAAACTTATAAATTATGTCAGCCCCATATATAATCCTTATCGTAATCGTAGGCGTCACACTGCTGTTATTCATGGTGCTTAAATTAAAGCTAAGTGCCTTTATTGCCCTTCTGATAACTTCAATTGTTGTCGGGGTAATGGCCGGCATGCCTCTGCAGAAAATTTCGGCCAGTATACAGGAAGGCATGGGAAGTACTTTGGGATTTGTTGCTACAGTGGTAGGGCTTGGAGCGATTTTCGGACAGATGCTCGAGAGTTCGGGAGGAGCAAAGTCACTTGCACATTACCTGCTAAAGAAATTCGGTAAAAATAATGCTTCCTGGGCATTAGCTTTAACAGGCTTTATTGTAGGCATTCCTATTTTTCTTGATGTTGGATTCATTATTCTTGTACCTATCGTCTATGCATTAACAAAGGATACAAAACGTTCAGTACTTTATTATGCTATTCCGCTTCTGGCCGGATTGGCTGTTACTCATACAATGGTACCGCCTACTCCCGGACCAATGGCTGTTGGCGAAATCCTAGGAGTAGACCTGGGTTGGGTTGTCGTGATGGGTATAATTGTCGGGCTCCCGACAGCTGTTATTGCAGGTCCTCTCTTTGGAAGGTTTATTGCAAAGAAGATTTATGTACCGGTTCCTGATATATTTCAGGATTCAGGGACTGAACCGGACGATAGCACACAAAAAATGCCATCCTTCGGGATCATTGCAGCTTTAATATTGACACCCCTGTTACTTATCATCATGAGCACGTTTATTAAACTGGGTGTTGACAAAGGATGGATAAAAAGCTCATTTTTTACTGAGATTCTGATATTTATCGGCCATCCATTTACAGCACTTATTATTGCTACTCTGTTATCTATTCTGCTTTGCCTGAAAAGAAATATGTCACGTCAGACCATACTTGATTTAAGCACAAAAGCTCTCGGTCCGGCGGGCATAATAATATTGGTAACAGGTGCAGGAGGAGTGTTGAAACAGATTCTTGTCGACAGCGGCATAGGTAAAATGCTTGCAGAATCACTGGCTGATTCCTCAATTCCAATATTGGTTCTTGCATGGCTCCTTGCGGCCCTTGTAAGGATCACCCAGGGTTCGGCAACGGTAGCAATGATAACAGCGGCAGGGATCATAGCGCCTCTGCTTTCATCATTTAATCTTGATCAGCAAAATATTGCGCTGATCGTGATTACAATTGCTGCAGGAGCCACGATACTGTCGCATGTGAATGACAGCGGATTCTGGATCGTCAGCAAGTATCTTGGTATGAACGAGAAACAGACCCTTCAGTCGTGGACGGTAATGGAGACTATAATAGCCGTCAGCGGTCTGATTTTTACCCTGATAATCTCATTGTTTTTCCGTTGATCTGAAAAATTAAGCATCTATCTTTAGAAATCAAAGAAATCATCTAATTCACAAATAAATATATTATGAAGTTAAAGTTTCTAGGTGCCGCCAGGGAGGTGACAGGAAGCAAAATCCTTTTGACAACTGACTCGGGTAAGAGGATCATTTTTGATTGCGGCATGTTCCAGGGCAAAGGTCTTGAAACTGACGGGATGAACAGAGATCTCGGTTTTGACCCATATTTAATAGACCATATTATTCTGACACATGCTCATATAGATCACTCCGGACTTATTCCATATGTCTATAAACTGGGATTCAGAGGATCGATTATCTGTTCAAACGCAACCCGTGACCTCTGCTCAATTATGCTGGCCGACACCGCGTATATACAGGAACATGATACACAGATTTTTAACAAGCGGAGGGCTAAAAAAGGGCTGCCACTTGTAACTCCTATTTTCACCCAGGAGGATGCAAAGGAGTGTATGTCTCTCTTTATTGGTGTGCCGAATGAAATGAAATTCAGAATTCATGACAACATTAAGGTGAAATTTACGAACACGGGCCATATGCTTGGAAGCGGTGCTGCAAATGTGCTGATAACTGAAAACGGGCATACTACTCGTATTGCTTATACCGGGGACATAGGAAGACCTTCAAGCCGGATTCTTTCACCTCCAAAACCTTTTCCGCAGGCTGATATTCTTATAACTGAATCGACTTATGGTGACAGGTTGCACCAGGACACAGTATCGGCTGATGAAGAATTACTTAAAACAGTTATTCATACCTGTGTTGAAAAAGTCGGTAAGCTGATCATTCCTTCATTCAGTGTTGGGCGTACTCAGGAAATTGTCTATTCACTTAATAATTTCTTTAACCATGGGAAACTTCCCAGAATTGAGATATTTGTCGACAGTCCGCTGGCAGTTAATGCCACGACTATTTTCAGAATGCATCCTGAATGTTTCAATAAGGAAATTTTAAAGATAATGGAGAATGATTCTGATCCTTTCGGCTTCAACAGCCTGACTTATATTACACGGCAGGAAGATTCCAAAAAACTAAATGATTACAAAAAACCGTGCATTATTATTTCAGCATCAGGAATGGCTGAAGCAGGCCGTATTAAACACCATCTGGCAAACAATATTTCGAATCCTCAGAATACCATACTGATGGTAGGTTATTGTTCTCCTGTTACTCTCGGAGCCAGAATTGCAAGAGGAGATAAGGAGGTTTCTATTTTCGGAACTGTCTATAAGGTAAATGCCGAAGTGAAATCTATTGATTCCTTCAGCGGTCATGCAGATTATAAGGAAATGATCAGCTTTCTTAACTGTCAGGATAAAAGTGCTGTTCAGAAAACTTTCCTCGTCCACGGGGAATATGAAACCCAGGTAAACTATTCCACCCGCCTTCAGGAATCGGGATTCAGCAATATCCAGATACCCTCAATGCGGCAGGAGTTCTCACTTTAATGGTATGAGGTATGAGGTACGAGGTTTGGGGAAGAATTGTTGATTGAATTTGCTAAGCTCGTGCCCCGTACCCCGTACCAGAATTATCTTATATACTTTTTAAGATTTTCCCGTACTTTCTTCCAGTCAGGATATACTTCCGATAGCAGTTTATAATAATTGGCGCCGTGGTTATGTTGTTTCAGATGGCACAATTCATGGATTATGACATATTCACCATAGATCTCATCAAGCCTGATAAGGTCATAGCTAATTGCGATTTTCCCTTTTGAAGAACAGCTGCCCCATCTTGTTTTCATTGCTCTTACCACAAATCCCGCCGGTAAAAATCCATAATCCTTATATTTTGCCAATGTTTCCCGGAATTGTATTGTGAGTTTTCTTCGGGCAACATATTTAAACCAGTCTTCCAGAAGTGCTCTGATTACTAAAGGATTTTTGTCCTTATTATAACCTGCTTCAATTATATCATTATTCCCTAATCTCACAAAATACTTATCTGACTGAACCAGCTTCAACTTATACTCCCTGCCAAACAGTATTATTAAATCACCATCCGAATAACCATTCCGGCTATCTAATCTCACTAATGAGTTGAACTTATTAAGGGTTTTTATTATCCAGTCCGACTTTTGGGTTACAAATTTCCGGATTGAACCTGCTGGTGTCAGGTACGGTGCTTTTACCAGCACACCGTGATCTGGTCCAATATTAATACTGATTGTCCGTCTTCGCGAAAAAATTATCTTATATTGAAAGTCACCTGTGTTTTGCATATTAGAGAGAAATCAGCCCCGTAGTACTCATTTTGTTTTTCCGGATTGCAGTGACGAAAAATAGTAAATGAGGCTGGCAGTTCCATCCATAGTACATTCATTTGTTGAATAGTCGGCATAATCATCATGATAGACTGCAAGTTTGGTCTGGAATGAGGCATATTCATCTTCCTGTGAAAGATAAATAAACTTCAGGTTACGGAATATTGTTGAATAAACAGGTCCATCTACGAGACCGCCTGGTACCTGTTCCCCTTTAACTACATATGAAGAATGTGAATCTTCAGGGTAATCCCCGTTTTCAGGTAGTCCTACAATCATGCTTGTTCCCCAGGGATTACAGCCAAACAGCCAGTCACGGTGGGCAGCTTCCAGCTCCGCAAATGATAAATCTCCGCTTACATGGGTGTATAGATTTGCCTGAGTTAATGTTGCTGCTACCAGATTGTTTGAACACCATATAAATGGTACGCCTATCAGGAAGGGATTCTTTTCGCCCCTTGTTTTTAAGCGCTGCAAACCTTCTTTCATGTTTCCAAGAAATTCCTCCCTGAGCGAGGGCTGGTCAGTTCCCGAAGCTATTCCGGGATGACCCATGTTTACAAACGGGTACCACTGATAATGCCGGGCTGTGTCAGATCCCATCCATGGAGTTACAGATTCCTTCCTGCCAAAATCAACAGCATGTTTCAGAAAATTTGGATCTTGTGTAATGTTATATAATTCAATGGCAGCAAGTTCCATGTCATCTGTCCAGTTATCCTCTTCATAAAAATAAGGGGCTGTACCCGGTGCAGTCTGGCATGCTCCCGGATTCTCAAGCCCGTAGCTGAAAGCCGAAATCGCCTTTGAGATTAGCAATTCCGAGAATTTAGGATCTATAGATTTATATACTGCGGCTCCTCTGGCAAATGCTGAAGCGAATTTACCGGCAGTTGAGGCAATTCCTGTTGCCCTGTTTTTATTATTGAATAATCCCTGCTGTTTGCCGGTACAACGATAAACAGGTCTTTCTGAGCCCTTACCGTAATTTGCAGTATCCTTATCCGGATACCGGAATCCGATATGATCCCGGTCATCAGCAATCTGATTATACATAATCCCGGGAGAAGGATTCATCTTTAACAGCCAGTCAAGTCCCCATCTGCTTTCGTTCAGAACATCAGGGATGCCATCCTTTCCGGGCAGCCCGTCAGCCAGGAAATTATCCCTGAACGATCCCGGATTCTCTGAAAAGGCAAACAACATCTGGTAGGTTGCGTTTGCAGAGGTTGCAACATATTGGAGGTAATCGGCTGCATCGTGCCAGCCACCGGTCACATCTATATGAGAAGAATCGGATGTACCGCCGTAAATAATATAACCGTCGTGGGTATGGCAGGAATCTTTAATATATGGATTAAAACCGCATCTCTGCTGTCTCATATAATTCAGGAGGAAATCAGCTGTACCGTCGTAGATATCATCCGATATCCTGAAATCAGGCGAAACAGCATCACCTGCTTCGATCCTGTAAATTCCCTCTTTATTAAATTCAGTGAAGTGCAGACGGTAGCAACTCTTAAAAGGGACCAGAGGCTCTGACCTTAAGATGCCTTTCTTCTCAAAGACTATCTTACCGGAAGTTGCATCAATCAGCCTGAAAAGCTTAAGGTCCACTGTTCCCGTTCCCATGAAAACAGCTGCTTTAATATCATTTATTCTGTACCCAAGCTGGTTTATCCTGATCCATTCCGATTCCTGTTTATGGCATGACAGGAATGATATTACTGCAATTAAAATTGGGATTAGTTTTGTTTTCATTTAATCTGTGTTTATTCAGCAAGAATTGTAATAACAGTTATTTCAGGAGGCATCCATATTCTGAAGGGAATACCCAGTACACCAAGACCCCGGTTAACAACCAGATATTGTTCACCTTCTCTGTAAAGTCCGTTCCATTTAGGATAAAAGTAATGCGCCGGGCTCCATCTGAATGTTTTTGTAAGAATTCCGAGCTGCATTCCATGTGTATGCCCCGACAGGGTAATATCTATATTTGTTTTTCCGGTAACCTCTTTTTCCCACTGGTTCGGATCGTGGGCAAGCAAGATCTTCAGATCTGCACTATCAGAGCCACTGATTGCCTTGCTAAGGTTGCCATGAATTATTTTGGGGAACGAACCCTGAGTCATTACACCGATCATTTCAATCCTCGAATCTCCGACATTGACAGTTTTGGATTCATCATTCAGAACTTTATATCCTGAAGCAGCTATGAACTTATTCATAAGCAGTACATTGTTGTCCCTGTCTGCATCAGTAAAGAAAGGGTCATAACCTCCGAAATCGTGATTACCCATCACTGCATAACTCCCGTATTTTCCTTTTGCTGTATTAAGAATTGTATCGAACCGTCCGAATTCACGCCATCCGAATGATACAAAATCTCCCGTATTTATCACAAGATCGGGTTTCTCCTGATTTATTTTTTTCATTACAGTAACCATCACATCTTTATGATGATAAAATGAAGACAGATGAAGGTCAGAGATAAGAACTATCTTCAGACCATTCAGTTCAGGCTTTAAATCTTTAAGCTTTATATCGATCCTGTCTGTCCTGAAATTAAACCTTCCGAAAAGGGTACCGGTCGATACAATCAGGAAAACAAGAATTGATATTATTATACCTGTATTTGTCAGCAACCTGTTGTGCCCGCCTGTTTTTCTTCTGAGTTTTACTCCTGAGTAATGAAACAGAATGATTATTATCCGGGGAATTACCACTCCTGAGATCATCCCGATCATGTTCATTATCATCCAGATATGATCCGGTTCATCAAAAATTCCCTTAAATGAAACAATTTCAAACCACAATATCCATAACCATATACTTAAAATGGTATTTAGTGACATGAAAAGATAATACCGCATCCACGATTTGTCGTAAAAATGCTGCCTGATTACAGCCAGCGTCAGTATCTCAGTTATTATCAGAATTATGAATAGCCCCATCCGGAAATCATTGAAATGTAAAAGTACTTAATAAAAATTTATCATGATAATAACTACATTAGCAGTGTTATAATAAAACAATATGACCGAAGTAAGATTCTTCGCCCCTGCTTATAAACCTGGCATTAAACTCACTTATTCTGTAATTGCTGCAAAGTATGGCGACACCTGGATCTTTGTGCGTCATCATAAACGTGACACATGGGAGATTCCCGGAGGGCATATTGAGAAGAATGAATCTTCTGATAAAACAGCCGGCAGAGAACTTATGGAAGAGACCGGCGCCGTTGATTTTAAGCTGGAATGTGTGGCAACATATTCGGTGTTAAAGAATGGAGTAACAGGGTTTGGGCGGCTTTACCTTGCCGAAATTACCAAGCTTGGTCCTGTACCTGATACTTCAGAAATTGCCGAAGTAAAAGCAATGGCTTCATTGCCTGAAAACCTTACCCATCCGGATATTCAGCCTCATTTGTTTGGAAGGATATTAGAACATCTGAAAAAGAAGTATTGATTCAAGTGCATTTGCCCCCACACCGCGCACCTGGGACCTCGGACCGGTCTTAAATATATTCAAAACTTACCTTCTTAAGCCATTTTTCTTCCAGCAGGCGGGCAATACGTTTCACGACTGTTCTTCTGATCTCAAGATCAACAGGAAGGTTCGGGTCCTGATGGGCGACATTGATCCTTGTGCCGATAACAAAATGGATCTCATCGCTATCCATTATTAATTTCACAATTTTGTCGGCAGGGCCCTTCCCAAGCCTCACACTGTTGTTGTATGTTTTAAGGATTTCGTTTACTTTCTGAAGTGTAAGAATTCCTTCTGTAACAAGGTCAATTCCATCAATAAAGCTCTCGGGCGGTAATTCAGGATCTTCAAATATGAGCTCATCTATAATGGCCTTATTCAGTTCCCTGGCAATAATATCGGCAGTTGTTCCGCCGCACAGAATAACCTTGCCAGTGTAATCCTTAACTTTGGAAGCGAGCTCTTTATCTTTCTCTTTCTCGTAGGGAGGTCCGGTACAGATAAGCAATTTGCGAGGCTCCCGGAAATATATAGCTGCACAGCTTATATCGTCTCTTGCTTTGTAAGCATCGTTTTTGTGGGCCATTGTAACGATCTTGCCCGATAGCATTACTGCTGATATTGATGCCTCACTGTTTACAAGCGATGAAGCATAAGTTGCAATATCATCTCTTCCCCAGCCAAACGGAAAAGCTTCGCTACCCATACCGCTCTGGGATACCCCGTCGGAACAGAAGATTATTCTATCCTCTTTTGCGGGTATAAAAGAACATGTCTTTAGCACTTTTCCTGTATTTTTTCCTTTCTCGAGTGTGACTTTTTTCCAGGAAGGATCGAAAATCTCCTTTCCCCGTAAAACTATTGTTGAAGGATTATCATATTCAAGGATATTTGCACGGCCGCTGCTTTCTATATCGATGATGGTAAATGTTGAATAGCTTATTTTTCTTTCACTGCACACGGGCAGTGTATTCATAATTATCTCAGCTATACGGTCGACTTCTTTGTGCTCACGTGTGAAATTAAGAGCCATTGTAGCGGTAAGAGTGGCCAATACATTTGCTTTTACGCCATGACCCATTCCATCCGACAATACGGCAATAACCCTGTCTTCCTCTTTTATATACCTGTAAAGGAAGACATCGCCGCAAATTCTTTCTCCATCATAATTTCTCTGCTGGCTGTTAACTTCTATATAAAAATCCTTTGTCACCTGAGAATTTTAATGGGTGTTCTGGGTACTTCCTGATTTCTTTTTGTATGATTCGATTATCGAGTTTAGCATTTGCTCTGTCTCGGAGGCCCCTTCACCTAAAAGGAATCCGATCTTCTGGACCATCTCGAGGTTTTTATCTATAACTTCGCTTACCCTGTTTGTTACCTCTTCTCCCTGTACCTCAGGTGAATACAGGTCACGGATTATTGCACCGCACATTTTGTTTTTCTTTATGGGGAAGATCGAAATGTTAAGCATACTCTCTTCATAATGTATGTCCTTGCTGACAACAGGTTCGTCTTCTTTAAGAACAAAAGTAAACATATTGTAAACATTGAAAGGCATAAGTGTTTTCAGGTCGGCACCCATGAGTCCCGGAATAATGTCTGAAATTGCTTTTGCATCTTCGCCCAGAATATTTATGAAGCTGAGATTTGAATGAAGTATTTTCAGGTTGTTGTCGACGATCACCACTCCGGTTGGAAGTTTTTCAAGCATATTATTCATCATATCGGATGCACTCTGTGCCATCTCCTTCTCCCTCATGGCAAGCTCTTCTGATTCTTTAAGGGCTTTTTTGGTTTCAGCAAGCTTACGGTTGGTTTGCCTCAGGGTTTCGATGTATTCCTGTTTGTTTCGAAGGTTGAATGTGTGGCACATTTCAGGAATAGCGAGTCCTTTTGCAACAGTTGATGCAAACTGGCGGCATGACTGGTAACCGCATGCCCCGCAATCCAATTCAGTATCAGGATTTTCCCTTCCGATAATTTTCAATACTTCATTTATTGCTTCTGCAGGAGGGTCAGGTATCCGTTGATCATCAGGTGTGAAAGTTCTTGAAAAATCGAGTTTCGACCACTTCTCCATATCTTTCTGCCATTGATCCTGGTCGAGCTTGTTTACTCTCTTTTCAGCATAAAGCCTCACCAGAGCCCTTCTTCTGAATCGTTCGTTATGACGTTCCATTCCCGGACCAAGCAGGCATCCATGACAGAAGAATAAGTTAAAATGATGATGGATAGTGTCGATATATTTGTCGAAATCATTTATTCCTTCAAAAACGTCTTCTTTGCCTGCAGCTGTTATTACACCACTTACAGCTATATCGCGCCGGATGCCTGCTGCCTGTAAGATCCCTGCAGAAAGAGGGTAGAGGGCTCCCCAGTTGCCGTATGGCGGATCGAATTCTGACATCTTGACTACTCTTTCCTGTATATCGAACTCCTCGAACAGCTGACGCAGCTCGATAAAAGTAAGGATGCTGTCAACAAGCTTGCCTTCGCGGTACAGGAAGGCCTCATCCTTGTTGTCGATACAGGGTCCGATATAAATGGTAGCCACATCGTCACCATAAATTTCTTTCACTACCATTGCAGTCGCGATCATCGGTGAGACCAGAGGAGCCAGATTAGGTACAAGCTCAGGATGATATTTCTGAATAAGCTTCACGATTGCAGGGCAATTGGCAGTCATGTAATATTTACCCTCAGCTTTTTTGAAGAGTTTTGCATATTCGGCAGCTATCAGATCAACACCGAATGAGTTTTCATGAACGTAATCAAATCCCAGCGTCCTAAGCATGCTTACAAATTTCCTGTAGTCAGTGATGTCGTCAAATTCCGAAGCTATGCTTGGAGCAACCAGGGCTACGGTTTTCTTCTCTGAAGCCAGAAGCTTTTTCACATCTTCCCTTGAATCGCGGTATTCAACAGCGCGAGGGGTACATGCTATAAAGCATAAACCGCAGCCGATACATCTGCTGTTAATTATGGAGGGATGATCTTTTTGAGCCCTGACCTCTATAGCATTGACAGGACATACTCTGACGCAGGAGTATGAATTCCTGCATTTCTGATCGTTTATATAGAAAATAGGCTTTCTGTCATTCATAATGATTCCGAAGTATCTCTATTTAATATTTCCGAACTCCTTTTCAAGGATACCTTCAATTTTAGAAAGAGTGACTCCTTCGATGATCCTTTCATTTATTCTGAGGTTTGGCCCGTTGCTGCAAAGATTCATGCACCTGGCTCCTTTGAATACAATCCTGTCTTCCAGATGGTTCTTTTTAAGATAATCCCTTACCCAGGCAACCACATCCCTGTTACCTCTTGAAAAACAAGAGCTTCCAAGACAAATCTGCATCTCGATCCTTTGAGCCATTACTCTTTCGCATAAAAAACTGTGGAATCAA
>Ga0315295_10004360_pt1 | contig 12068 bp, 9 predicted proteins | sample YL17G14_0_MG_FD_204453 | JGI IMG/M metagenome (GOLD analysis project Ga0315295, IMG submission 204453) | Sediment microbial communities from Yellowstone Lake, YNP, Wyoming, USA - YL17G14_0 | ecosystem: Environmental > Aquatic > Freshwater > Lake > Sediment | place: USA: Wyoming | collected... | reverse complement strand
ACACATATATATACTCAATGCCCGCATAAAACCCATTTGACCAATATGTTAACTTCGGGGCCTACGCCACTATATTATATCGTAATAGGAGGGGAAAAACTTGCAGATATGTTTGAGATCGCGGTCGGGGGCTATTCTTTGCCTTTTTTCTGATTATCCCTTACGGCTTCAGCTTCTTCGTTCGCTTCCTGTTCCTCATAGCGTTTTAAGGCTTCGGTCGCCGTGTACCAGTTGCCGTCGGTTAATTTTGTTACTACCCTGTTCCTCTCGCCTTTTGGAGAGTTCTTTCTCTGCCCTTTTGCCGCGAACATAGCTTCGTTGGCTTTGTCTATAAGCTCCAGGGGGCCGGTTGCGTCCTCATCATATGTGGCCACACCAATGCTCATGGTTATGTGGGCTTCAACCCCCTTATTTTCCACTGCCATAGCAGCGACAGCTTGCCTTATGTGCTCTGCTATTTCAAGGGCTTGTGCTTTCCCCGTTGAAGGGAATACGATACCGAATTCATCTCCGGCATATCTCGACACCAAGTCGCCCTCTCTCACATTGTTTGACAGTATATCGGCTGCCGCTTTGACAATGACATTGCCGAACCTATGTCCCATATCGGTGTTGAAAGCTTTAAAATAATCGATGTCCATGAAGAGAACAGACACCTGTTCTTTGTCCCTTTTGGCTTTTGCTACCATTTTATTGAGGAATTCCTCCATCGCGCTTCTTCCGTACAGGCCGGTCGGCTTATCTTTTAGCTGCCTTAGAGCAAAATCCGCCACCTGTGCCACCTTTGCTCCGACGCTTTTTGCTATTTGCTCCGCGTTCTTTACGTCGCTCTCGCTTATCTTGCCATCTCCGGTTCTTTCTTTAAGTATCGTGATCCCGACTATGTTCTGCTGGCCCTCGATCTCCCTGTCCTTTGCGAGATACGGTATGACCAGCACCCCGCCCTCGGAGACCACTTTTTTGCTCTCAACGGCCCTGTCGATGATCGCTTCAAGCCCTTCATATTCCCTGCCGTTCAATATCCTTTTAAGGATAGGCTGAGCCGGGTTTGCTCTGTTGTATGTGATATCAAAATCATCTTCATTAAAACCGAGGAATTTTGCGGGCAGCACCGCTTCGAGGTGCGAATATGAAGTTGGGATCAGGTTCCTAGTAACAAAATCCACAACAGCACTTGGCTCATCTATCTCGAATAGGTCCAATAAGTTAAGTGTTGTCGCTGATGCTCTTTCTTTATCAGTAGTAGCAGCTATGGTCGTGCCGCCGAGTATACGCGCCTGCTCCGATCTTAGGACCAGGGCGTCTATCGGAGTTTGACGCACAATGTCAAAACCGAGAAGATTAGCTCCGATTTTAGCGGCCCTAAGAAGCAGGCTTGGAGTTTTTACTTCTCCTACTGGACCTGTTCTGCCTGTTGTTACTGCTGGTACCATCTTACTATTTCTCCTTATCCCCCAATATGGATATTCTCCCTCTCATATATCTATCGTCCAGAAGGCCTGCAAATTTCACTTTTTCTGAAAAAAAGGAAGGGGCTATTTTATCAGCATCGTTCCTATGCCGCGGTTCGTGAATATCTCCAGAAGCAGAGCGTGAGGCAGCTTTCCGTCGATAATGTGGACCGTGCCCACACCGGACGAGATGGCATCAAGGCCGTAGCTCACCTTTGGTATCATGCCGCCGGATATCACGCCCTTATCCATCATGGTCTTGGCGCTCTCCGCGGTTATCTCTGATACCAGCTTTCCGTCCTTATCAAGCACTCCCGCCACATCCGTCATAAGTATCAGTTTTTCGGCTTTCAGCATTTTGGCGATGGCCGATGCCGCGGTATCCGCGTTTATGTTATATGTTTTTCCGTCGGAGCCCACGCCTACCGAAGAGACTATGGGGATCTTGCCCTTTTTCAGGGCGTTATGGATAAGCACCTTTTTTATCTTGGCCACCTCGCCGACATAGCCTATGTCCACGGTGCCGTTGACGAGCATTTTCCTGGCTTTTAACAGCTTGCCCTTACGGCCCGAGAACTGGGCGGGAGATCCGCCGTGAGTTCTGACCAGCCTGGCGAGCTGGTTATTGACCCGGCCAAGCGCCTTTTCAACAAGCTGAATGGTCTCTGTGCCTGTTTTCCGGAAACCCATCACGAACTCCACCTTGATCTTTTTCTTTTCCAGAAGCTTGTTGATCTCTTTGCCACCGCCGTGGACCAGGATCACGCGGACCCCTACCAGGTTAAGGAGCACTATGTCCTGTATCACCTTGTCCTTAAGGTCCGGGTCCGTCATGGCGGCTCCGCCGTACTTGACCACAAAAAGCTTTTTATGGAACTTTTGCAGGTACGGCAGCGCCTCTATTACGGCTTCGGCCCTCTTTATCAAGAATTTGAACATTGCTCTATAGCTCCTCCATGTCATTCTGAACCAAGGGATCCGTCATGCCGAATTTATTTCGGCATCTGCATTTGAGACCCTGAAACAAGTTCAGGGTGACGATCCTCTGCGCTAAGTATGGTACTCCGCGTTTATCTTAACATAATCATATGTAAGATCGCATCCCCAGGCAGTTGCGTTGCTCTTTCCCAGCCCGAGCATCACGGTAATGAGCACCTCTTTGCCCTTAAGGTGTTTCCTGGCCTTGGCGTTGTCGAACGAAAGCGTCTTGCCTCCCCGTACCACCTCGATCGAGCCTATGAAGATGTTCACAAGGCAGGGATCAAGTCGGGCTCCCGAATATCCAAGTGCGGCCATTATCCTCCCGAAATTCGGGTCCTCGCCGAATATCGCGGATTTTACAAGGTCGGAACCCGCTACAGAACGGGCGGCGGCCCTGGCATCTTTCTCGGACCTGGCCCCGGCGACCCGTATCTCCATCAGCTTTGTTGCTCCCTCTCCGTCCCTTGCTATTTCCCTTGCAAGATAAGTGCAGACGTATTCAAGGGCCGATATGAAATCCTTCTCATCTTTTCCGGACAGCATCCTGTTTCCGGCCTGCCCGTTGGCCAAAATGAACACACAGTCATTCGTGGACGTTTCCCTGTCCACGACAGTCATGTTGAACGATCTATCCACCGCCTTGAGCAGATAGGACTTAAGGTCATATGCGGGCACATTAGCGTCCGTCGTAATAAACGCGAACATGGTGGCCATGTTAGGAGCGATCATGCCGGAGCCTTTTGCGATGGCTCCGATGGTCACGGACTTTCCGCCGGCCTTCAGCTTTACGGCGATCTCCTTTTTACGGGTATCGGTGGTCATTATGGCTTCCGCCGCTTCCGCTCCCCCATGCTCGGATAATCTCTTTGAAGCGCTGCGAATGCCGGGCAGCAGGTTCTTCATGGGAAGATAGCTGCCTATCGATCCGGTCGAAGCCACAAGAACGTGCCTTGCGTTGATGTTCAGAGAGCTCGCTGTAGCATCCGCCATTAACCTGGCATCGGCCAGTCCCTGGTCGCCCGTGCATGCGTTGGCGCAGCCCGCGTTCGCGATAATGGCCTGCGCTTTTCCCGAGCGAATATGGTCCATGCTGATGATTATGGGAGCGGCCTTTACCTTGTTCTGCGTGAAAACGCCGGCCGCGTTCGCAGGCGCGGACGAATAGATGAGCGCCAGGTCCTTTTTGCCTGATCTTTTAATTCCGCTTGATATCCCTGAAGCCGTAAAACCTTTCGGGGCGGTGACTGATCCTTTAATGACTTTCAATTTTGCTCCTACGGATAGACCGGTACAAGGTCGAGGCCTGTGCCCTCTGAAAGCCCGAACATCGAGTTCATGTTCTGAACGGCCTGGCCCGACCCGCCTTTCATCAGATTGTCGATGGCGGATATGACGATTATCCTGCCGGTCCGCGCATCGTATTTTATCGCGATGTCGCAGTAATTGGTCCCGTATACATATTTTGTCGACGGAAGCCTGTCTTCGAGAATGCGAACGAATTTTTTGCCCTTATAGAAATCCCTGAACACTTTTGTCAGTTTTTCTTCATCCGCTGCTTTCCTGCTCTTGGCGTACACTGTCGCGAGTATCCCGCGAGTCATGGGAATAAGATGCGGAGTAAAGGTTATCTTGATGTCGGCTCCTAGCGCCTGCTCTATTTCGGGAGTGTGGCGGTGCGTAGCCACCTTGTAAGCGGAAACGCCTTCGTTGCAGTTGGGAAAATGAGTTTCGTCCGTCAGGGTCTTTCCCGCCCCCGAAACGCCGGACTTCGCGTCAACCACTATGGTCTCAGGATCGATCAGGCCGTTGTCGATAAGAGGCTTAAGCGCGAGGATGGATGCGGTCGCGTAACACCCCGGGTTCGCCACGACCTTTGCTCCCTTCAGGTCCGAGAGCTCGCTTATGCCGTACACGGAATCCTTCAGGATTTCCGGGCTTTTGTGCGGCATCTTGTACCACTGCTCGAACACCTTTGCGTCCTTAAGGCGCAGATCGGCGCTCAGGTCGATTACCGAAGCTCCGGCTTTTAAGGCCTTGGGCGCCAGCTCCATCGACATGCCGTTGGGCAGCGCCATAAAGACCGCATCAACCGTCTTCGCGAGCGCCGGGACATCCTCTTCTTTGCATATCAGATCGGTTATCCCTTTTAAATGAGGATATACGTCGGACAGCTTTTTACCCTTGAACGATTCACTGGTGACCCACGAGAGTTCAACTCCGGGATGCCTGAGCAGTATCCCGCACAGCACTATGCCCATGTATCCAGTACTTCCTACCACGCCTGCTTTTATCATATTGTTTCCCCTTTAGTGATAACGCTTTACAAGGAACTTTTCTATCGCAACAGGTTCGTTATCATCGATCCAGGCTTTTCTCCTGCATATCTCTATCTGTTGCTGCGGAGTATCCACCCCTTCCAGGTCCGGAAGGAGCAGGCCTCTTCTGCCCCTGCACGACACTATTATACCGTATTTTTTGGCATCGAGTTCATTCATATCCTTTACCGGCACCGGGCTTGTGAGCACGTCCACGGAAATGTTCAGCTGCGAAAGTTCGTCATCGGTTATCGGCGAGAACCTGGGATCGCGGGTGGCCGCCTCGATCGCGTTGTGAATTATCTCCTGCGCGATGTTCTCCTGCGTCGGCAGAAAGGTGCCGATGCAGCCCCTAAGAGAGGTGCCTTTGTGGATTGATACGAATACTCCCGCCCTCTCCTTTAGCTCTGTTGCGAGGTCCCTGGGAGGCTCTATCATTGTTCCTTCTTTGATGTAGGCTTCGATGGTCTTTCGGGCAAGTTCAACCTGGCTACTTGACATCGTACGTTGCCACCAGATACCCCACGCCGAACGGCCCTTCGTAAGAAAGCACCTCAACGGTCGTATCCAGCCCCTTGAGGGCCCCCAGCAGCATTACTATCGAGCGGTATCCGCACTCCCCCGCCGCCTCTATAAGCCTCTGGTCCATGTTCAATATGGCATCAGCGTTGTTCTCGTTTACAAGTCTTGCTATCTCCCCGTCAAATTTGCTGCCTTCCGGATTATAGCCGGCCGGAGCATCGATCGTAAGGCGATGCGACATGTCGCCGCTGGCTATTACAGCCACTTTTTTACCCAGATTGTTCGATGCGGTCTTTATAACCTCTCCGAAATTGAAAAGTTCCGGATAAGGAAGAAAAGCCTGAGCTATCGGAACGATCGGTTTTTTGAAGCCGGCCATATATGGATAATACATGGGCACCAGCACCCCGTGATCAAGGAACGTTTCTCCGAGGTGCGACACCTCGATGTTCTGTCTTTTGGCTTCCTTTATGATCTCGTTCGCCAGAACCGGGTCGCCCTTGAACGAGAACACGGGTTTGTCCGCGCCGAAATACGCGAAGTTGCCTTCGAACACGTGGCTGACATACACAGGAACGGCGACCTGGGATACGTTGCCGTGCGGGGTTATGATCACGACAGCATCGATGTCTTTTGTCTTAAGGCGTCGCGCGACCTCTTCGAGCGCTTTTTTCGATTTTGCGACGTCATTTATCCTTTTGCCGCCGATGAACGGGACAAGAAGCGGTGGATGCGGAAGGATCGCGCCATAAACTATAGCCAAACAGAACACCAACCTTTCGTTTGATCGCTATGATATAATAATTCGAAATCCTCTTCAAGGAATTACTATGACGTTGAAAATAAGCATATCTGGTGTCAGGGGCATCGTGGGGCAAACGCTCACGGACGATGTCGTAACTGACTTTGCCCGCGCTTTTGCCTCGTACCTCAAGCGGGGCACGGTGGTCATCGGTCGGGATTCAAGGGCGTCCGGCCAGCACATCAGCTCAATATTTATTGACACGCTCCGCTCTCTCGGCATAAGCGTTATCGATATCGGCCTTGCTCCTACCCCCACGGTACAGCTGATGGTAAAGCACCTTAAGGCGGATGGAGGGGTCATCCTAACCGCGAGCCACAATCCCGTTGAGTGGAACGGTATCAAGTTCGTAAGGAGCGACGGGATATTCCTCAACGAAGACCAGGCCGGTAAGCTTATACATATATATGATACAAAGGCCTTTAAGGATACCGCGGGAGATCGCGGTTCTATAAGGAAGATCGATAACTCATACGATGTACACATAAACAGGATATTGGACGTAATTGATGCCGGTTCGATCAAGAAAAGAAATTTCAAGGTGGTGCTCGACAGCTGTAACGGCGCGGGATCGATAATAACGGTTCAGCTGCTGGAACGGCTGGGCTGCAGCGTGATAGGGCTTTACACAGACCCGAATAAGCCGTTCCCTCATAACCCGGAGCCCATACCCTCCAATCTTAAGGACCTTTGCGGACGTGTTGTAAAGGAACGCGCGGACCTGGGGTTAGCTCAAGATGCCGACGCCGACAGGCTGGCCATAGTGACAGAGGCGGGCATCGCTCCCGGCGAAGAATATACAATGGCCATCGCCGTTCAAAACGTCCTCTCGAAGGCAAAGGCTGGGAAAAAATTCGTGGTGACCAACCTTTCCACCAGCATGATGAGCGATGACATCGCCCGCAGGTTCGATGCAAAAGTGCTGCGCACTAAGATCGGCGAGGTTAATGTGGCGGAGCGCATGAAAAAGGAAAAGGGGCTGATAGGCGGAGAAGGCAACGGCGGCGTAATGTATCCTCAGGTGGGATATAACCGCGACAGCCTCGCGGGCATCGGACTTTTACTTGACTCCATGGCAGGTTCAGGCAAAAAGATATCGGAGCTTATTTCCGAGCTGCCGAAATATGAGATCGTGAAAAAGAAAATGGACTGCGCTTCGTCAAATGAGGTCTCGGATATGCTGGACAAGATAAAGAAAGCTTATAAGGGGACCAAAATGGATATTACCGACGGCATTAAACTTATCTATCCTGAAGCCTGGGTGCACGTAAGGGCATCGAATACCGAGCCGGTCATAAGGGTGATAGCCGAGGCGAAAAGCCTGAAAGAAGCCGAGGCGCTGACGAGCAGGATACTAGACCTGTAGGTTCACTCTTCTTTTCTCTCTTGCCGCCATCTTTCTCATTTCTTTTCTGTTCCTGCGGAGCGCAGAAAGTGTAAGGTAACCTAACACGGGAATGGCGTCTTTTTCTCCAAGCCCGGCGAACATCTTTCCAAGCGGTCCGTCAAGTTTGACGCGGTCCTCTCTCTTAAGATTTATCCTGCCCTCATACACGTTCCTGAAAATAAAATTGTTGTCAAGCCTGGACCCGAGCTTATACGCCAGCCTTCTTATAATCCTTTCCGTTCTTGGCTCCGGTCTTGATCCTTCTGTCGGAATAAAGCATCTCGACGTTCTTTTCATCAGGTCCAGGGTCACCATTTTGGAAGGTGTTCTTACGACGACAGGAAGCCCCTTTGTCAGCATGTGCCAGAGCCCCGATAAAATGCCCTTGCTCCATATGACCTCGTTCACGGCCTGGAGGGCGGTCTCGTAAACCATTTTTACGTGCAGCTTTCTGCCCTGCGCTTCGGGGTGGATCATGGAATACGGTATATATAAAGCATATTCGTCATCCACCAGGATCAGCTTTGACGATGTAGCGCCTACTATCTTGTCGCCTTCCCTCACCACCTGGAGCTGGTCCACGTGGAACAGCCTCTTCACCATGTCTTCGTCGCTGAGCGAAAGCTGATGAATAAGCTCCGCATCGGACTTATCGGGATATTCCTTCCTGTAGATCTCCAGCTGGAACTCTTTAAGCTCATCAAGAACCGTTCCCATAAGGTTGTCTCCCATAAGGTTTGCGTCCGGCTTGTCGATCACCTCAATGGTGTAACTTCCTATGCGGATGATCCTGCTGTCATCAATATATTGGTCCGATCTATATTTAAACCCTATCGATTCTCTGACCTTCGCTAGGATTTCTTGAACTCTGTCTGTTGTGCTACCCACTAAAGCTTGCTTGCCCTCATTGCCGATATTAGCACCCTCTTCGCTGACATTTTTTTCTCGCTCCAATAATTTTATCTTGCTGTCTTCCTGAGGTGTGTGTGTCCATGTCGCCAGGTAGCTAAGATCGAGCGTGTCCCCTACCATGCAGTGCGAGACTAGCCACGAGGAGCTCATTGAACCGATATTGACGTTGTTAAGCACCCTAAGTCGCGGGGTTCTTAAGGCTGAGAACCCTACCTGTTCCTTGATAATTCTCAGATGACTGAAAATAGCGATCTGTTTTATTTCCTCGAGCTGTGCCAGCCTGCCAACGGTCAGTCCTTTGGGGGTAATCCCAAGCAGTTGAAGAGATCTCCTAATCCTTTGTTCTGGAGCCGCTATCCTCAGGTCAAGAGTATCCCCGACGATACCATTCTCGGCTAACGCAGAAGGGTCGATTTGATGCATATCGATGACGTTGAGCACACTGAACATCGGTAATCTTAGGGCCGTGAACTCTGTCTGCGTCTTGACATCGTTCAAAAGACCGTAAAGAGCGCTCTGTTTCGCTTTCGGGAGATTTGCTATCCTGCCTACCGTGAATAATCCTTTGGGGGTTATCCCAAGCTTTTGAAGCTGGAGCCTTACCTCTTGTTTTGCTGTTGCAGATGCTAATGCGAACATTTTTTATACCTGCTTTCTATGATATTAGGCACCTTTTTATCGACACTATCACCATCAAATTTCACTTTTTATAAAATCCTTTTCGACACGCCCTGGTTTATCATCTGCAGCATCTTCTTATACAGCTGCCAGCCGCTGGTGAACGCCGCCTCAAAGCACATCGACGACATTTCCATAAGAGGGATGCCCGCGCATTTCGCCATCAATATCTCCTCGTCCGTCAGCTTCATGGCCGTCCCTCCCGAAAGGATCTCCCTGTAAAGGCTTGTGGTCTCATCCGCGTATCTTCTATATGACATACCGTTTATCTTCCATGGCAGCGGCTCCCAGTATTTCGGCAGCACCTGGGTCTTTATCTTATATGTAATCAGATAATCCTGTATCTCATCGTCGTAATATGAAGGCTTCCTCTTTAATCCCAGCAGGACCTTAAGATTGTCCAGCCATGACGGGTACACTATCTCGACACCGAATCTCTCCGGGGTCAGCGCCACGGCCGTTCCGGGATACACACCAAGGAATTGAAGAAGAACGGAATCGATCCCGGTCCTTTTTATCATATCGACCAGCCTTCTGCGGGTCGTCAGGGTATCGTAAGAATTGGGATAGATTATGCTTCCAGCGACCATGATCCCCGCATCCCTTGTCTTCTTTATCGTGTCTTCAGTTGCGCTAACGGTAAGCTTTTTGTTCATGAGCTTCAGTTTTTCATCGCTCTCCGCCTCAACTCCATAGAAAAGCGCCACGAGGCCGGAATCCTTCAAGAATTGGAATTGCGCGGGGGTAAGGTTTGACATGTCGTTTATCCTGCCGAATGACGAGCTGTTGGTCCAGATGCCCCTTCTGTTAAGCTCTTCCATGCTTCCGATAAGGCTTGCGGAGGTGGATGCGGCCCCTCCCCTGCGTATCATGTGCGAACCTGTTTCACTGACGATCTGTTCTATTTCGTCGGCTGTCCTCTCATCTCCCTTGGGCCTCATCAATCCCCCGCACAGATGGGGTATAACGCAGAACGAACAACCGTTGTTGCAGCCCCTTATGTCCTCCACGACGAAAATGCTTATCTTTTCATTATTATAAAGCGATGGGTACGTTTCTCTCGAATAGTCAGGCAGAGGAAGAGCTCTCATGTCCGCTTCCCACCTTATGGGCGTGGAAACTATATTTCCCGTTGAGTCCCTGTAGATGATCCCGTTGATGCTTGAGAGCTTTCTACCTTCATAAACGAATTCCATAAGGTCCTGGATATTCTTTTCTCCGTCGCTGATCGCTATGGCATCAACTGAAGGGGCGAACCTGTATATCCTTTCCCTGAAGAACTGCGCCTGCGGGCCGCCGAAAAAGATCTTGATGTCAGGCAGAGCCTTCTTCACCATTTCCGCCATCATCACGGTACCTTCGAATCCGTCTCCGTTCCATAGCTTGAAGCCGATAAAGCCGTACCCTTCTCTTTTTGCATCCGCGATTATTTCCTCGGCCTTTTCCCTTACGAAACGCTCCTGCGCTTTCTTAAGCGCGGCGTCCACCGCCTTAAGGTCTCTCATCGCTAGTACCCCTTTGATCAGGCTGAATGGATTCCACCTATGCTGGTTCACGTATTGCAGGGTCCTGAGTATAGACTGGAGTTTCTCGGTGCATTCCGTCGGCGTCATCCGCCTCAGCGAGTCGATGGTCGAAAGGTCCATTATTTTCGGCTTAACTCCTACCGCATTTAACGCGCCGGCGAGACCGGCCAAGCCGTTATCGGGCAGAAGCGAACTTATAGATGTGATCCTTCCGGAGTATCCTACGAGCAATCCCTTTTTTGCGACAGCTTGGATCAAATATATTCCTCCCTGTAATAGAACGGTATCCGTATATTTATCGTTAAAAACAGGGGAAATTTCAGTTTAAAAAAAGATATCCGGGGCGGGTTTTTTGTGCTTTAGATCAGCTCTTCCTGGACCTTTGTTCTTGGAATGTCCAGTATGTGCGCCGTCATCTCTTTGGACCCGGTTTTGCTATAGACATAATCTATCAGGTGCCGTTCCAGGTTCCTCCTGAAAGAAAAAAGGTCATCGCGCCCCGGCTCCGGAAGAGATTCGGGCAGCATACGGGAGAGCAGCTGCACGTCTTTAAGAGAAAGTGTGTCGCCGTCGCACTGCAACACCGCGTTCTCGAGCACGGCCTCGAACTCGCGGTAATTGCCGGGCCAGGAATACCTCGCGAACAGCTCTAGCACATCAAGGCTCACGCAGTCGATCTTCTTTGCGTACTTGTGGCAGTAATCCCTGAGATAGCTGTTCATCATCACTGCCAGGTCGTCTTTTCTCTCCCTCATGGACGGAACGATCATCTTTATCCAGTCCGCGAATTCGTCCGTTGAAACGATATCCCGGACGGAAGCGAGTATCTTTACGTGATTGTTGCCGGCCCTCTTCCTGATATATTCCAGTATGCTGGACCTGGTCTTTTGCTGGACCGAATCGAAATGCGCCAGATAAATGGTGTTCGCGTCCGAAACATACCCCTGCAGCATTGTCCAGAACACGTTCTCGTTCACATCCTGCTGGAATTGCGTCATGTCCAGTTTGGACAGCTTTTTTCCCCATGGGTTGCTCCCGCTGATCAGATCGGCAAGCAGAGAGGCGTCGGTGCCCGGTTCCGAGATGAAAAGTATATTTTTCCTCTCCCTGATGGATGCCTCCATCATTTTTATGAGCGTCCCCACTTTTCCGCCTGAATGCGCCAGCCAGTGGATGCCGGGAGGAATGGTGAGCACTATCCTTTCCCCGCTTTCCTCGGCGATTATGCTCTTTATCGAAGCTACCAGCTGGTCCGGGCTGAAAGGTTTTTTGATGATGTCACGCATTCCAAGCTTTGTGCCCTCAACGACCTGCGATATGGAGACCGAAGAAGATACCAGTATCGTCGGAAGATCGGCCGATAAGTTCTTTATGTCCCTGTAAAGAGAAAGCGCGTTCAGGTCGCAGCAGTCCTGGTCGATCACCACAAAGCTCACAAGTTTCTGCTCGACCTTCTCTATGACCTCGGAGGTAATGGTGCATGTTGAGGCGTTA
>Ga0315295_10004359_pt1 | contig 12068 bp, 8 predicted proteins | sample YL17G14_0_MG_FD_204453 | JGI IMG/M metagenome (GOLD analysis project Ga0315295, IMG submission 204453) | Sediment microbial communities from Yellowstone Lake, YNP, Wyoming, USA - YL17G14_0 | ecosystem: Environmental > Aquatic > Freshwater > Lake > Sediment | place: USA: Wyoming | collected... | reverse complement strand
TGGCCGCTTCATCACCTTTCCCATGGTCATCACGCGCAGCCCCAAGACCGGCCGGCGCAACGTAGGCTGCTACCGCCTGCAGGTTTATGACGAACGCACCACGGGCATGCACTGGCAAATCCACAAGGGCGGCGCCGAGCATTTCCGCTGGCTCGAGCGACAAGGAAAGGGGCGGCGGATGGATGTGGCCGTGCCTATTGGCGCCGACCCCGCCACGATGCTCGCGGGCGTCTTGCCCTTGCCGGAAGATGTGGACGAATTCATCTTCGCCGGATTCCTGCGCAGGGAGCCCGTGGAGCTGGTCAAATGCGAGACAGTGGACCTGGAAGTGCCCGCCAACGCCGAAATCGTTCTGGAAGGTTACGCGGACCTCGACGACATTCGCATCGAAGGTCCGTTCGGCGACCATACCGGTTATTACTCGCTTGAAGACAAGTTTCCGGCCTTCCACCTGACCTGCATCACGCGACGGAAAGACCCCATCTACATTTCGACCATCGTCGGTCCGCCGCCCATGGAAGATTATTGGATGGGCTACGCCGTCGAACGCATTTTCCTGCCCCTGATTCGCAAGCAGCTTCCGGAAATTGTGGACATGCACATGCCGGTGGAAGGCATCTTCCACAACCTGATGATCGTCTCCATCCGCAAGAGCTATCCGGGCCAGGCGCGCCGGGTGATGCACGCCCTCTGGGGTCTGCCCGGCACCCTGTTCACCAAGTGCATCGTGGTGGTGGACGAGGACGTGGACGTCCACAACCCGCGCGAAGTCACCTGGAAGGCGTTCACCCACATTGACCCGGAGCGCGACATTGAGTTTGTGCTGGGGCCGGTGGACCAGCTCGAACACGCTTCGCGCCTGCCCATCTTCGGCTCCAAGATGGGCGTCGATGCCACGCGCAAATGGCCCTCCGAAGGCTTCACCCGCCCCTGGCCGGACGAGATCAAAATGGACGCGGAGACGAAGAGGAAGATCGACGCCCTGTGGCCCAAGCTCGGACTAGGGATTGACAGAGCGTAGCTGGTGGAGCATAATGTACGCGAAGTACGTTTCGTACGAAATTGGGCCTCGAACGGAGCACCGCAATGACTCGTTTGCCGTCCGGAAAGGTGCGCCAGGATTTCTCTGAGACCGTGAACCGTGTGGCATACGGTCGGGAGCGAATCATCTTGCACCGGCGAGGCAGGGACTTGGCTGCCCTGATTCCCGTCGAGGATCTGGCGCTTTTGGAAGCCGTCGAGGATCGCCTGGATGTTGAGGAAGCTGAAAAGATCCTGGCAGAGGCCAAGGCCAGGGGCGAAAGGCCTGTTCCGTGGGAAAAGGCTAAGAAAAAACTCCGGCTCTGAGCTGTGACATACAGAATAACGATCCTGCCCGCAGCTCTCCGTCAACTTGCCGCGCTTCCCAGGCTTGAGCAGACACGTGTCAAGGAGAGCATTGACCGGCTAGCAGCAGATCCACGTCCGGCGGGTGTGAAAAGGCTTCAGGGGTTGCGGGAGTTCCTCCGGCTTCGTTCGGGGAACTATCGTATTATCTACACGGTCGAAGACGACCGCCGAACGGTCCTGATCATAAAGATTGGCCACCGGCGAGACGTTTACCGTCGCCTGTAGAGACAATCTGAGTCTCTTGCCACGCCTGCCCAACCTCGGTTCCAAGATGGGCGTCGATGCCACGCAGGATGGCGCAGAACTTCTCCGGTCTGTGCGGAAAAGCGTTGAGAACGGCAGACCCGCAGAATCATATGCCTGCGGGTCTTGCTTGGTGGGGGCTTTCGGCACATCTCTGCTCGCCCCTGTCCAGTAACTGGATCAAGGCTCTTCCCCGAGTCACACAAAACAGAAACGCCTCAAAGAAATTTAACTTGGCGGGCATTCTTGGTGACGACGAAGATGCGAATGTTATTGCTCTTGGGATCAGCGGGAAACATGAAAAAGCCAAGTTTGTGAGGGTTGTATCCCTCTGTTTTCCCGACAAGCTTTTCTCCATCGCTGAAAGTCACTTCGATCGTTCGACCGTGCGCCGGCGAGTTCAAATCCGGGGTTTCTTGGGCTTCGCGGTTGCCGACGAAGTCCTTCACAAAGAAAAGCGCCTTGACGTCTTTCAGCTCCACCCTTGTTCCCCCTCCCTGAAGCGGGTCTTCTGGGGGAAGAAGATTGAAAGAGTCCCTCAGTGGGGAAAAATCGTACGTGAAACCCCTTTGGCGGCGCCTATCGAGGTAGGCGGCAACCACCTTGGTCAGCTGTTCCAAACTTCTCACAGGCGTTCCCATAAGGTTGTCCTCATCATCGCGGTGTGCTAACTTGCAGACATTATACCACGTACCGTGGGCGGGTAGCCACGGTCAGGTTTTTTCTGACCGTGGGCTCCTTCTGCATAAGATGGAGCAGACTCCGGACTGGGCGGCGCTCCGAGGCCCGTTGGTCGAGCAACGTGCCACCGTCGCCGCCGGGGACAACGGCGAGTGCGGGTATCATCTAAGGGCCGTGCTCGCCCCAAGACTCACCCCGAACTGCCAGGAATGGCGCGTGGTTCGAGTGTGTTAAGTCCTCCGGGAGAAAAGGGTCAGGCCGATGAAAGACTTGACATCAGAGCTATTGGAAAAGGATTCCTTACGGATTCTGGTTGCCGCGCTCGACAGGCTCGAAGCAGGATTTGCCGAGCTACCACCGATGGCGGCCTCCGCTTCCGAGACCCAGGCCATGGAGAGCGTGCTCTTCGATGTCGCCGAGCGCCTCCAAGACAACTACCCCTACTTCCATCCGTTCTACGCTGGGCAAATGCTCAAGCCGCCCCATCCCGTGGCTCGACTCGCGTACGCGCTGGCGATGTGGATCAACCCCAACAACCACGCGCTCGATGGCGGACGTGCCAGCTCGGCCATGGAGAAGGAAGCGGTGGCCGAGATCGCGCGCCTGTTCGGTTGGGACACGCACCTCGGTCACCTGTGCAGTGGCGGCACAATGGCCAACCTGGAGGCGTTGTGGGTGGCGGGCCGGCTCCGTCCCGGCGCCGCAGTCGTCGCTTCCGAACAGGCGCACTACACGCATAAACGCATCAGCGGCGTGCTGGGGCTGGAGTTTGAAGCTATCCCCTGCGACCGAATCGGGCGGCTGGATCTGGAGGCGCTGCAAAGACGGCTGGAGAAAGGCGCCATCGGCACGGTTGTGGCCACGGTCGGGACGACGGCGACGGGCTCTATCGATCCTTTACCGGAACTGCTTGCCCTGCGCGAGCGCTACGGCTTCCGATTACATGCCGACGCGGCCTATGGCGGCTACTTCCTCCTGGCCGATAACCTGACGGCAGAATCGCGCCGTGCCTACGACCGGTTGGGTGAGGTGGATTCCATGGTCATTGATCCGCACAAGCATGGTCTCCAGCCTTACGGGTGCGGCTGCGTGCTCTTCCGCGATCCCACGGTCGGCCGCTTCTACAAACATGACTCGCCGTACACGTACTTCAGCTCCAAGGAACTGCATCTGGGCGAGATCAGTCTGGAGTGCTCCCGGCCCGGGGCCGCCGCGGTGGCGCTGTGGGCCACCCAGAAGCTGCTGCCGCTCGTGAAAGGCGGCAAATTCGCTCAAATGCTGAGCAGCACGCGTGCCGCGGCGCTGGCCCTGTACGACAAGCTGCGAGCAGACGAACGCTTCGTGACTGCGTTCCCGCCAGAGTTGGACATCGTGGTTTGGACGCCGCGCGCCGGGCGAGTGAGTGAAGCGTCGGAGATCGCGAGGTTGATCTTTGCGGAGGCCGCACGGCAGCATCTCCACCTGGCGCTGGCAGAATTGCCGGTGGAGTTTGTTGATCCTGCCGGGGCTGCGATGGAACGTGATCGAGATACGGTGACTTGTCTGCGTTCCGTCCTGATGAAGCCAGAACACCGCGAGTGGATTGAGCGCATCTGGGAGATCCTGGATCAGGCCTCCCGCGCTGTTCTCCAGCGGCGCATAGGACAGCCTGGCTAATCGCGCTGCGAGAGCAGCTTCTCGGATCACGAAGTCGGTCGGCCGCACAGTACTTGCTGCACATCAGTGGGCTATTCCTTACCTCACCCCGCCGTAAGTCTCACAGCGAATTAAACGTGGCTCACCCACCCCCGGGCTGAACGGACCATGACGGATTCGGAGACTAAGAAGAGAATCAGTGCGCTGTTGACAAACTAGGGCCTGGCATGAGACAATGTGTCCGGGCTAAAAGGAATAAGCAGGTTGCGAATGGTCGGGCGCGCCATGCAAGTGGGATTTCGCGACGCGCGATGGGGCTCCCGTTTCGGTCAATTCAAGGAGGACAGGATGAGGATTCGTCTATTCGGCAGGCTCTTGGGGATTCTGGTGGTACTCACGCTCGCACTGGTTCTCAGTTGCGGCGGACAGACAATCAATCCGCGGTTCCAACCGGAAATCTCGAACCTTCCCGATAACTTCCAGTTCCAGGTGACGGCCATGACGAATGTCTCGCAGACCCTGACCTACAACTGGGAAAACTCGGGGACCGTCGCCAACGTCAACCAGGCGTGTAGCATCACCAAGGGTTCAGCCACACTCGCGATTCGCGATCCCCAGGATACCCTGGTGTACGCACGGAACCTCGCGGAGAACGGTTCGTTCGTCACCAATGCGGGAGTAACCGGAACCTGGAGGATCGTGGTTACACTCTCCGGGGCCAGCGGAACCATCAACTTCCGGGTGCAAAAGCGCCCGTAGCCTGAAGCATGGCCCCGTCTGCCGGCTGCGCACCTGCTTCGACGACTCTTTCCATCCGCCAACTGTTCATCCTTGCGATTGGCGTTGGTGCGTGTTCCCCAGCCCCCAGTCCCGGACCGCCAGCCCCCTATCTCTGATGTGCCCCGACGTCGGGGTTCTTCCCCTCGGGAATCTTGTTGCCCCAGAAATCGCGGCCGCCGTTGTCCTTGATGGGAACTCCCGCGGCAATGCACGGCGACCCGTCTTTGAGCTTGTAGCCTTTCAGGGAATCGAACCCGACGTTGCCGCTGCCGGGGTTCACTAACACGGGGTCGGCAGTGATGACCCTGGCGTCCTTGGGCGGGTTGACGTGCGGACCGTAGTAGACGTTGCTTTCGAAAACGTTGTTCGTGCTCTGGCCAAAGCCCGGCGCATCGTCATAGGTCCCGCTCCAATTTCGTCCGGTGCCGTAACTGTAACGAGCTTTCCCTTCGGAATAGAAGATGTTGTTGGCGACGTACGTTCCGTCGGCCCAGCCGCGATAGTCGGTGTAGAGAAAGAGAGGAATGTCCAGGCCCTTTCCGACAAAGAAAATATTGTTGTAGATCCTGGCGTCTTTCACCGGGCCGGTAATGTGGAACGTGCGTGCGCCATCGTTCTGGCTGATGTTGTAACGGATGATGGTGTCCACGTTGCCCACGCTCTGGGGCATCACCCAGTCGCCGCTCGTGCAGAGCAGCATGAAGCCGCCGTCGTTGTCGTGGCTGTAGTTGTACTGGAAAACCGTGTGGCGGCAATTGCCGTCGGAATCGAAAGCCTGACCGTCGCGCGTGCCCTTGACGCCGCTTACCTCATTGAACTGGATGGTGGTGTTGTCGCAACTCCAGGGCCAGATGCCCGCGGCGTAATCCGAGCAACGCTGCCGAGCTTTGTAGAGCCGGTTGTATTCCACCAGGCAGCCATCGCAGCCCCAGGGCTTGATGCCGTCACCGCCGATGTCTTCGAGCAGGTTGTTGCGAATGACGACGTTCAAGCTGGGAAACCAGTTGGTCCGGTCGGAGTTCCCGCTGTAGCCGCAAATGCCGTTGCGATCCGTGCGGAGCAGGTGACAGCCCTCGATCAGCAGCCCGTCGAAACGGCTCGGTGTCTTTTCGCCGCCATTTTCCCAGACGATCCCGTGGCCTTCACCTCTGCTCTTCCGGAGCGAACCATTGACGTCGTGGACAAACAGGTTTTTCAGGTGAATGTGGCGCATGGTTCCGAAATCCCAGGCCCGGACTCGCACACCATACCGGAACGCCCTGTGGATCCATCCCTGGTTCGTCAGCTCAAGATTGTTGATTTCCCAGAACTCCTGGTTGCTGAGCAGCAGCGCCTCGTGGTAGTCACCGTTCGCCTCGATGACAGGCTGGTTGCCCGTGCCATAGACATCCACGACGATCGGCGCCCCTTCTTTGCCTGACCCCAGGGGCGCGAGCTGGCCGGGGAATCGCCCGCCGGCTTTGAACAGGATCTTGTCCCCTGGGGCATAGATAGTGCCGTTGACGCGCTCTAGGCTTTTCCACGCCTTCTCGGGCGCGGTCCCATCGTTCTGATCGTTGCCCTGCTCGCTGTCGACGTAATACGTCGAGTGGCCAGGGGAGCGGACCAACTCCCGCGGTTTGGCGCACCCCAACATGCCGCAGAGGGCCACGCAGATAGTGAACAGGGCTATCAAGAGCTGACGGTTCTTCATGGTGGAAGCTCCAGGCAAAAACATAATGTGTAGCGCTCTTATAAGACGGGTTCGCAATAGAGTCAATGCTGGGGTTCATGCGAGGCACGGAGAGTTGGCTGAGGGTAACGTGGCCAGATGCGAAGACGCGAAAGACCTGCACGGCGTGTTAGCATAGTGCCTCCGTTCACAGGCAGGGCGCCATGCTCATTAAGATTCCCAGAGGCTGGCAGATTCCCGAGCGTGAAGCAACGCCGGAGCACGTTTACCTCAACCGACGCAAATTCCTGGCAGGCGCGTCAGCCGCCGCGGTGGCGGGAATTGGTGGTCTTGTCCTCTCGGGTGATGGCGGCCTGTTGCCGGCGCTTCCTGCCCCGAAGCGAAAGTCCGAGTTACTGCGTATAAGCGCGGTCCGCAATCCCGAGTACGAAGTGGACCATCCCATCACGGCGGAACGCGTCGCCACGAGATTCAACAACTATTACGAGTTCACGGAAATCAAAGACCGCGTGTGGAAGCTGGCAGAGGAGTTCGAGCCGCGGCCCTGGGAGATCGAGATCAAAGGCTTGGTGGAGAAGCCGCGCAAAATCGACGTGGACGACCTGGTTCGACAGATGCCGCTGGAGGAGCGGGTCTATCGCCACCGATGCGTCGAGACGTGGGCCATCATCGTCCCCTGGATTGGCTTCCCGATGAAGAAGTTCGTCGAGTGGTGTGCGCCCAAATCCAAGGCCCGCTACGTCCGCATGGTCAGCTTCTACCGCCCCGCCCAGGCGGAGGGGCAGCGGATTGCCACCTCGTACCCCTGGCCCTATCACGAAGCCCTGACGCTTGCCGAAGCCACCAACGAGCTGGCGCTCCTCGTCGTGGGCATGTACGGGAAGCCCTTGCCCAACCAGAACGGCGCGCCGCTGCGCCTGCACGTTCCGTGGAAATATGGGTTCAAGAGTATCAAGGGCATCACCAGGTTCGAATTCACCGACGAACAGCCAGCGACCTTCTGGAATACGACGATCCCTACGGAGTACGATTTCGTGGCGAACGTCGATCCGGCGAAGCCCCACCCCCGCTGGCCCCAGGCGCATGAGCAACTAGTCGGAACCAGCGGAGTCGTTCCTACCCGGCTGTACAACGGCTACGAGAAATACGTCGCTTCCCTGTACAAGTAGCGGAGGCTCGACCCGGAGGCCGCCATCCCGCAGAGCGGGGCGGGACGAACCAGCCTCTACCTCGCGCCTGTTTGGTGGTATCGTATGGGGCGGTCGGTACCTTGAATTTCCCAACGGAGGTCAACACGCATGCCGCAGCTTGAGGATTTTCTTGCCACCTGGGAAAGTGAGTTTCAGACAATGCTTCGCGTGTTCGAGAACTATCCTGCTGCCCGACTGGCCTATCGCCCACATGAGATATCGAGGAGCGCGCACGAACTGATGTGGACCATTGCCTACGAAGAAAAAGAGATGATCGAGGGCTGCCTGCGCAGCAAGATCACCTTTGGCAACGTGAAGCCACCGAAGACAAAAGAGGCGCTCATCCGTGAGTACCAGAAGCGCCACGCCGCTCTGGTCAAGAAAGTCCGCAAGGCGGGAGAAGAACTGTTCTCCAAGAAGATCAGATTCCCCATGGGTAAGGGTAAGGTGCTCGAGTTGCCGGGGAAAGACTGGCTCTGGAGTCTCCTCCACGACCAGATCCACCATCGCGGCCAGTTGAGTGTCTACTTGCGGCTGGTGGGCGCCAGGGTGCCGTCCATCTATGGCCCGTCGGCCGACGAGCCCTGGTAAAGGTGACGGTTCGGAGGCCACAGAGGCACAGAGTAATCATGCAGTAGTGGTGGGCACGGTGACGCGGGGCGTGCGTGTGTCTGCACTGGCTGGCTCCCGACGGTCCTCCGAAGTCCTTGAAGATTCACGACCAACAACCAACAACCTCACCAATTCAGCCGCAGCGAAAACTGAATCTGGCGGGAATTCTGCGCGGAACTGATCCGCCCGAAGTTTGACGTTCCATAAATCAGTCCGGGCCGGTCGAAGTTTGGGTGGTTCGTCAGATTGAAGAATTCGGCGCGCAGCACCAGGTTCGCGTGCTCGCTCAGACGGGCGTGGCGCTGCAAGCTGACATCCCAGTTCTTGAAGTCGGGCCCCGTGATGACGTTCCTGCCTTCGTTGCCAGGAATGCTGAAGAGGCCGAAGGCATCGGAGAATATCGGCGGCTGCCGGAAGGCCTCGGTATTGAACCAGCGACTGGGGTCGCGTTGTCCGCCGGGCAGGTTGGGGTTAGCGACTAGATCAGGCCGGTCAGTTCCGTTCGATTGCGTACCACTCAGCGCGGTCGGTAGGACAGCGGTCATCGGCTGGCCGGTTTGCAGGGTCAGGATATTGGCTAGTTGCCACTGGCCGAAGATTCTTGCTGTCCATCCTTGCTTCAGCCAGCGACGCTCGGCTCCGAAGGGCAACTCCCAGGTACTGGAAAGGACGAATCGCTGGCGCACGTCGAAATCGGAGAGGCCGCGCTCGGCCTGCAAGTTGTAGTTGTCCTGGGGCTGGTTGGTGCCGTTCAAGCCGGAAGCCGTGTCAATGGACTTGCCGAAGGTATATCCCGCCACAAATGACAGGCCGCGCGCCAAGCGCCGCTCCAGGCGAAGAATCAAAGCGTGGTAGCTGGAGTTTACATCCGTGGCACGGACGAACTGGTTGGAGCCAGGCTGCGGATGGAAGCCGCGGCGGACGCCGGGCAGGTTCGGCACGCCCTGGTTTTGCAGCGCTCGGCGCGGCAGCTTGTGCGCGGCCGAGCCGGCGTAACTGGCGGCGAAAACCATGCTGGGCGTGAGCAGGTGCTCTAGCGACAAGCTCCATTCGTAGGCGTAGCCGTTGCGGATGAAGGGCGGCGAAGAGACCGCCACCGGCGACGCGTTACCCAGTTCATAGGCGAGCGCGTAACTCAACTGCGCAGGCGCCCAGGATTGCCCGCAGGCCCCCGGCCCATAGAACCGGCAGAGGTCCAGACCAAAAAGAAATTCCGTGATGGGCGCGCTCAAGCGCGTCTCGGCCGCGTAATCGAGTTCGCCCAGGGAATTGAACACGCCGAAGCCGCCCCGCAGCGACGTGGTCCTGCGCCCGCTAAGGTCATAGGCAAAGCCCAAGCGTGGCGCCCAGCCAGCCCAGTCGGGCCGGAGAAGCGAGGCGGGCAGGCCTGCTTCCTGAGAAGTTATGAACTGCAGGTCGAACTTCCGTTGCAGCTTCTGGACGAGCGGGTTGCTGAGTAGACCAGCGGCTTGGCCACGGTCGTTGCGGACGATGTAGCGGGCGGCGTTCGTGGGGTCCAGGATAGAGGCGCGTCCGTCGGCATTCGTGGGCGGCGAGAAGAATTCCTCGCGCAGGCCGTAACTCAGCGTCAATCGGCGCGTGAGGCGGAATTCGTCGGAAAAGTAAAAGGCCGCGTAGTTCAGGCGGTCGTTTCCGCCGGAATTTCCCGCCTGGGCGAACGAGAGGAAGGGTCGACCCAGCAGGAAGTCCGAGAAGGCCGTCCCCGAAACCGATCCGAAACCCTCGCTGAACGAGAAAATACCCTGCCCAAAGTCCTCCACCAGATAAAAGAGCCGCAGGCGGCGGACGTCCGCCCCGAACTTCCAGGTGTGCCGACCTTTCACCCACACCAGGTTATCCGTGAACTGAAATGTGTGGTTCTTGCGGTATTGTGGTTGGAAGATGTCGCTGTCGCCCATGTCCGCGTAACCTGGGACGTTGATGGCCGGGATACCGCGGTTTATTGCGCCCGGGGCACGCTCGAAGCCGAGCGACTGGAGAAAATTACTGCGGATGTTTTCGGCCTCTTTGGTTCCGAAAAAGTAGGCGTAGCCGAAGCGAAAGTCATTGATGAGCGTCGGCCGAAAAACCGAGGTCACACCGAGCGCCAGATTCCTTCCCCGATCATTCTTGTTCGTTCCGAAGCCCGCGGGCGCCGGAGGGTTCTGGGCGAAACCGTTGGGCACAAAGGGGAAGAGTTGAGCGCTATTGAACAGCAGGAATCGCCCGAAGAGTTGATGCTGACCGTTCAGCTGGTGGTCGAGCCGCAGAAGGAATTGATCGCTGGTGACGCGACGCAGCCCCACGTTGATGTGGTTGTTGTCCCCGGGTCCAGCGTTGGGTTGGTTCGGCAGGGGCAGCCGCTCCAGAATGGCGCGGGATAAGGGATCGATCCGGTCAGGCGGAATAACGTTGAGTTCGAAGGGGCGCTTTAGCCCGATCACGTTTGGTTTGTCGACCAACCCGTTAGAGCAAGTGAAAGCACGCTCGGTGTCGGGGTCGAAGACTGTGCCGGTGTCAAACAACGGGTCCGCCGGGCCAGCGGGATTGCCCGGCTGGGAGCAAGGGGAAAACAGCTTTCCAGTCAACAGGGCGCTGAAGTCTCCGCGTCTTAGCACCTCAGGTGGCAGCAGCGTGGTGTTGGTGACGCTCTGGCGAACGCGGAAACCTTCGTAGTTGGAGAAGAAGAACGTGTGGTCGCGCCGCAGCGGCCCGCCGAGGCTCGCTCCGAATTGGTTCTGGCGATAGGGCGGGATGGGCCGGTGCGGGTCGTCGAAGAAGTTGCGGGCGTCCAGCGCGCTGTTGCGCAAGAACTCGTACGCCGTCGCGGAGAGGCGGTTTGTTCCCGACCGCGAGGCGATGTTCACCTGGGCGCCCGAGGTCAGCCCCTGCTCGGATGAATACGAACTCTCCACGACGCGGAATTCGCGGATGGCATCCACGGAAGGATTCACCGTGAGGCTGTAGGCGAAAGGCTCCATCAGCGTTATCCCGTCGAGCGAGAAGTTGTTACGCTCCGCACGCTGGCCGTTGACGGAAAATCCGATTCCCTGGGCGGCAGTGTTGAACTGCTGCACGGCGCTATTGGGATAGGGCGGGACAGCTCCGGCGGCCAGGAGCGCCAGTTGGGAGAATTGCCGGCCGTTCAGGGGCAGCAGGCTGACGCGTTGGTTGTCGATCTCTTCGCCGATCGCCGGCGAAGCCGCTTCGAGGAGCGGTGGCTGAGCGTCCACCTGCACTACGGCCTGCTCGCGAGGGAGTTCCAGGATGACGTCCAGCCGCGCTGTCTGGCCCACCTGGAGCACCAAGCCGCGCAGCATCTTCGCGGCAAACCCGGCCTGGGAGACTGCGAGTTCGTAGGTGCCCACCGGAACCAGCGGGAAACTGTAGAAGCCTTGTTCGTTGGTGCGCGTCGCGCGCGCCTGGCCCGTCGCTGGGTTGCGCAGCTGGACCGAAGCCGCCGGGATGGCCGCGCCACTGGGGTCGAGGACGAGACCCTCGAGATTGCCGTTCCAGTTTTGCGCCCGAAGCGCGACTGGGATAAGCGCCAGAGCCAGCCCGATCGAGGCGAGCGCGAGGCCTTGCCGCAAGGTGTTTCGCTTTATGGAACGCAAAGCAGTTACCGTTCGTCGGGGTAAAGGGGAGGCGGATGGATCAGAGGCGGGCACTAAGAAGAGGAGCGTTGGCCCTAAAGGGCTGCACGAAGGCGCACGCCTTCCTCGAACAAGAACCAGCCTTGACCTTCTCCCATCCGGACTATACCGTCGGCCCCGGAGTTTCACCGGGTCGTGGGATAAGGGCAGTGGCTAGTTGACAGTGAGCCGCGCTGAGCCTTCGCTGTTCACTTTTCACCGTGCACTGTTGAC